>MDSZ01020017.1_pt1 | contig 10229 bp, 10 predicted proteins | sample 811201 | NCBI WGS metagenome assembly MDSZ01 (sample SAMN05326647, study PRJNA326480) | marine metagenome | isolation source: seawater | place: Indian Ocean: North | collected 2010 | reverse complement strand
GCGGCTCGACAGGCAGCCTCGGCGTAGCCTTCGGGCAATTCAACGCTCTCCACCGTACCGTTGAGATGGAAGTTGCTTCGGAATTCCCGGCCGCGCGCTCGACGTCGCATGCACGCCACGACCTTGTCACCCACCACCAGGGCGCGGATGTCTTTGCCGTGAGATTCAGCGATGTATTCCTGAACGAGCACCGATTTTCCAGTCATCAGCAAGCCCTGAACGAGGTTGCGAACTTCAAACGCCGTGTGGCGAAGGAACACACCGTCGCCTTGGGTGCCCTGAGTGACCTTGACCACCACGGGAAGGCCACCGACGGTTTCGATGGCTTGTTCCACGTCGAGGATGTCCCTCACGTAGACGGTTTTTGGAACGGGGATTCGGTTGCGTGCAAGGATCTGCGAAGCGTTGAGTTTGTCCCGGCTTTGGAGGATGCCCTGGCCGGTGTTGGCGGTCCAGATGCCCAACTGTTCGATGTGACGCAGCACCGCCACGCCGTGCTGGGTGATGGAGTGGCCGATGCGGGGAATGACGGCATCTTTGGCGAAGGCGCGGCCTCGGTGAAGGACATCCACGCTGCCTTGGTTCACGACAAGTGAGAACTTCATCGGGTCGCAGACTTCAACGTCCAAGCCGCGTTTTTTTGCCTCTTCGACGATTCGCCGAGTGCTGTAGAGGCGCGGGCCTCGGCTGAGAACGGCCAAACGGAGCCCCATACCGGGGCGCCCTGTGGCGTCGTTCTTCATTCCATCGGTTCCCATGATGGAGGGATTTCCGGTCCGCGGTCTTGAAGTGCTCGGCTGATATCGGGGTTTTATGTCCGAAGAGGAACTTGATGCAGCCGGTGCGCTCGCTGTGGACGAGGACCAAGACGAATTGATGGAAGAGATGTCCATCGAGGAGCGACAGGAGCGGCTGAAGAAGGCCCGCTGGAACGTGTTTCTCTACCTTGGTGTCGCCGCCATTCTGTTCGGTTTCGCCCTCTTCCCCATGCCGTTTTCCGCCGACTGGGACGAATTCAGCACCTCGGCTGAGAAGGACGTCGGTCTCGTGTGGGGCATGCCCGTGGACGGGGAAGACCTGTTTGACGTGCCCATGCGGTTGACCGTGACGGCAGACAACCCGCCCACACAGGCCGCGATCAACATCGCAGTGTACGTTATTGAGCAGGAGGACTGCACGGACTTCACCCTCAGCGAAAAGATGCAGGAAGCCAAGCAAGGAGACTCTCACGCTTACCAGTACCAAGAGGCTGACACGCGAGTGCTGGCCGACGGCACTTACGATTTCGAGTTCAACATCGACCCAGGCCACTACTGCCTCATCGCTGAATACATCGACGCCAACGGCGACAAAATCACCTCTTCAGGCAATGCGCTGAGCGTTGAAGGCAAACTCTACCCCAACCAATTCCTCGGCGGTTTCCCCGGTCTGCTCTGCCTTGCCCTGTCTGCCTTTGCCTTCGTAGGCGCTCAAAAGCACGGCGCTGCGCTCCGGAAGATTCTCGAAGGCGAAAACGAGACCACAGAATCCAAGGTGCTCTCCGAAGCCAGCAAGGCCCGCATTGCTGCCGGCCCCGGTGGCGCCCCGCCCGCAGGTCCTTCTGGTCCTCCCGGCGCTCCACCTGCGCAGCAGACCGGACCGTCCGGTCCGCCTGGTGCCCCACCCGCCGAAGCGCCTGTCGCAGAACCTGCAGCTGCACCGGCCGCCGAACCAACCCCTGCCGCTGGGTCAGAAGGAACGTTTGAGCCCGCTGAAAACGGCTACTTCTTCAAGAAGTTCGCTGATGGCACCTACGACCAAACCGTCTACGTTCAGAACGCCGAAGGCGCCTACGTGCCTCATGAAGGATGAAGTGAACGGCGGCGTCCGATTTTGATGCAAATGTGCTTCAAATCAACGCCACCCTTGAAAGGCACCGTGCCCACGGTTTGTTGAGGTATGACCATGGGAGAGGAGCCAACCACCACGTTAACGGTGGCGAAACTCAAGGCCCTTTGCGTCCTCAACGATGTTTCTGCGAGCGGAAAAAAGGCTGAACTCCTCGCTCGCCTGCTCGAAGCGGGCGTTGACAAAGAAACGCTCGGCATCGAAGTCTACGACGAATCGACCGCCACGTTCCAGCCAGCCGCCGCTGAAGATGAAACGACGGCTGAGGAAGCGGTCGACAAAGGAGACGAAGCCGACGCCGAAGCAGCATCGAATGCGGAGGTTGAAGTTGACGATGAGCCAACAGAGACGGCCGAAGCCGACGAACCGGTCATGCTCTCCCTCGAGGACGACGAAACGCTGTCCGTCCCGCTGCCCGATGCCGAGGTGAGCGAAGACGAGGTGTTGGAAGCCGAAATCCTCGAGGCTGACCTGATCGACGACGTGGAGATCTCGCTTGAAGATGAGGCGGAGAAGGTCCCGCTTCCAGCAGCCACCAGCACCTCAACGCCGCTGCCCACATCCACCACCGACACCTCACCCCTGACGCTCATGGAGATGGTGCGTCGCCCGCAAGCCATCGCCGTCATGCTGACGTTGGTCTTGCTTGGCGCTGGCGGATGGTATTACGTCAACAACCAACTCGAACCCTTTACTGCCGATTCCCTTCGCTACGGCGACCGGATGGGCTACGTGATTACGGAGGGAAGTTTCCTCGCTTCAGAGGAGTACGTTGAACTCGTCACCAACCAGCTCGACGACCCGCCCAACTACTGTAAAATCCGGCTGTCCTTCCAAGGCGAGAGCACGGCGTCGGTCACCGAAGGCACGGGCGTGGAGTTGAACACCCAGTCGTCCGATGATCGCCTCGGCGCCGTCAGCATCCGCGGCGGGCAAGGCCTCTCGTGGTTGGCCGTGGAGAGCGTGAACGACATGTCGTTCTCGCAATTTGATGTCTCGGGCCACTACCCCATCGCTTCCAAGTGTTCGGATTTCACCACCGACACGACCACCGGCCAGGCCGACCTCAAACTCACTACTTGGAAGGAACTCCGGGAACAAGTGGTGCTCGCCACCGAACTGGAGTTCGCCGCCACCTTGTCGGCCACGGCTTACGAAGGGACGGCGTTCACCTACGGTGTGGGCGGTCTGCTGGGTGATTTGGAGGAACTTTCTCCCGGTCTGGGCATGGTCATCGCTCCGATTGAACTGGCCGACTTCTTCGGCAACGCCTACATCACCAAAGACGCCACAGGAACCAGTTCGGGCTGGGAATGGCGCGTCACCGGTTCGGAGAAGATCGGCTCCACCAACATGTGGAAGGTGACCGCCAGCCACCGCGACGTGCGAGATTTCTGTTTGGGCTATGCGACGATGACCATGTGGCTCGATGCCGACAGTCCGTGGGCAGCACGCCAAACCGTGGACGTCGCCATCAGCAGCAGCGAAGCCTCGCAGACCAGCTGTTCAGCCTGGCAGCAACGGGGCATCGATGCGGTCTTGCCCGAGGGTGAACTCGAACTTCACCACACCTTTGAGCGAACCACCTTGTCCCGTGGCATCAAAGCCATCGAACTCGGTAAAACCTACGACAACCGGCCCCAAGCCAACGACCTCAACCCGGACAGCGACGAACTCGCGGATTGGGGCGTGGACGGCACGCACCTCCCCGACAACTCCACTCAGCGGTCGCATCCGCTCAACCTGGCCATGGCCTGCATCGACGAGTTCAGTGGCGTGGCTTCCGGAGCGGTAACGGCGCTGGAAAACGACGGCTATGTCTGGCGAGCCGTGAACGAGCAAAACGGAACGGCGACCGAATGGAACCTCTCGTGGGTTGATTCAGACACCACGGCTGGCTGGCTGAAGTTTGCTGTGTCGGGCGAGGAAGGCGCGTTAACCTGCGAGTTCATCGCCAAGGGCACCTTTGATGACTCCATCACACACAACCGCGATTCGATTCCGAAGGCGCTGCCGCTCCACGATGTTGAAGCCCGGCTCATGGACGACCAACGCTTCCCTGCGCTGACCGGTCCTAACGGCCTGTTCACTGGGAGTGGCCTGCACGACTCCACCCGTGTGGGCTACCTCGTGGTGGTGCCTGGCACGGGCTTTGGCATTGACTTCAGTGACCTGCTCGACACCTCGGGCGCCACCACGGTGGACCTCCAACGCCAGTGGGAGGACGGTGGGAAAGACCGGAGCTTCTCCTTGCTCGCCGACGGGACCGACGGGCGTTTGATCGGCTGGACCAGCCTCTCGGTTGAGGAGTTGGCCTGATGAGCACCGACGGCCGTGGGCTCGACCATTTGATGGAACAAAACGACACGGAGTTGGATTTCCTTGCTGCGTACGGCGGTGTTGACGACGGCCAGAAAGGCGACGGCGCCGCCCTTCTTTCGGCCCTTCATCGCTTTGTGAAGGCCGGCGGCCTCACATGCACCCTCGAAGGAACGACGTTGACCTTTGACGGCGGCGAAGCCGTCGCCGAGGACCAGGGTTGTCGCCTGACCATGACGGGTGACCACTTGCCGCTGGTCGCCAGCGATTTGACGGGGCCGGGGTTTGCCGAAGGGGACTTGAATCCGGACCGGACCAGCGTGAGCACGCTTCTCACAGCGTGGACAGCAGAACAGCGTCGCTTCGTCGAACGCCTGGTGGAACACCGTCTGCACGGCTGAATCACGAGCGGCGAGCTGCCATCACGGCCGCTCCAGTCAGGGCCATGACCGCCACAGCCATGCCAGCACTTGGCAGGAAGCCTTCGGATTCCTCTCCAGCAGCGGGGACGTCACAGCCATCACCGTCGGCGTGAATGCCGCCGTAGGAACCGTCATCGTAGTAGCAGGTGGACCAGGTCTTGTACCAGTCGCCCTGGGGGAAGTTTTCGGTGGAATCGTCGCTGTACGTCGCCTTGATTCGCCAGTTCACGTAGGAGTGGTCGGCCGGTGGTTTGAGTTCCATCGAGTAGGTGCTGCCGTCGTCGCTCACGGTGACCTCTTGGGTCGTGGGCGGGTCACACACGCCGTTATTCAGACAAATCTGCGTGGTGATGGCGAGGGTTGTTCCGTTGTCAAGGGCTTCTTGGTCGAGGATGACCGAGAGGGCCCAAGGTTGGTTGTCCTGAGACGGCGTGGTGCGCTCTTCAACCGAAAACGGGACCTCGCTGTCCGGGTTGACGTCCTCGCCTCCGGTCGCAGCACCTGCCTGCGCAGCGGTCGTCATTATCAGCAACCCAACAACCACAAGGAGGGTCATGCTCCGCTTCATGAAAAGAACAGGGCGCGGCTCCCTTATTTGGGTTCCTTTCATTCCATGTCCCACAATTCATCACCCACCCAGTGGACCGTTTTGATGCCCTTGCCCTTGGTGCTCTCCACCATGGTTTCTCCGTCGTCCACCGCCCACCCGAGCGCCAACGGCCGCTTGTGGGTCATGTCTCGAATCCAGACGAGGTCGCCTGCTTGGACGGAGGCTTCAGCGCCGTGAACGCCAGCGACCATGCAGTCCGCTCCGTTCATCAAAAACGGGATGGCACCGTGGTCAACTTCCACCCATTTGAGGGCGTCCATGTGTTCCAAGAACCCGCGTAGGGTCAAGAACACGCAACGTTCGTTCTCCTCGTCGAGGAGTTCGATCACCAACGGCGTTCGGTCAACAAACACCATGGTCCACGGGCCGTATTCGGCCATTTCGAGAAAGGCGCCGTCCACGTTGAGGTCGATGGCAAGGTCGCTCTCCAAACGCTTGAGCAACGGAGCGATGTGTTTCCTTCGGACAGGTCGTCGCTTGCGCACGCTCCATTCGGTGGCCATGTTTCCGGGGAGGGCGAGGAGGCTATCATCCTTGGGCATCGCGGCATTGATGAAGGGCTGGAACCTCCACGAATCATGGCCATGTGGTGCACCATCCGAACCTTTGCCAAACACGCCGTTGAACTTGGCAACCAACCCGTGGTTGAACCGATTTTCTTCGTGAAACCAAACGGCTGCCTTCACGAAGACGGGCCGTTACCCGTTTCCGCTCACCCGGGCGAAGTCCACCATGAGGTGGAATGCGTGGTTCGACTCAACGAGGCCATGGAACCTGAAGCAGTGGCGGTTGGTCTTGATTTGACCGATCGCGCCACGCAGAGCGCCCTGCGAGCCGACCAATTGCCCTGGGCCAAAGGGAAGTGCTTTCGTTCCAGTGCCGTGGTCGGTCCCTGGTCGCCATGGTCGGGAACGTGGGACGATTTGGTGTCCTCCATCCACGGCCTTCATTTGTCCCTCTCGGTGAACGGGGAGCAGCGTCAGTCAAGCCTGCTGTCGGAGATGTCGGTCACGCCTCGCCAACAGATTGACGCCTTGCTCATGTGGGCTCCCGTCGACGGTGGCGATGTGCTGTTTACCGGCACGCCGCAAGGCGTAGGACAACTTCATCCCGGCGACCATGTCGTGGCGAAGCTCACAGGTACGGACGGCGTTGAACGGTCGTCCATTGACCTGCGCTGTGCGTGAGGGTTGCTTTCATATAGCCCGTGCCGGTGGGTGGCGACGCAGGAGGCATCCCTATGGCTCAATGGCACGGAATTTCACGACGCAAACCATCCGGTGGACGAAAGGTTCAGGCACGCGGCAAGCGAGCCACTGAAATCTCCACGGAGAAGCAATTCGCCCTCGTTGGTGAGCCCAAGCGCAAGATCTACCGCAAGACCGGTGGCAACACCATGGTCCGCGTCATGGCCGCCAACCAGGTCAGCATCAACAACCCCAAGACCGGCAAGACCACCTTGGGTTCCATCCACAGCGTGGTCGAGAACGCCTCGGACCCCAACTACGTTCGTCGAAACATCCTCGTCAAGGGTGCCGTTATCGAGACCGACCAAGGTCGTGTTCGCATCACGTCCCGCCCTGGAAAAGACGGTGTCATCAACGGCGTTCTGCTCGAGTGAAGTCGAGCGACGGCTTGAAGAAAGCACGTCGTCACCAGCCCATGAGGCGAGACCATGGACCACAACCCCGACCGACTGTGCGTTTGGCCGGGCTACTTTGACATGAAGCGTTCTCGCCGTGCAGGTCGCCGTGTCCCGAAGGACGCCTCGGTGCTCAAGCCCGACCTCGAAGGCCTGTTCAACGCTGCACGAGCAGTGGGTTTGAGGAAGATCAAGCGTGAGGAACACACCTCTCACCCACGTCGACCCCACGGCCGCGAGGGTCGTTTGTGGGTGTCGTCCTCCGGTGCGAAGGAAGCCATCGGTGCGGGCAGCAAGGAAGAGTTGCTCCAACTCATCGGCGGTCAATGGCGCGAGATGCAACGTAATCAGCGTCAAGCCGTGGCCCAAGAAACCGCGCGCGGTCCAAAAACCGGCGACCGCCGTGCTCGTTCTCAACGCAAAAACACGCAACAGCGAAGCAGCTTCAAGAAGCGCAAGAGTTTCAAAAACCGCTGATTGTCAAAACAGAAATTGATAACCTTTGAGGGTCATTTCTGAACATGCGTCCACTTCTTGTCCTGTCCGTGCTGCTGCTGTGCACCAGCGGACTTCAGGGTGATCTGATGGCGCAAGAAGACGACCCCGAGACGGTGGTCATCACGGTCGACAGCACCAACCTGCGCTTTTCACCGTCCTCGGTTTCCATCACTGAGGGCGACACGGTCCGTTTCTTCTGGAGCGGCCAAGCCCTGCCACACAACGCTGTAGAAAACAACGGTGTGTTCGACTCGGGCGAACCCGCTCGAGCCGTTGATTACAGCTTCACCTTCGAGCGCGGCATGAACGGCACGTACGATTTCGTGTGCGAACCGCACGCTTCGGCAGGCATGGTTGGCCAAATCGTGGTTGAGCCTGCTCCGCCATTAAACGAGACCAACGCCACGGAAGAGGCGCCACCGATGTCCGAGGACACCCCTGCTGTCACGGCCTTGGCGACGGCCAGCATGCTCAGCCTCGCTTGGGTTGCCGTTCAGCGCCGTCAGGGCAACGGGTGAAGCCAGCCGAAGACGTCCTCTTCGGTTTCGTTCTGAATGCCCGTCAAGGCATCGTAGAGTTTCAACGTGGTTGCACCGGGCGTACCGTCGCCGAAGACTTTCTTCTCGCCGTCGTGGGTGATGGAGCCGATGGGGGAGATGACGGCGGCTGTTCCGCAACAAAACGCCTCGTCGGCTGACATCGCAAAGTCGGCGGCCACTTTGCCCTCAACGACTTCGTAGCCGAGATGGCGAGCGAGTTGAATGATGGAATCGCGCGTGATGCCTGGGAGGATGGTGCCGGTGAGTTCCGGGGTGTAGAGCACATCGTCCTTGACGCAGAAGAAATTGGCCGCGCCAACTTCCTCGATGACGGTGTGGGTTTCAGCATCGAGGTAAATCACTTCGGCGTAGCCCTTGGCCTTGGCTTCCTTGCTGGGCTTCATGCCCGGTGCGTAGTTGCCGATGGCCTTGACACCGCCCGAGCCGCCGGGGGCTGCTCGGTGGTGATGTTCGGAGATCAGCAGATCGATGGCGCTCATGCCGCCCTTGAAGTACGGTCCAACGGGGGTGACGTAGATCAGGAAAGTGTAGGACGGTGCGGGGGCTACGCCCAGCACGGGCCCGCTGCCCATCAAAAGCGGGCGGACATACATGGCGCCTTTACCGGACGGGGGCACCCAGTGCTTGTTGGCTTCCACGACTTGCTCGACGGCGTCAACGAAGATGGATTCGGGAACGGGGGGCATCTTGAGGCGATCCGCTCCGCGCTGCATTCGTCGGGCGTTTTCCTCGGGCCGGAAGAAGACGATTCGTCCCTTTGAGGTTCGGTAGGCTTTCATGCCCTCGAAGAGGCCTTGGCCGTAGTTGAGAACACCTGCTGCCGGTGACATCGGGATGTCGCCGTAGGGGCGCAATTCACCGGGCATCCACGGGTCGTTGGCCGTGGTGGTGGTGAGGTACATGGTCTCCGTGGGCGTCAGTGAAAAGGTCAGGCTGTCCCAATCAAACGATTCATCCATGCAGCGCCACTCCTGTCAAAATGAGCCATTGGAATGAGGCTTTCAAGGGTTCCTCTCCCATTTCTTGCCCTGCCGCCCCGGTTTTCCATGCACGCCGGCAGATGGGTTCTAATGGGGCGGAACGGTCAAGCCTCACGGGGTCGCTCAATGGATGGACGCATGGGGATTGTCAGCGGCCGATACCGCTCCTCTTCCATCTCCGCAGAAGGAGAGCCACAACCCAGCACCATCGTGGAATTGTTTGGCCGAAGCGAGGACGGTCGTTCCGTCTGCCTGCTCGTTCACGGGTTGCGTCCTTCCTTCGAAATTGCACCCATCGGCACGTGGGATGCCAACGAGCCGATCCCGACCTTCATCGAAGACCGTCTGGCGCATGTTCGAGCCATGGAACACGTCGTGCAGGTGAGCGGTCCAGTGGTCAAGTGGACGCAGTTGGGCGAACGGCCGGTGTGGGCCATTGAGGTGGAGCAACCGTTCCATGTGCCCGCCCTTCGCAAGTTACTCAAAACCCGGTCGTGGCAAATTTTCTCCGGCGACATCCCCTTTGTGAACCGGCTGTTTTTGGACAGCGACGTTGGCATGCACGTCGCCTTCACGGGTGAGGTGGTGGACGAGCGTTCGGCGGAGGGCCCCGTTCTCAAGCCCGAGGTCATCGAAGCCGGCGGTGGCGGCCGTTACGCCGTGGACGTTACGGTTCGCTGTGAGGTTGACAACGTTCGCTCAACCGAACCGTTCCAGGTGCCCTACACCGTGTTCTCGTTTGACTTGGAGACCAGCATCGAGCACGAGACGGTGCTGTGCGCTGCGGCGTGTGTTGAACACCTCGGAACGGGGGAGCGTGAAGTGTTCGAATACCGAGGGTCAGAAGTCGACATTCTTGAGGGGCTGACCGCCACCGTTCAAGCCACCGACCCCGACATTATCACGGGGTACAACATTGACAACTTCGACCTTCCACGTTTGGCTGACCGCACGGGCGTGCTTCAGCGCGGACGGGGCTGGGACGGGACGGCATCGCTGTTCGGTTGGGGGCGAGCGCCCCGACTTGAAACCGAACTCAAGCGAAATCGGGACGCGTTGGTGCCCAAGCGCCAGAGCAACCGCGCTTGGAACCTGTCGGGGCGCGTGGTGATGGACGCGTGGTGGCAAGCACGCCAAGCGCTACGACCGCGACGCGAGACACTGTCCTTTGTCGCCTCGCTGCTGTTTCCTGACGACGAGGACAAGCACAAGATGGACGTGGACGCATCCAACATGGACCAGGAATGGGCTGACCGTCCTGATGAGGTCATGGCCTACTGTGTGCGAGACGCTGAACTCCCGCTGGACATC
>MDSZ01207163.1_pt1 | contig 10230 bp, 13 predicted proteins | sample 811201 | NCBI WGS metagenome assembly MDSZ01 (sample SAMN05326647, study PRJNA326480) | marine metagenome | isolation source: seawater | place: Indian Ocean: North | collected 2010 | reverse complement strand
CCAGGTTGTTTTCTTACACCTCTAAAAAAAGCAGCCCATGTCTTACCTTCTTTTATATATTGTTTTTGGAATTTTTGCATACGCTCAGAAGGAACGTAATTCTTAGCTTCATCTTCTTTAGCTGCTATAAAATCTCTAACTTTTTCAATATCGATGTTAGAAAAGTCTTCAGCCATAAGATCTGTAGCTTCACCTGTAGTGCTTGCAGCTCTAAAACCTCTACCAAACCATGTTTGATCAAACCAACTTACTGATTCCGATGAACCATCGTCCAATTGCGACCCCATATCTTCTTGGCTCGCCGTCGGGTCTTGCGGTAAGCCTTGTTGATTTCCCAGGCTCACTGCTTGTATTTCAGGATTTTGAGCTAGATATTGTTCTGTCGTCAAGCCTTTTTCTGCGGCTCTATTGTCTATAGCTTCTTGCGTAAATGTTGTAGGGGTAGGGTCTTTTTTACCTGCCTCGAATTCGCGGTCTTCTTGAGCATCAAATTCATCCTCGCCTACAAACTCTTGAGTCCAATCAGCTCCAAAGTTGTCATCAAGATCTATAACTTGTTCGTTCCGTGCCGCATTGCGGGACGCTTGACCTCTAGCCGACCTGGCAATGCCCTGTTTTCTTCGCTCCAACTTTACTACCTTCTGCTTTAGTCTGACATCTCTCTGCTCAACAGAATACGGTGCAACGTCATTTTCATGTACATAAAATGTAAAAATGGAATTGGTGGTGTCAAGAGCAAATCGCAAAGATTCAGCGAAACCAAGTCGACGATAGTATGCATTTTCTAAATTTTCCATAGCAAACATATCATATGCAGGATCGCCATATGGTATTGCAGCAATACGTTCTCCATCCGTAAAGTATGGAGATCTCAAAAATATTTCCTTTAACTCTTCAAACGTTTTTTGTGCCATAACTTAACCTTTATTATTATAATTAATTTAGTTTATTATTTTTACTGCCGTTAATCCTTGTCTTCCTCGTCTTCCTTTTTATCGTTTTGACCAAACCCGAATAGATTTGCAACTGCACTAGCCGCTTCTTTGATAGTGCCCACCGCACTCTCTGCTGCCTCCTTTGCCTGATCTACAATTGATGGATCATATAAGGCGTCTGCCAAGAGTTGTTCAGAACCTGCTTTATTTGGATGTATATGATCATACATGCTTACAAATGTGCCTGATCCTGCCTGCATGCTAAATGTACCTGAAAAATTACTTACGATATAACTGTTAACCGCCTGTGAAAAACTTTTATATCTTTGTAACTTTTCTTTGCTGTCCCAATTATTTAGCGTAAGAAAAGCATTGTTAGTGCCCTTAAGATCGCTAGGTCCATAAAAAGGTAAATTAATTTTTTTAAATCTAACTATGTAACCTGCCTTTACACCAATATCATAAATCTTTCTAATATTACTTATTGCTTGCTTAACTGTAAACTTTTCATTTGGAGTTCTTGCTGGTCCTTTTCCTATGGCATGCATACCCCAACCAGAATATCCAAGACAATCATTTGTTCCAGCGGAAACAAGCATTACTTTATTTGGTTTGTTAGACTTTGGTCTTGTTTTCAATGCCGACTGAAGTCTAGAGAGGATCTGCGCAGTTGTTTCACCAGACTTTGCAGTTGGAGTTTTACATTGAAAATATATAGTTTTACCTTTGCAATTTGGTTGATTTACCAAACCATGTGTTGCAGCTGCATTTGTTAAGTTGCATGCAATACTATCTCCAACAATTAAAATATCTGTTTGCTTAAGTTCAGGTTGCCTGTCTAAAACTCTTTTAAGATTATATTCGTTTTTTTCAGCAGGATTTGTAAAATTACTTGACTCAGAAAAACTTGCTCTGGCGCTAACTGTACCCTGTTCATCAACCCCCTCTGAGTAATCTGCCTGAGCCATTGGAACATTATCAACAATTCCGTATGATTCAGTAAACATGATAACCTCACACGCTCTATCTTGAACCATTAAACTTGATTCTTGCTCTGACAAATACAACTCATACACAGTAGGGCACAATTCTTTAATAACATTTCCAGGATCTATAAAGTCACAAAAACCTGCTACCAAAGCACGATGTTCAATAACGTCAATCTCCTCATTACTTTGCTGTGTTTCCATGCCTTTTAGAGATATAATTACAGCATCTCTGTGTGTTTCAGCAATTTGACTTATAGATATTTTTCTAGAACTTATAAGAATAGCAGGATGCTTTTCATAAGCACTAGACTCTGTTTTAGATTTGGAAAACACAGTTGCAGCAGATTCAGTGTCAGAAACAATATCTCCAGTGATTCCAACAACATCATCAGCAAGAACTGGGGTTTTTACTTGATCATATGTTTTTAATATTTTTTTAGGAATTTTGCTCACTTGCCTTCTTATCTTCCTTGTCTTTTTCTGTTTCTTCTTTTTTGCCGTAGTTTTTCCACTCTCCAGATTTTATTTTTTTATACCAATGAAGAGCAAAACCACCGCGCCTTAAAACATCTTCTCTGTGGTGTTTGCCATAACTGCTATAAGTTCCACCATAAGTTGCAACATAGGTATCTCTTATTTTATTAAAATCCCTTTTATTGTTTCGATGTACTTGCGGATCAGAATAATAAGCAACAAGCGCTCTCGCGGCATGCTCAGGTTGATTCAATAAGTCTGGATTATTATAATAATCTTGTCCCGCAAATTTACCCAATCTTTGATAATTTGCAAAACCAGTGTGTTGTATAAAACCTCTGCCTCTATATCTGTATCCGCCAATAGTTTTGCCTGGACCAGATCTTTTTAGTTTTTTGTTAAACCAATCTGACCCTATAGGTCCGTGATAAACATAATTAAAAAATTTAACAACGCTACCATCTCTTAATTCTAAAAGTTGCTTATCAGTTAATCCTGATACGCGGCCGCGATAAACTTTTCTAAGTCGTGTTAATGAGGTCTTACTGGAAGGTCCATATTCTGATTTTGGCACCATTCCAGATTCTCCCTGAGCCATACCAAGGAAGTTAGAGATCTGTCTATCATTAAATCCTTTTTCTTTGGCGTATCTTATAATCATTGCTGCATTTCTATTTTGTACTTCGGTAGTAGCAATCGGACGCTTATATTTATCTGGGATCCCTCCCTCAATACTAGCAAGATCGTCGCCACCTTCAGAGTAATTTAAACCGCCAGCAGCATTGCTTCTCAATACTCCATAATTATGACCAAGCATCTCTACCACACATTTTCTGTTTACGGTCATTTGATCGACATCATCTACATCTCCTATTTCATATACGATTGTTAAGAGTTCTGGTGGTATTTTAGTTATATCAAGAGTATTTCCCTGACCTGCAACAATGGCATAGTGTTTTTGTATATCTACTGCTTCCCGTGCTTGAGTTACACCCTGCAAGTCTGTTAATTTTAATGCTGCTCCTGCTCGGTTATGACTGGATGGTATCTGATCTACTGATATTTTTTCTGTCTTAATTATAATCGCTGGAATATACCCATTCGGTACTGAGTTTATTTTAGATTTAGTTACATTGCCAGACGAATTATCTAACCTATCGGCAAAAGAATCACCAATAGATGTGGGAACTACGTCTTCAGACAAGACTTTACTTTTTGCCCCATAACTAGTGTAGATAGAGTAAGTCGCTTTTATTTTTTTACTCATGATGTAATCAACCTCCCAGGTAAATTATAAACTATTTTACCTCCTAACCTATAATCAAAAGAAACATCTGTACCAGGACCAACCAAGTCTATAGTTTGATCGCTGCTAAAAGGTATTGCATAATTTTTTACCACACCTGAAGAGTGCTTTATTGCATATCTAAAGACAAATCTGCCTTTTCTTATTTGTTGATTGTAATATTGAATCGCTTCTTTAAATCTTGCAACTGCTTTTATATAATTTCTACCCCCAGCAATATGAGTCACTTTCCCAGGCACCACTGCCGTTATTGCTGTTCCCTCTTTCATTCCTATATCTATTGCACCATGTGACCCACCAGCGCGGGCACTTGCAAATACAGAGTACCATCCATGAGTAGTTTTTCTCCATTCATTTTTTTTATTAATCCAAGTGTTCCAGTCTTGGTTTGGAGGTCCACCAGTTCTAGACCAGTATGCTTTCATAAGTGGTTCAGGATTTTTCTTTGCTCCTCCTATCTTTACCTGTAAATGCAGGTGCGGTTTAGATATTGCAAGTGGGCCCATCAATCCAGTTCTTGCAACATATCCGAGTAATTGTCCTTTTCTTACCTGATCACCAACCTTGACCTTCACTCTTGGATCAAGGTGCATATACTGCCATCTATGTCCGCTTTTAGCAGTAACAGTTATATAAACTCCAGATATCCACGTAGTGTGTGCTGAAAAACCCGCATAAGTTTTCAACATTGCACGAAACACTTGATACAACTGTACAGATTTATTTGTTGCTATGCCCGTCGCGAAAGTTACTGACGCCTGTGCTGCTTTAGATGGACCATACGAAGAAGCAGGCACCGAACCACCCTGCTTGCCAAATGATCCAACAATTCCGCCAGGGCCTGCCGCAAGTCCACCTACACTCACACTTGCACCCGAAGTACTTAATACACCGTAGTCCTGCCCAAGCATTCTAACCTTTATGTCTCTAAACCCCATCACAGGTTCTGAATCATCTGTTCCCGAGGTTACGAATTCATATATCACAGTAAACATTTCTGGTGGCATTGTATTAGGATTACGAGCACCTAACATACCCTCTACAACGCAATAGTGTCTTAGAACACCTACCGATTCACTAGAATGATTTGCTGAATCTGTTGCGTTAATAATATCTCTTGCTTTTCTGTGAGTGTCGGGAATTTGTTCTAGTGAAATTTTTTCAGTTTTTAGGGTCATTGCCCTGAGATCATTTTGTAAAACTTCTGATCTTGCCCTTGAGACAACACCAGTTGAATCGATACTATTCATCACTCCCTGCCCAACCCCATCAATTGAATCTTTTAAGGTAGGGTCAACCATGGAATAGTACCCGTAGGTAGATCCAGGAACTTTCTTAGACATGTGTCAATCCTCCGAAGAGTTGATCATATCAAATAAGTCATTTTTTTCATCTTCTGAAATTGAGTTGTCAACTTTTGTTGTCTTTTTGTGTTTTAGTGCTGCAATCTTTACTAGTTGCTCATTAGATCTTTGCAAAGTTTCTAGATACTTTGCAGCAACTAATCCAACTTCCCTGTGGCGGTCAGTTGCTTCTTGCATATATTTCATCAGATTTGTCAATAAAACTTTTGTTGCAGCACGATCTTCATTGACATTCCTGGTTGCTTCTATGATTAAATCTTCAACATTTTTCATATAATAATTATAGTACTGTTAAAATTTATCTCCACGTTCATATTTGATAACAAAATACTTATACCTTTCTCTCATCTTATTTAGCGTGTTTACTATCTGTTTTGTTTTTAGTCCAGTTATTTCTCTAAGATAAAGATAAACTGCTTTTTTATTTAAGATTTCTATTTCCTCTACGTTATCTAAAAGTATTTTCACTGCTGACAATACTTTCTTTTCATTTTCTTTAATAAATAAATTTGAACTTTGCCATCTATCAACTTCAGATTTTAAGTATGTCCAAAATTCATATTGCTCCCTTTTGTCGGTATATGTATTATCATTGTATATCAACCTTTCATGCTGATTTTCACGAATGATTTCTTCATATGCAACTTCTCTCTTTACTTTAGTAGAGTTCTTTTTTAATTGATGTATAAACCAGTGCTTTGTTATTACTGAAAAATATGAAAATGCTTTTGACCCCCTGTTCGGATCATACTTGCTTAATATGGTTGTCAACCAAACTTTGCAGTCGTCTTTTAAGACATCAATATTTGGTATGTTTGTAAAATTATATGTATAAATAATCTTATCTACCATCTCGCTAAAGGCAGGTTGTATATATTGAATATAGAGTTTTTCTCGATCTTCCCTACTTTCAGTAGAGCAATATTCTACAATGGCGTCTTCATGCACGCTTGTAAAGTAATAATTTTTTTTACTCTTCTTCCTCGGCATCCTCATCCTCTTCTACATCAACCATCGCCATCAGATCATCATACTCATCTAAAGAATCAAGCACTCCCTTTGAGTGTTCAATAAGTGCTTGCAATGTCTGATCTCCATAAAACATTTCTGCTTCATGAATTTGCTCTACATGCTCCCTGAAGACATCAAAAATTTGATAAACAGCATCGATATTAGTAGCAACGGTTAATAATCGTCGTGCTAGTCTAACAGCATAAAACCCTAGCACTACATTAAAAATTGCAGATATTATTAAAAAAGTTTCAATCATCCTTATAAACCTTATTTTTCAATCTGCTTCTCTCTTTTTTAACTTCTGCTTTTGTGTTTTCGATGTGTGACTTTACAAGATCTCCAGTTTTAACCTTAAATTTTGTTTTATCAATTTTATTACTTATACCAGCAACAACCTTTTGAATATTTTCAGATTCACAAAGTTCACAAATATCCCAACTGCCATCCATAGAATGAAAAACATTAAATTTACCATCACAATCTAAACAGTGGTATTCATAAATTGGCATTAATCACTTCCAACAGTACGCTTAGTTTCTTCTAACTGCATATCACTAACGTCCAATGTCGGGGGATTCAATACAATAATTTCCTCATTTTCTCCCAACATCAAATCAAAATCTTTTAATACTGGGACAATGTCCGTCTGCTTCATCAAAGAGTTTTGTAATGCCAACATAATAGCACCAAGTGCCTGATCAGATAATTTCATTTGTTTTCTCCTGTATTTTCTAATATAAAATTTACTAAAGTCGTGACAGACTCGTCAACCGTCTGCTTTTCAGTGTCAATAATCAAATCTGCATTCTTAGGGACCTCAAAGGGGTCTGAGATACCTGTAAAGTTCGGAATATGTTGTGGGTCGCTCTTTGGTAAGAGTGCCCTCTTGTACAATCCCTTTGGATCTCGATCAATCAAGGTGTCGATTTCACACTTCACATAAACAATTTTAGATAGTGGATTATTCATTTGAACTTCTCTTCTAATATCATCATATGGATTAATTGCAGACATTACACATACCACATTATTTCTTGATAGAACCTTTCCAACAAAAGATAATCTTCGAATGTTAGTGTTTCTGTCTTCTTTAGAGAATCCCAGGTCCTTACACAGTCCCTCCCTGTACTCATCTCCATCAATCACCTCTACATTGTATCCCATCTCTCTTAATCTACTCTGCGCAAGAAAGGTCATAGTCGACTTGCCCGCGCCGCTCATTCCTGTCATTTGTATAAAAATACCGCTCACTTTATTCTCCTAAATACTTTTCAACTAGATCATGGATAGATGAATCAACATTCTCTCTCCAAGAGTTATTATTTTCCTTAATATTATTCCTTATTCCAGTCGCTGAAATAAATCCTATATTTTCTGGTGGGACATGTTCATTAATCCCATAACCAACACCGCGACCGTAATTCACACTTTCAATATCTGGGATGCAAACTACCTCCACATCTTGCTCACTGTATACTTTTTGTATCATCTCTACAGTTTGCTCTGTGGTGAATGGATTCTTTTCATCTGGTGGGATGTCCCTTACTGCGATAAGGATTGGTACCCCTTCGCTTAATTTTTGGTTAATTAACCACTTATGGCCATTGTGAAATGGTTGCCATCTACCAATAAACATTGCTCTTTTAGTCATCTGATATTGCCCTTCCTTTTAAATTTTCCCAGTCTCTCTCTGGTCTTACGTTTAGATTAGTTTTCCATGCACCTTTCAACACTGCGAGATCTAAACCAATAGACTCTGCAAATGTCATAAATGCATTGATATCTTTAGGGAAACAAGAACCGCCAAAACCACGCTTACCATCTGGACCAGGAACTTGCAAATGCGAATCTCCCACACGTCCATCCGAAACAAAACCCCTTACCGCTTTGTCCCAATTAATTAATTTTGTTTTTTCTGCCACGAGTTTCATCTCGTTCATAAATGAAACCTTCACTGCGAAGAATAAATTATTAAAATACTTTATCATTTCTGCTGTTTCATAATTTGTTGTTATAAAATTACTACCAGAAAATCTCTCATTATATAATCCTTTCACTCTTTCTACAGATAAATTTCTGTTTCCGTCATCTAAGTCAGTTTCAAAACCTAAAACTATTCTAGATTGATTTAAAAAATCAAACCTTGCGTGACGCTCCGTAAGAAACTCAGGATTAAAAACAATTTGCAAAGTTGGATGCCTTTGCTTTAATCTCCTTGTGGTGCCAGGAACCACTGTAGATTTTAAAACAAAAACAGCACTGCTTTCAGGTTTATAACAAACTTGAATAGAATCGAATACAGATTCAACAATCGAAAGATCTATCGTGCCATCACTTCGCATTGGAGTTGGCACAGAAACAAACACAACGTCAGAATCATTAACTACATCTTCAAGGGTATTAAAAGACTTTTCAGGATTCTTATCGTAAATCTTAACTTCCATACAAGGTATGAAAGCATGAGCAATTGCATTTCCAACAAACCCATTTCCTATGATACCTAACTTCATGACATCTCCTCTTTCAATGTTTTAAAAATAGAATTAAGTCCTTCTTTAAGTGGAATCTTACTATCCCAACCATGCGACTTAAACTTTGACAAATCTGCTTTTGTTAGCATTACATCTCCAACTCTTGGTTCAATATAATCAAATTTTTGCTCTGGAAAATATTGTAACACAATTTCTTTCATTTCATTTAAAGAAATATTTTCTCCTGATCCAACATCATACCAATGACCCCAAAGGTCTTCCTTGTCTATATTCTCTGCGCAGAATATATTTGCAGACACAATATCATCTACATGTGTCATATCTCTCCTTTGCTCGCCATCACCAGTAATAAATGGAGTTCTTCCCTCTTGAATATATTTTTTCCAATTACAAACAACGGTTGCATATTCGCTGTCCGCTACCTGATCATAAGAATACACGTTAAAATATCTTAAAGCAACTGTCTTAAGTCCATACAATTGATTATAAAGTATAGATTCAAGTTCTCCAACATACTTTGAAAGAGCATATGGACTTGCAGGTCCATCACCATTTCCAACAACCGAAGATGAACTACTATAAATTACAGGTATGTTTGCGCGTCGAGCCCAATCTAAAACCCTGGTGGTTGAAAGGATATTATTTTTCATCACAAGCACTGGCTCTTCTACACTAAAAGCAACTCTAGGAATTGCTGCAAAATGAACTACAACATCAATAGGATCTTGAGCATGTCCAATAATCTTATCTGAAACACCTAAAGATAGATCCTGAGTCCAACAGTTCTCCATGTCATAACCAACCCAGGTGTGTCCTAGTTCTTCCCACTTTTTAATAAAGTTTCCGCCAATATATCCAAGATTACCAGTAACTAATGCTCTCATAAATATCCTAAATCCTTTAAATGCTTTTCAAACTTTGGTAATTCTATTTCAGAACAGAGTTCCTTGTATGCTTCTGGATCTTTACCGATGCCTCTAGCGTCTACTTTTCTTTTACCATAATTTGTTTCGTTGCCTTTGCCTGCTCTGCCTAGAATGGAAACATTCCACTCGAAAACCCAATCTTCAACATAATCTGGATAATCTTTAAAACTGTGCTCTGACTTTAATCCAAACTTTTCTTCCATTTGACTTTGAATTTTTTCTGGTTGTGTTACAAGATCTTCATACTTAACTTCTAAATCTATTAAATTACCAAACAAAACTTTATTACGCTGATCTATTGACTCAATCCATCTCTTTGGTTTTACATAGTTGCCATCAGAAAGAACAACATCTCTACCATCTCTGATTACATTAATAACTCTAATATCTTCTTTAATGATGTTCCCTGCCTGATTTTGGAACTCAGGAACTAATACATTACTTAGCAATGCTGGTGGGTGTCTTTTACCAATGGTAAACTTCTTTTCGCTTTCATGATTAACAAACTCATCAAAGTCCATTTCATGTCCATCGAAACCCTCTCTGTAGATGACTTCTGTATCTTTAAATGCATAGCACATTCTTAACAACAGCGTGGTGCCAGATTTAGCACATCCTGTAATAAAAATCTTTTTACTCATTATATCTCCCACGTTTTGTATTCTGGTTCTTTCGTTTTGTTTGTATTGTGCATTCTATATCTATAGAACGGAATTCTTAAGTGATGAAT
>MDSZ01192857.1_pt1 | contig 10230 bp, 7 predicted proteins | sample 811201 | NCBI WGS metagenome assembly MDSZ01 (sample SAMN05326647, study PRJNA326480) | marine metagenome | isolation source: seawater | place: Indian Ocean: North | collected 2010 | reverse complement strand
TTTTTCTTTTATCTCTTCCCAAGTTTTTAATGTATTTTGAAAATCTTTTTCTATTTCATTTTTAGTTTTATTTGCACCGGCTGTTCTAACAATTACCCCCATGCTATTTGGAATATCTATTTCATTAAGGATAGATCTTATTTTTTGACGATCAGATGAATTAAAAATTTTTCTAGAAATTCCTCCACCTTTTGGAGTATTAGGCATTAAAACCATATATTTTCCAGCCAAAGATATAAAAGTAGTTAGAGCAGCTCCTTTTTGACCTCTTTCCTCCTTTATTACTTGAATTAAAATTACTTGCCCAGGCTTAATTACTTCTTGGATTTTATATCTTTTAATTCCAAAAGATGACTTAACTTTTTCATGATAATCTTGTTTTTTCTCATCATTTGCAGATTGGTAATCACTATTCTCTATTTTTTCATCTTTATTTTCAGATATTATTCCAGAGTTTGAACTCTCTTGACTTATATCTACTGTTTTATCTTTAAGTTCCTCTCTAATTTTCTCTTCAGCGACTCTAATTTTTTCTTTATCCTCAGAAGGAAGTTGATAATAGTCAGACTGAATATCATTAAAGGCTAAAAAACCATGTCTTTCTCTTCCAAAGTTTACAAAAGCTGCCTGTAAAGATGGCTCAACTCTACTCACTGTTGCAAGATAAATATTATTCTTAAATGTTAAATTATTTTTATTTTCGTACTCATATTCTTCAATTGAATTATTAGACTTAAGCACGATTCGAGTTTCATTTGGATGCGAAGCATCAATGTATAGATTTTTTTCCATTTTATTAGAATTCCTGTTGTTTTTAATTGATTTAAAAATTTAAAATTTGTCATATATGATCATTTTATACAATTTTATGACTATTTATACAGTTTAATTTAAAAATGCCTAAAGATAGTCAGAATTGTTATTATAAATTATTGTAAATGTTTAAATTTTTAAATTTTTCACTAAAATTTATTATTATATTCCTATTAGTTGTAATATTTTTTGCATTTTCAACATTATGGTATTTCTCAATCGGTTTACCTGATTATAAAAAACTCTCAAATTATGAGCCTCCTATTTCAAGCAGAGTTTATTCAGAGGATAGAAAATTAATAGCTGAATACGCTATAGAAAAAAGATTGTTCATTCCTTATGAGTCCATTCCAGATAAGGTTATAAATTCTTTTCTCTCTGCAGAAGATAAAAATTTTTTTAGTCACCCGGGAATAGATGCTAAAGGCGTTTTAAGAGCCATAATTAACAATATTAAAAATATTGCTCAAAACAAAAGACTAGAGGGCGCTTCAACCATCACTCAGCAAGTAGCAAAAAATTTTTTATTAACAAACGAGGTGTCAATAAAAAGAAAAATAAAAGAGGCAATTTTAGCCTTTCGAATTGAACGAGCCTATACAAAAGAAAGAATTTTAGAATTATATTTAAATCAAATTTATTTAGGAGAAGGAACTTATGGAATTGCGGCTGCAAGTCTTGAATATTTCGATAAATCGGTTAAAGATTTGAATTATTCTGAATCTGCATTACTAGCTGCTTTGCCAAAAGCTCCAAGTAAATACAATCCTTATAGATATCCAGATTTAGCAAAATTTAGAAGGAATTTAGTTTTTCAGAATTTAGCAGATAACAATTTTATCTCAAAGGAGGAATTAAAATTATTAGAAGATTCAAAACTTGATCTTAAAAAAAGAAAAATTGAGATTGTAAATGAAGCAAATTCTTATACTGAGGAAGTAAGAAAAAAAGTAAAAAGCATATATGGATTTGAAAAACTCTATTCTCAAGGTTTAAGTATAAGCACACCGCTTAATATTAAATACCAAATTCAAGCTTTGCAATCCTTAAGAAAAGGAATTGAGGAATTTGATCGCAGAAGAGGATGGAGAGGAGCAATAACAAATAAAATTAAAGATAAGAATTGGGAAAATAAAATTTCACAATATAAATTAGACCCAACATTGAAATGGGATATAGCAGAAGTTATTTCTGTGAGTAATGACGAAATAAGATTTAAGATAATCAGTAAAAATAAAAAAAACTTAGAAGGCATTTTGTTATCAAAAAAATTAAAATGGACGCTTCGTCAAAATAAATCAATTAAAGAAAGACATAAAATTGGTGATGTTTTTTTTGTAAAAAAAGAGAATAATTCTTGGAAAATTAAACAATATCCAAAAGTTAATGGTGGAATTGTAGTTATAGACCCATTTAGTGGAGATGTTTTAGCATTAGTTGGAGGTTTCAATTTTAAAAAAAGTGAATTTAACAGAGTGACTCAAGCTAAAAGACAACCAGGATCTGCATTTAAACCTATTGTTTATGCCGCTGCTTTAGAAAATGGTTTTGCTCCCAATTCAATTATTCTTGATGCTCCATTTGTAGAAAGCCAAGGTGTGGGTTTAAAAAATTGGAAACCAGAAAACTATGGAAAAAAGTTTTACGGCCCTTCTACTTTCAGAAAAGGAATTGAATATTCTAGAAATTTAATGACGGTGAGAATTGCAAAAATTTTAGGTTTAGAAGAAATACTTCAGCTTTCAAAAAAACTCAATATTTATGAAGAAATTCCAGAATTATTATCAGTATCATTAGGAGCTGCAGAAACGACTTTAATTAATTTATCATCAGCGTACGCACCTTTTGTTAATGGTGGAAAAAAAATTAAACCAACACTTATTTCAAGGATACAAGACAGAAGGGGGAAAACAATTTTTCAAGAAAAAAACAGTAAATGCAGTGGATGCGACAAATTTATTGGTAGCGACTCAGAACTTCCATTAATTGAGAACACTAATGAAAAAGTTATTAGTGAAGAAACTGCTTATCAAATGACATCAATTCTTCAAGGAGCTATAGAAAGAGGAACTGCAAAAAAACTAAAATCTTTGAAAGTTCCGTTAGCTGGTAAAACTGGTACTACAAATGACAATTACGATGCTTGGTTTATTGGTTTCTCATCAAATCTAGTTATAGGTGTTTACATTGGTTACGATAATCCAAAAACTCTGGGAAAAAATGAAACAGGTTCAAAAGCAGCTTTGCCAATATTTAAGGATTTTATTGAAAACGCTCTTTTTAAAGAAGATTTTAAGGATTTTGAAATCCCTGAAAATATTTATTTAACTTCTTTAAATTATGATACAGGAGAAAAATCAGCACCTGGTGAGAAAAAAACAATCATTGAAGCTCTTAAATTAAAAGATATTAACAATATAAATAATAAAAATTTAATTTCAGTAAACGGTAGTGATAAAATAATCAAATTTAGACAATTTTATTAATGGAAAATTTTGATAATACTTTAAAGCAAGTTGAAAGAACTCTTTTTAATATCAGGGGGTATCTTTGATAAAGAAAAAGTAATCAGTAAAATAAAAGAATTAGAAGAAATCTCCTCAAAGGATAATTTTTGGAAAGACCAAAATTTAGTAAAAAAAACAGTCAAGCAAAAAAAGTTTTTCGAAGATATTTTAAATTCATACAATAATTCAAAAAAAGATTTAGAAAATATAAAAGATCTTTTCGAGTTAGCTTTGAATGAGAAAGATGATGATACTATAAAGGACTGCAACTTAAAAATTAATAACATTTTATCTAATATAAAAAAAATTGAAATTAATTGTTTTTTATCAGGTGAGAACGATAATTACGATATTTACCTCGAAATACACGCTGGCGCTGGCGGTACAGAAAGCCAAGACTGGGCAGACATGCTTAGACGAATGTACATGAAATGGTTTGATAAAAAAAAATTTAATTATAAGATTATCAGCGAACACAAAGGAGAGGAAGCCGGGATAAAATCATCAATAATCAAAGTTGAAGGTAATTATCTTTACGGTTTAATGAAATTAGAGTCAGGAGTTCATAGACTTGTTCGTATATCGCCTTTTGATAGTGGAGCTAGAAGACACACAAGTTTTGCAAGCGTTTGGGTTTATCCAGCTGTTGAAGATGACATAAATATAAAAATAGATGAAAAAGACTTGAGAATAGATACTTACAGATCTAGTGGGGCAGGAGGCCAACATGTTAATACTACAGACAGTGCGGTTAGAATAACTCATTTGCCAACTAAAATTGTAGTTCAGTGTCAGAACGAAAGATCACAACATAAAAACAAAGAAACTTGTTTTAAAATGTTAAAGGCTAGATTGTATGAGCACGAACTACAAAAAAAAGAGGAAGAAAATCAAAAAGAACTTAACACAAAAACTGATATTGGATGGGGTCATCAAATAAGATCATACGTTTTACAACCTTATCAGTTAGTTAAAGATTTGAGAAATAAAATAGAAAGCACAAATCCTTCAAGTGTATTAAATGGGAATATCGACCAATTTATTGAAGGGGGTTTAAAAAGTAAATGATTAAAAAAATATTTTTAAGTTTAATATTATTTGTATTAATTTTTTTTGCTATTTTTATAACAACACTTTTAACCGTAGGAATTGAAACTAACAAATTTAATAAAATAATATCTGAAAAAGTCTCTTCAACCAAAAATGTTAATTTAAAGTTAAAAACAGTAAGGTTTAAGTTAGATTTTAAAGAATTAAGTTTGTTTTTAGAAACTCAAAATCCTTATATTAACTATAAAAATATACTTATTCCTGTGCAAAATATTAAAGTATATATTGATTTTTTAAATTCAATAAAGTCAGGTTTAAAAATAAAAAAAGTAAATCTTCTTTTCGAAGAATTAGACATCTCACAGGTACAAAAACTATCAGGGGCAATTAAACCGTCAAATTTTAAAAGTTTTTTAAATAATAAAATAAAAAAAGGGGTAATTATTTCAGAAGTAGAATTGTTTATAAATGAAAAAAGTGAACTTAGTAGTTTTATAGCCAAAGGAAAAGTTAACGATTTAGAAGCCGAACTTGCTAATGGACTCAAAATTTTTAAAACTGAATTTAGTTTTTTTGCGGATAAAGATGATATTCTAATAAAGAAAATTTTTGGTAAATTCGAAGATTTTAAAATTTTGGATGGAGACGTTAGATTAAATCTTGAAGAAGGAATAAAATTAAATTCTAATTTTAATTCTGAAGTAAATCTTAATGAAAAACTTTTAGAAAAATATGATAAATTATTAAATAAATACAATCTTTCAAAAAAAATAAAATTTATCGACGGAAATTTTAATAATAATATTTTTATCAATTTAGATAAAACTTATAAAATTATTGATTATAAATACGAATCCTCAGGTCTAGTCAAAAGAAGTAAACTCAAACTCACGAAATCGATAAAAAATGATATTATTATTGAAGAAATCAAAAATATTTATTTATCGGATATTCAAATGAAAACCTATTTATCTCCAAAAAAATTTAGCATTGAGGGTGCAGGAAAATACTCATTTAACAATTCAGAATTTCTAAATCTCAATTTTGATACTAGTTTAAATGATGATTTTTTAAAATTAAGTACAAATTTTGATTTTAAGAATATAATAGATTTAAAAATAATAAATTATAAAAAAACTAATAATTCGAATGCTAAAGTATCCTTAATTTTAGAGAAAAAGAAAAATATTATCCATATAAAAAAACTAAATTATGAAGAAAATAATAATTTCATTAAGATTAGTGATTTAAAATTTAAGGATTTTACCTTCCGTTCATTTAATAAATTAAATGTAAAAACACAAAATAATGAATTTTTTATTCAGTGGGGAAATAAGATTTTTATTAAAGGAAATAAATTTGATGCTACAAATTTACCTCAATTTTTAAGCAATCAAAATAGTAAAAGTAAATTTAATAATATTAATCACAATATTGAAATTGATTTTAAAAATATCAATGTGCCTTTATCAGAAAAAATAACCGACTTTAGATTAATTGGGGAAATTCAAAAAGGGAAATTTGTCAAAATTTCATCTAAAGGAGATTTCGGAGACAATAATTTTTTGGATATATCTATGAAAAAAGATAAAAATACTGACAAAAGATTTTTAGAGATTTATTCTGACCTCACTCAACCACTATTAACAGAATATAATTTTTTCAAAGGCCTTTCAGGAGGAAAATTATTTTTTACATCATTACTTGATGGCACAAAATCGAATTCTAAACTTAAAATCGAAAACTTTAAAGTTGTTAATGCACCGGCACTAATAAAATTGTTATCATTGGCAGACTTAGGTGGTTTAGCGGATTTAGCAGAAGGTGAAGGTTTATCTTATGATTTATTAGAAATTAATATGGAAAAAAAAGATAATTTTTTAAAAATAAACGAAATAATTGCCTTAGGTCCGAGTATGTCCATTATGATGGAAGGCTATCAAGATGAAAATGGCACAACCAGTCTTAGAGGTACCTTAGTTCCGGCAAAAACATTAAATAAAATAATATCAAAAATACCTGTGCTTGGAAACATTGTTATACCAAAAGAGGTAGGTGAAGGACTGTTTGGTATTAGTTTTAAAATGAAAGGCGCAAAAGGTAAAATTAAAACTACTATAAATCCTATAAGAACATTAACTCCAAGGTTTATTCAAAAGATAGTCGATAAAAATAAAAAAATTAAATAATTTTGACTAAGTAATGTTTTTTTTTCCCATACGAAAGTTTAAAATTATTTTCTTTAAATTCTTTTAGCTTTAAAGTTTTTTTATCATCTTCTATTACTACATCATCTATTTTCAAACCTCTATTAGCAATAGCCCTTCGAGCCTCACTTTTAGAGGATAAAATTTTATTGTTTGCAATAAAATCTAAAATATTTATTCCTTTTTTTATTTCGCTAGATTTAATTTTTAATACAGGTAAATCTGAACCCATCCCTCTGCCTTCAAAAGTGTCTTTAGCAGTTTTCTCGGCATTTTTTGAAGCAGATTCACCATGAAGTATTTTTGTAGCCTCATTTGCTAACAAAATTTTTAATTTATTAATATTTTTTTCATTCTTAAAAATATTTTCTGCCTCTTCGGGTTCAATTTCTGTAAAAAAATTTATAAATCTTTTAACATCTCTGTCATCTGTATTTCTCCAAAACTGCCAATATTCATAGGGAGATAACTCATCTTCATTTAACCATATAGCTCCTTTTTCAGTTTTTCCCATTTTTGCACCAGAAGCTAGTGTTATTAGTGGTGAAGTTAAACCAAAAGCTTCTTTTTGTAATTTTCTTCTAATTAAATCTACTCCATTAATAATATTCCCCCATTGATCGGAGCCCCCTATTTGTAAAACACAATTATTATTTTTAAATAATTGATAAAAATCGTAAGCTTGTAAAATCATATAATTAAATTCCATGTAACTAAGAGATTGTTCTCTATCTAATCTCAATTTTACACTATCGAAAGTAAGCATTTTATTAATTGTAAAATGACTTCCAATATCTCTTAGAAATTGAATATAATTTAATTTAGTCAACCAATCTGCATTATTTACAAAAATCGGAGAAGTATTTTTGTTTGATGTATCTAAAATTTTGTTAAATACTTTTTTTATACTTTTTATATTATTTTTAATTTGAGTTTGTTCTAATATTTTTCTTGTTGAATCCTTACCCGATGGGTCTCCAATTAATGTTGTGCCACCACCTAATAAAACTATCGGTCTGTGACCATGTTTTTGCATTAACTTTAAAATCATTATTTGTAACAAACTACCAACATGGAGACTACTGGCTGTACAATCAAAACCAATGTACCCAGAAATCGATTTTTTATTACATATTTCGCTAAGTTTATCTATGTCTGTGCATTGATTTAGATACCCACGTGATTGTAATTCTAGCAAAAATTTATTTTTCATAGAAAGAACATTTTACTCTACTATTACTTGAACATACTATAAATTTTAATAAATATGGTAAAAATATTAACATCTTTAGGATTAATGAGCGGCACATCTGGAGATGGTGTGGATGCATCAATAATTAAATCTAATGGCAATATAGAATCTAATAACAAAAATGCCTTAGAATTAGTTTTTGATAAGTTTTTCGAGTATGACAATAAAACGATAAAAAAAATTCACTCATTGAGAGATAAAATTAATTTTTCAAAGGACTTGGAAACCTACAATAAAGAAATTCAAGAGCTAGAAAGAGAAATTACACTTTTTCATGCTAAAGCCTCGAAAGAGATGATTAAAAAAAAAGACATTGATCTTATAGGTTTTCACGGACACACTATCTTACATAATCCGAAAGAAAAAATTTCTAAACAAATAGGAGATGCTAATCTGTTATCACAACTTACTAATAAAACTATAGTGTTTAATTTTAGAGAAAAAGATATCAAAAAAGGTGGAGAAGGCGCCCCTCTCGCTCCAATTTATCATTGTGCTATTGGAATAAATAAAGAAATTGAATTACCTTATTCATTTTTGAATATAGGAGGTATTTCTAATATTACAACGTTTTCACATATCCCGAGCGTCAACTTTCATGCAAGAGATATAGGACCAGGTAATTGTTTAATTGATAAATGGATTAGAGAAAACTCAAATTTCAACTATGACAAAGATGGTAATTTAGCAAGATCCGGGATTGTTAATAAATTAATTTTAGAACAAGTTTATAATCATAGAAGTCAATATTTTGAAGGCAAAAGTATTTTAGATAAACAAAGATCATTAGATATTAAAAACTATGATTTAGGATTTGTAAGAGGATTAAATTTAGAGGATGGTGCAGCAACTCTTACCGAGTACACAGCGGACTTATTGTGTGATTTTCTTACGGATAATTATTTTCAAGCAGATCTTCCTGGTCAGCTTTTTAATAAAATAATATTAATGGGAGGTGGAAGAAAAAATAAATTTCTGATACATAAAATTAAGGAAAAACTAAGAGATACTTCACAAGTTTTTATGATTGATGATTATGGAATTGATGGAGATTTTGTTGAGTCCCAAGCCTTTGCCTTTTTGGCTGTTAGGTCTTTTAACAAATTACCAATCTCATTTCCATGGACTACAGGTTGTGAAAAAGAAACTATAGGTGGAGAAATAATAAAAAATTAAATTAAAGCAGTTTTCTCTTTTAAATATCTTTCAATCTCCATTGATAGTTCTTTTTCCTTATTTTTAAAAAAATGATTAGAGTTTTTTATTTTTGAAAATATTACTTCAACACCTTTCTGAATTTTTATTCTTTTATCTAAATCCTCTATACTTTCCTTAGTAACTAACTCATCATTCTCGCTATATATTACTTGCCCTGAAGTTGGACATGGAGCAAGAAAAGTAAAATCATAAACATTTGGTTGAGGCGACACCGCTATAAAATTATTTACCTCTGGTCTTCTCATTATAAGTTGCATACAAATTAATGAACCAAAAGAAAAACCAGAAACCCAACATTGACTATAATCTAAATTTTGTCTTTCAATCCAATCTAAAGCAGCAGCAGCATCAGATAATTCGCCCTGTCCATTATCAAAAACTCCATCACTTTTACCTACTCCTCTAAAATTTACTTTAATGACTGAAAAACCATTCTCTAGAAAAATATTATACATTAATTGAACAATTCTATTATTCATTGTTCCACCGTATTGAGGATGTGGATGCAATACTATTGCTACCGGAGAACCAAATTTAGGATTTTTATAATATTTAGCTTCAAGTCTTCCAGCAGGTCCTGGTATAAAAATTTCTAAACTTTTCGGTTTCATACTTGATAATGATTATTATTTTTAAAAAAAAGTAATCTTTTATAACATGTTTTTCTGCGGCAAATAATTTTTTTTAAATCATACTAATTTAGTAGGATTTGTACGATAAATGTTGTAATACAAGCTCCAATTATGAAATTAACAACAAAAGGAAGGTATGCTGTCATGGCAATGGCAGATCTAGCCTCATTTAAAGACAAAGGTCCTATAAGTCTTACAGATATTTCTATAAGACAAAATATCTCTTTAGCTTATTTAGAACAAATATTTATTAAACTTAAACAAGAGAATTTAGTAGAAAGCGTTAGAGGAGCAAAAGGTGGATATGTGTTATACGTTCCTCCTGAAGAAATAAAAATCTCCAATATAATTTCCGCAGTAGATGAAGAAATAAAAACTTTGAATTGCAAAAAAGAGTCAAAAAAAGGTTGCAACAATAAATCATCGAAATGCATTACTCATAATTTATGGGACCAGCTCGATCAGCATATAAATAGTTTTTTTGAAAAAGTAAAATTGCAAGATTTAGTTAAAAAAAATCAAACATTAAATAAATGAAAACTGAAGATTTA
>MDSZ01138404.1_pt1 | contig 10230 bp, 8 predicted proteins | sample 811201 | NCBI WGS metagenome assembly MDSZ01 (sample SAMN05326647, study PRJNA326480) | marine metagenome | isolation source: seawater | place: Indian Ocean: North | collected 2010 | reverse complement strand
GGCCGACTCCGATTGCATGGTGACGGAAACCGTTCTTCTAGGGCCGCAGAATGGGATTATTCCCGGAAACGTCTCGATACGCCATCAGACTATGTCCAACTCCACCATCTCAGAAAATTTTCTTTCTGTGGTACTGGGGGAAGATGTCCACGTCCAGATTGTGCCAGAAGTTAATCAACCAGTCCAAACTGAAGAGATCTCCGAAAACGGCCAAAATGACCTATTGGTAGTTGTGCTATTCATATCTTTGATGGGGATTATGGCAATTCTACCTACTCTTTCTCCTCCGAAAGTTCAGTAAACCACTATTACGGTTTGACTCAATAATGAGAGACCTCTCCGAAGGGATGATGGGCGCTTAGATCAGCCTGGAAGATCGTCTGGTTTGCAACCAGAAGGCCGGGGGTTCAAATCCCCCAGCGTCCACCATCCGAACTCTATTCTTGGCCATCTGCATTAGTTTAAGAATAATTGAAGGGTCAAGTCTTTTGATAATACCATGGCAAGAGTCGAAACCCCCAATAAAATCCCTCTGTGGACCTTTGACGAAAAAAGCCGTAAAATCCTAATCTCTGAGACAAATAAGTTAAGGTCACTTGTTAAGCCATTAGATGTTAATTCATTCAAGCGTAAATTTTTCAGACATAACTCTTGGGGATGGTCTTATCGAGCAAGAGCTGCGTTATTGTCCTATGAAATCTCCAGAGAAAAAGAACATATTGAAGCGGTTCTAGATGGTGCATCTTACTTTTCGAAGCTAAATGAATGGGAGACTTGGGAAAAAAGCTCGGGAAAATGGTTTAGCGAAGTTACCACAGCAGGGCTGATCGCTACTCCAATTGCCGATTTGTTATTGCTCGCAAACAAGGATGAATCTGCTCGAGAATTGGTTGCTGGCCAATATCGATCATTGATGGATTCTGTAATCAATGGAGTTTCTGGCTTTGATCACATTTTCCGTACGATTGATGACTCCGGGTATTTCTTGACTCCATTGGACAAAAATCGAGTTGAAGCTCTGAATCACATGGCAGTTTATGTTGCAGCTCTTTCACGCTTGTATGAACTGACTAAAGATGAGAAATATAGAGAAAGAGTGGCCGAAATAACCCGTTTTTGGTTGTCTAGCACCACATTACATGATAATAATTCTCTATCATGGCCTTATTCTCCTTCTCCAGTTGAAATGCATGGAATTGCCGAAAATTTTTGGAAGGCCTCAGTAACAATAGAAATCCCCATTGCAGCTTATAGGATTGGAGTCGTAGTGACTCCAGAGCATTTACTTCAATTACAACGAACATTGACGCATAATTTATTTTCAGACGGATATTTTAAAGAAATGGTAAACCGAATTGACGGTGCCGTTTACGTGAAATCTCAAACCCAAATTGATCGACGCCGCCAAAGACAAAGAGAAAAGGCCTCAGTACTTTCAATGTGGCATATGTTGGATTGTTATTTGACTCCAACGATCACCCTCGACGACGAATTATTCAGAATCGATAAGAATTTTTTCAATTCAACTTCTCGTTCTCTTTATGGAGTCGTATCGGGCCTTTATGCGAGAGAAGGACTTTGCAAAGATACACTTACTCGGAGATAAGAAAAACCACTCTATTTTATTCTACTTTCGATCCAATGAATCAACTCCGATCCAATATCTTTTCTTCTAATCGCGTGATCAATTTGAGATTTTAACCACGATAATGGTTCTCCACTATCGTACATTTGCATCCGACTGAGGTCAACAGACATCAGGCCTTCATTATCAATTAGGTGATTTAGCAGATGAATTGACTGCATCTCGCCAAATTCCGAAGCTGGATATTCATCTAGGATTTTAGCAGTATTTTTTGGTAGTATGTATCTGCCACAAAGAATAACATTACTCGGGGATTCGGAAATTTCTGGCTTCTCAACAATACTTAATATTCTACCATCTCTTATTTCAACAACCCCGTAATTACTTACAAGTTCAGGCTCTACTTCTCTCACCCCAACGCATGGTAACCCACTTCTTTTATGCTCATTGACCAACTCCATAGAAGCACTTGAAGCACTCCCTGGTCCGAGAATGCCCGGAGCAAGGTGCTCTTCCAAAATTACCATGTCTCCAAGAATTACCATGAATGGCCCTTCTATACTACCAATGGCTACAGAAATTGCATCTGCTACTCCTCCAGCATGTTTCTGGATATAGGGTATTATTTCTACTCCATCGGCCCCCATTGCGAGAGCTTCACGGGGAAGATCCATTCTGATGTCGTCGCCAAAAACAGACCCACCACCAAAAAAATCCTCGAGTAAAACCATTTTTCTCTCAGAAAGAACAAGATGAATTCTGCTAACGCCTGCCAAGGAAGCTTCCCAAATTAGGTGATTGAGTATAGGAGTATCCACCAATGGGAGGGTTTCCTTTGGCATGTAAAGGCTTGCAGGAAGCATCCTAGTGCCCATTCCTCCTGCGAGAATTATTGCATCATCGACTTCCGACATGATAATCGCTATATGTGGCAGTCCTTAACAAATGAGATAAAATTGACTTTATTGGAGCAAACAGGGTGCCTAAGTGAAAAGCCGAACATACAGGCGGCCTTAGTGGAAGAAGTCTCAATAATTGTTCCGGTTAAGGATGAAGAAGACGGCCTTGAATACCTCTTGGAGGATTTTTCCTCCTCTTCATTAAAAGAGAAATACAAAGTAAACTTCATTTTCGTTATAGATAAAAGAACCAGTGACTTGTCTAAGGAGTTCGCCTCAAAGATTTCCAACAACATTATCGATCAGAATGACACAACAGGAAAAGGTTCTGCGATAATTCAAGCAATAGAAAACTGGAAAGAAGACCCCTCTCAGAAGGTAATTTTCCTTGATGCAGATGGATCGTATTCATTCGAATCTGTATTAAAAATATTAGAAAGATTGAATGAAGTCGGAGGAATAGTATCTGGATCTAGGTTTTTATCCCGAAAGGGACGCCCGGAAGGGATGAGCACGCTTCATTTTATCGGGAATAAAGCATTATCTTTGGTTTCTACCATCAGGAATGGCAGGAAGATTTCAGACCTTTGCTCAGGTCTGTGGGGGTTCGAAAGGGACGCACTAATGAATTTGGGAATCTCATCCCGGGGTTTTGATTTAGAAGCACAAATTGCAGGTTTAGCCAGGAAAAATAAGATCAATCACTCAGAAATCCAAGTTAATTGGAGCCAAAGAAAGGGAGGGATGAGTAAACTAAGATCTATTCGCGATGGAACAATAATTTTCCTAAGAATTCTCAGGACCTGAGTAATTCCATCCTGACACTGTCTCATTGGGATTTATCATCGATTTAGGAGCGATTATGCAACCAGGGTTAGTCACCACATTGCAACCGAGTTGACTTCCATCCCCAATTATTGCTCCAAGCTTGCTAAGCCCAGAGTCTACTCTAACCCCATCCTTCATAGTCAGGATAACTCCACGCCTGTCGTTTCTTACATTGGATAGTTTAGTCCCAGCGCCCAAATTGACTCCGAAGCCTAGAATAGAATCTCCAACATAATTGAAGTGAGGTGCCTTGGAATTCGGAAGTAGTATGGAATTCTTCACTTCTGTGGAATGGCCGACAATACAATTTCTTGATACCCAAGACCCCCTTCTAAGGTAAGCTGAATGCCTAACTTCTGCATCCTCCCCCACATAACAAGGACCTTCGATCTGAACAAATTCTCCTATTTTGGCAGATGGATGTACGAATATGCTTTCAGGATTCTCTTCGAATAGCTCTTTCATCATCGATATTAGCCCGGTAGAGTCATAACTTAGTATTGACCAAGGTCTTGACTCGTCTCCCCATTTGGGTATTTCTGAGGGTTGCCAACTTGTAATTCCCGGAAAAAGATCTTCTAGCATGTAGCATATCCGCAGAACCACAGTTATTGATTTATTGTTGCGTACCTAGCTCCCTTACGTTTGTCAACCAAATCAACTTACATGACCCGCAATCTTTCCGGAGGTGTCTTTAAATTCAGTAGTCCCCGGCTCCAAAAGGATGTGCGGCATATTTGGCTGCATCGCTGATGATGCCGCTGGTCTAGTTCTTGAGGGACTGCGGAAGCTGGAGTACAGAGGATACGACTCAGCAGGTCTGGCAGCCATTTTCAATCATGATCCAAATCCAATAGAAACCGAGAAAACAACTGGATATGTTTCCGACCTAGTTTCAAAGGTCAATGGAAGATTTGATGGAGCAGTGGCCTCTATTGGCCACACTAGGTGGGCAACACATGGTGGAGTCACAGACACAAACGCCCATCCACACAGTAGCGACGATGGGAGAATCACAATTGTCCATAATGGGATAATTGAAAATTCGACTTCACTGGCAATTAGACTTTCCAAACTTGGCTATTCTCTTTCATCCGAGACAGACACCGAGGTAATCGTACATTTGCTTGATCATGAGCTTAAAACTCAACCCGACAGCTTCACTTTGTTGGACGCATTTTCCAATGTAGTTGACCGTCTTGAGGGTTCATGGGCCTTAGCTGCAATTGTTTCGGGACACCCAGGAATCTTAGTTTCTAGGAAAGGAGCCCCATTGGTAATTGGCAGAGGAGAAGGGTGCATTTCAGTTTCCTCTGATGTCCTACCATTCTATGGGGCATGCTCAGAAGTGGCATACATGAATGATGGGGATAACTTACTACTGACGTCCGATGGAATTGTCTCACAAGGTGATCGTGAAACTCCAATCTTCGAAACTCTGGAAGGAGTTTATGATGAAGAAGATCCGGGAATATTCCCTCACATGATGCTTAAGGAAATCCACGATCAGCCTACTTCTCTTTCAAACGTTCTGAGTGGCAGAATAGGTGCCGATGGGACTAATCCAGAACTTGGGGGCTTTTCACTTAAACCTGAAGAAATTAGAAATCTCGAACGAATCAATTTGGTCGCATGTGGTACTGCTTACTATGCATCGGAGATAATCTCATCATATATTCGAAAATTCACCAACGTCCGTTCTGAGGCCTTCATTGCAAGCGAATTTCCGGCGAAATCAGTTTGCTCAGAAAACACACTGACGATTGGGGTCTCACAATCCGGCGAAACTAAAGATACGTTGGATGCTTTATTCGAGGCTAGAAAATTCGGAAGTCACATCAGTTCACTATGCAACGTTATTGGCTCAACAATGTCACGTTTTACAGAAAACGGAGCCTATTTGCACGCAGGCCCCGAATTCGCAGTCGCCTCAACTAAGGTTTTTTCCAATATGATAGCAGCAGGACTTCTGTTTTCTCTATCTTTTTCAGACATGAAAACTAAAGAAAAGACGGTTTTAGCTCAAGAATTGCGGAAAATTCCCAGCATGGTTTCCCGTCAACTGATGGATGTCGATGATTCGATCAACCTAGCAACAGAGCTAATCTTGGAAAACGGCCCTCCAATTTTTATCGGTAGAGGGGGGCTTTCCTCATATGTTGCTAAAGAGGGAGCCTTGAAAATGATGGAAATCTCATACATCCCTTGTATTTCTCTCCCAGGCGGCGAACTCAAGCACGGCCCCATCGCACTTATCTCCGAAGGTTCTCCCGTGGTAGCAATAGCACCTTCAGACTCAAAAATTAACTTGATGGAAACAAGCATCAGGGAGTGTAAGAGTAGGGGTGCCAAGATTATCCTAGTCACAGATAGTGAGGGGACCATTGCCGATTTGGCTGACATTCTAATTCAGACAAACAAGACTCATCCGGATCTTTCACCATTTACCAGCATCATTCCCATCCAACTTCTGGCTTATCAGGTCGGCGTGGCAAAAGGAGTGAATGTCGATCGCCCTAGAAATCTGGCAAAATCTGTTACTGTTGTATAGGTTCTCTGGATGGCTCCCAGTTGTGGTGACTTTTGCCTAGTGAAATTTGCACGTGCGCAATAATTGAGACAATAATTCCCACAAATAATGCCCTCCCAAGTGGAAAGAGAAAAATTAGCAGAATCATGAGTAAAGAAATGGATGGCCAATTAAATGCAATGGAAAACCCATAAGATATGGATAACAATGCATTTAATGCAAAAACTGTAGCCGCCCAAGGAAGGATAACGTATGTCAAAATTGAATTCAATACGCTCCATCTCGGAACTCCCTTTCTACTAGAAAATACAAGATCCGCATTTCTAATCAAGACTCGACTGAGCCCTTGCGACCTCCTAACCGATTCGAAAAATGTCCTCTTTTCATGTTCAAAATCCCTAAAGGTAATCCTGGGATCTACAATGGCCCTATTCCCAAGTCTAATTGATCTAAAGCATATCTGAGCATCATCTGCATTCAAACCCTCATCTAAGTTGAATTCCCCAAGCGATTGCACCTTCCAAGCTATAATGCTCCCCTCTAAAACTGTGGTCGAACCATTTCTTGACTCCTTTTCTCGAAGAACATTCGACCTCGTCCTATATTGTTTGCCGAAATTACTGGAAGAATCCCCAACTTCCTCTAATCCAGACACCACTCCAATTCCTTCTCTGGAGAGGTTCTCGATTACTATTTCTAACCAACCAGGGTATACCATAGCATCGGCGTCAGTCATGATAATGATGTCCGAGGAGATTTCTTCCATGGCCCTATTTATTGCAATGGATTTTCCTGGAATATCTAGTGTTCTAACTTGCCACCGATGATTCGGTAATTCGCACCTTTCAAGGAACTCCCTAGCCGCCTGTCCAGTCCCATCTGTGGAGCATGACTCAATTAGTAACAATTTGACTGAATCATCACCGATTATTTCTGGTATGATTGAATCTAATTTTCTCTCAACATTGCTTATTTCGTTCCTCATTGGGATCATAATCGTGACATCGAAATCTTCCCCCCTTGATTCGACTGATTCAGTTTCTGAAAATCTTCTGGAGTTAATAATAATCCAATAAAATCCAGGTAAAATCATCATCAAGATGGTGCCGAATTGAATAATCTCCCTTGGCCCAACAACCACTCCCATATCTTAGCTTCATACAAACCATATACATATGCGTGGCGGGGTCATAACCAATAATGGGGACAATTGTTGGATCTAGCCATATCGTGGTCACTCCTAGCAGAAATGAATCGAATTTCCTTCCCGATCTAATTTCTTCAATGTCTGAACAGACAGTGAAGCCATCAAAATGGATAATTGTCGACCATAACTCGACTGATTCTACTTCGGAAATAGTCTCAGAAGCAATGAGAAGTTTTGCATGGATAGAATATATCCTAATCGAAGACGATTCCGAAAGGAAAAGAGGTGCTCAAATCGCTCGATTATTCAATTTGGGAATCTCCAAAGCAAATAATGACTGGGACTTCTGCTCAAAAATTGATGCAGATATGATACTTCCTGAGAACTATTTTGAGAAAATTTTCAATTGCTTTAACCAGAATCGTAATCTCGGAATTGCCAGTGGTTCCTGTTTCGTAATGAATGGTGAAAAGAAAAAACTCGAGTTTGCCTCTAGAGACCATACTAGAGGTGGCCTGAAGACGTATCGAAGAGAATGCTACGAAGATATCGGTGGGATTAGGGAAATTGATGGATGGGACGGCGTGGACAATATTCTGGCTCAGATGTCGAATTGGGAAACACGTCATTTCCCTCATATCGAGGTTCATCACCGGAGGATTACAGGCTCATACTACGGTCTATTGAGAGGGTGCTTCGAAGTTGGAACGTTTTCATATTCGATGCGGTACTTTCCTCCCTTCATCATTGCACGCTCCATCCATCGCTCATTTCGAAAACCGATAATATTGGGAGGAATTTCATTGTTCCTTGGTTTCATATGGGGGGCATTACAGCGCATTCCGCCAGTAATGGAAAGAGAAGAACGGATATTTATTCGAACAAAACAAAAGAGAATGTTGCTTCAGTGGTATCGATATCTGAGGTAGAGTATCCCAATTAAACTCCCAAAGTGAGATAACTATTCGGCCTTCCCCCGTCAATTTGTTCCCATGTCTCCAAATGAATCCGGCCAAGATTCTGATCCTCAAACCACTTCCGAAAAACTTGCAGTGCAATCAAAGAAAGACGCGACTAGAGCCTCTAGAGAATTGAGAAATATCAAACAGTCCCCATCCTATGTTATCGGCAAACACCTTGCCAATTCATATTCCAACTTTTTCAGATTGGCCTCCCTTCCCGTGACACTACCTCTTCTAGCTTATAGGCTAATTTCTGGTAAATACGATTTCGAAGCCGGAGAAGACATATCTTACCTAGGACCTATGGAAGGGGAGAAAAATAATCTAAGGCACTCAGTCGTCTTTTTCCCCACAAATGGAGTAGGTTTTGGACACTTTACAAGGGCACTGGCTGTGGCTCGCAGGCTAAAAAGAATGGATGAAGATCTTGAAATCGTTTTTGTCACTACGATGCCAACTCTCCACCTCCTTTCAGACGAGGGTTTTCTGACATATCACATGCCTCCAAGATACAAGTATTCAGAAATGGAACCAAGGGTCTGGAATACTCTTATTGAGGAGATGATTGACAATGTCTTTTCCCTCCATCGTCCCAAGATGTTTATCTTTGATGGGGCCTTTCCTTACAGGGGAATGCTTAACTCTATCAAGAATAAGTCAGAAATGACAAAGATTTGGATGAGGAGGGGGATGTTCAAAGTCGACTCAAGACCAATTCCATCGTCCAGCATAAACCATTTCGATGCAATAATACGTCCAGGAGACAGCTCTGCTTCTGAGTCTGTAGAGGAAGTCGAACATGATGCAAAGCTGATAACATGTAACCCAATCACACTCTTGGATGAACAAGAATTTGCCCAGAAGGGAGAGTTAAGGAGGAGGCTCGGAATTCCGACCCAGGCTCTGGTATGTTATCTTCAATTGGGCGCAGGCAAGATAAATGATATCTCCGATGAAATAAATTTCTCATTGGATGCCTTGAGCAAGCACCCTCAGGTAATTACAGTGGTGGGGGAGTCTATATTGGGCAACAGGATCTCCTACAATCACCCCTCTGTCAGGATTCTCAGGGACTATCCAAACTCAATGTTCTTCCAGGATTTTGATTTTGCCATACTTGCAGGGGGTTACAACTCTTTCCATGAGGCAATCCAGTCATCACTGCCAACAATCTGCTATCCAAATTTGAAGACTGGAACTGATGACCAATTGGCCAGGTCACTAATTGCTGAGGAGGCCGGATGTATGATAGTAATCCGGAAAAGGGATCGATCATCAATTTCCGCAGCCATAGATAGAATCATAGATGAAAAGGTCAGGGAGAAAATGAGGTTAAGCGCATCATTACTCGAGAGGGAAAATGGAGCCGAGCAGATCGCAGAATGGATTTCAGGACATTTAACTAAGTCCGTCAAATAGGTCGATTATTTCTCTGGAATTTTTCATGGTCCCTGCTTCTTCCAAGAATTCGGTCATTTCCCACTGCGAGACTTCGATTTCTTCTTCCTTCGACATGGGTTTGATGAATTTCAAAATCCTCTCTTTGATATTTCTTTGATATTTGTCCGGAATTAATCCAATTGACGGGCCATACCACCTTTCCAAGAATCCTAAATCAGACTCCCGCTGAACACGTTTCTTCAGCGTCTTCAGAATGTTTTGGTCTGGTGAAATTGCCAATCTCTGCATCGCATACTCAATTACGTTTTCATGACTAATGGGAACTGCGGATAATTTCCCCCTAACCTCTTTCGAAGAAAACATCAAATCAGCCTCCTCACTACTCAGGTGTTCTGAAGCCAATGCTGCACCTAGAATCCCCTTTCGGCAGCATTTCCAACATTTTCTACAAGGTTTTTTCCATTCTCCCCTAATACATGATTGGCTGAAATCACCAATTGGTCCTTCATTTACAATTATTGCCGTCCCGACCTCACTAATTCCCGAAACTGGAAGGCAGAGTTCGATCCCAACAGCTTCCATCAATGTTCCAAAGAATCTTTTGTGAGCACCTCCAAAATAATCCCTATATGCCTCATGCCCAATTCCAAATGCCGATTCCAACACCGTCCCAAAAGCCAAAGAATCTAATGACAGACTATCCGCAAGAAGAATGGACGGAATGGCATGTGATAAGTCGGTGGGGAAACCAACTGGATCACGGAGATACTCAACGTCACACTTTACAATTCGAACATCATAGCCCACTTCCGCCAATCTTCTACATGCTTCAAGGGCTGCATTTGGGTTGTACAGGGAATTGCCTTTGGAAGATCTAT
>MDSZ01238625.1_pt1 | contig 10231 bp, 2 predicted proteins | sample 811201 | NCBI WGS metagenome assembly MDSZ01 (sample SAMN05326647, study PRJNA326480) | marine metagenome | isolation source: seawater | place: Indian Ocean: North | collected 2010 | reverse complement strand
CGAATATTATTTAAAAGCGGGCTATAATAAATTTGATAATCCATCTTATGAACTCATAAAAAAATTATAAATGGGACAAAAGAAAAAAAGAAATAGAGCTGCTGGAAGAATAGCTTTAGAAAATCAAGAGAGCTTGGCACAAGCACAACAAGAAGCACAAGCGCTGTATGACCAAGACATTGCTGCACTTCGTGATGCATCTAATGTAACAGATTTTTATGCAGGATTAGATTTTTCTGCTATTGATCCTACACAAATGCAATTAGCACAAACACAACAAGCACAACTGGGGACATTAGGCCCTGCTGCTCAAATGAGTGCTCAAGGATATAATGCACAAGGCACTAATGTAGCCGGCTTAGCTAGAGGTGCAGATACCGGGCTTAGTAATGTTTTTAATAATTTGCAAGTATCAACTGCGGGTGCAGAAATGGCCGCTAGGGAAGCTGATGATTCATTAGCAGCAAGTCAAGATATGATGATGATGATGGGCGGCGGCGGCGGCGCTACAGCACTAGCATCACAAGCTGCAAAATCTAAAGCGGGTATTGCTGCTGATATTGATAGGCAAGTTAAACAAAACGAAATGATGAGGGCCCAAGGAGAACAATCTTTACAAAGAGATTTATTAGCACAAGGAAATTTAGCATCTCAATTTGATTTAGGACAGCAACAATTCAACGCTCAAGCTCAAAATCAGGCGGCTCAATTTACTGCTCAAGCTAAAAACCAAGCTGCCCAATTTAATGCTCAATCTAAAAACCAATTTGCATTATCTAAATTTGGTGCAGAAAATCAAATGAATCAGTTTAATGCTAATGCTGCAAATAATGCTTTTGCTCAACAAGCTAATGCTGTAAATAATGCTATTGCTCAAAATGCTCAAATGGAAAACCAATTTAATTTAGCTCAAGCAGAAGGACAAACACAAGCAGAATCTAATCGATATGATGCATTAATGGGTATTGCTGAAATTTCTACAGGGCAATTAAATGATGCTGATAGAGCTGCTGGTGAAAATCAAGCTGTCATAGATCAAGCTAGAATGTCTGGTATGAATAAAGATGGTAGCTATACTAGAAAATGGTGGGAAAAAGGTGGTCTTGCTCTTGGAATGGGAGCGTTAGGTATTGGTGCTGCGTTAGCTACCGGAGGGGCAGCGGCTCCTATGATGGGGGCGACGTTTAGTGATAGAAGATTAAAAAAGGATATTAAACTAATTGGGTTATCACCATCTGGACTGAAAATTTATAACTTTAAATATAAAGACCCTTCTTTTGGGAAAGGCACATTCCAAGGTGTTATATCTGATGAAATTCCTGCTAATGCTATAACAAAAAACAAAGATGGATATGATCTAGTAGATTATAATAAACTTGATGTGGAATTTAAATTAATTAATATATAATATGAAAGATTATAATCCTAAACAAGTAAATACTCAACTAAACGCTGAACAACAAGCTATTAAAGATTTTCGTATTGCTGAATATCAAAGAAAATATGGTATAAAATCCGAAGATAAAGTAAACCAAGATACTCCCAACCCTCAAGGAGTGTTTCAAGTACAACTACAAGCTCTTGCTAGGCGGTTAGTGGAAAATGCAAGTAACCTTACTAATAAAAAGAAAAAAGGTGAGATAGATAATCATAAATTTGCTGCTAACATGGCTGTAATTGAAAGAGGTGTTAATGAGCTTGGTGCTTTTTCTCAAGCCGCACAGAAAGCTATGGATAACTATAATGAAAATTTAAAAAATGGCACTTTATCTTACGGAATGGATCAATTTGATGAGGGTGTTTTACAAGGTCTTAATAAAGGAACAGTAGAATTACAAGTAGATGATGAAGGACGAGTATTATTAGGGGGAAAAGCTCATAATCCTTTAAGAGGGGATTTTGATGTAAATATATATGATGTAAATAATATTCCTGCTCCAGTACCGAAAATTAAACCAATTAACTTACTTTTAGATCCGGTAGCACAGCAATTAGGGGTTGATGAAAATGGGAATCCATTGTTAAAAGTAGATCAATATGGAAATAAAATGTATGATAGTGGGCCTTATGAATCTCATGCTAAAGAAGTTTTAGATTTTTCACAAAATGCTTTAGAAACTTTAGGCACTAATGGTGTTCGTTCTTATTTAGCTGATCATATGCAACTTCCTCAATCTCAAGTAAAAGAGATGGTAGAAGATACAGCTTATACAGATCCCGATGGTACCGAATGGGATAATAGGGGAACTGCTGAAGCGTTCGCAAGTATAGCGGAATATATTGGTAATAAATACAATAGACAACAAAGACCTCATCCTGATACAATAGCTAAAATGGCTAAATTAAAAGCAAACAAAATAGCCCAGCAAAAAGGTATTAGGCCAGAAGAAGTTTCTTTTAATGAGGCATTAGGAATTAGCTCCCCAGCTCCAGGACAAACAGATGTAGTAGCTGAAGAATCTATTTCTGAACAGCCTTTAATCCCAAGTGTTCCGATGGTTCCTGTACAAAAACCTACCATGTTAGATGCTTCTACAAATCCTGCTGACATATTAGCAGAATCTAAAGCAGATCAAGGTGTTCCAGAAGAAAATGTAGAAATTAGCGCAGAAGAGTTAATAAAAAAATATTCTTAATGAGTTTAGAAACTATAGTAAAAAATATGGTTACGGCTAAAGAGCCAGAATCAAATATTGCTAGAGTAATTAAGCATTATAATCAAATCAATACATCTCCTTTAAAAAATACAGAAGAAAATGAATGTGATGATGGGTGGGTAAAAAATGAAGCTGGGGAATGTGTTCCTGAAGAAAAAGTTAAACCTGGATCATCAATAGATGAAAACGTTTGGACCCAAAATAGAGGGGTGAGTGCTGCGGAAAAAGCAGCTATGGAACAATATGAAAAAGAACAAAAACTAAAAAAAGAAAAAGAAGAAAGAGCTAAATTAGCCCAAGAGCAACAATCTATGCAGGATTACATTGATGGTTCTGATAAATTTAAAGAAGGGTTTACTCCGAATGTAAAAGGAGTTGAAGTTGTTGCCCAAGCACAAGAGAAAGAAGAAACAGAGGACCCAAATGGAGCACAAATACTTTTTGCAGAAAAAGATAAAGAATTTAGTCAAAAAACAAAACCAGGTGAGGGATGGGAAACAACCCCAGGTATGCAAGCTAAAAAGACACCTGACGTTGTACCCCTCTCTAAGGAAGATATAGCAAATGAATATCTAGTTGGAGAATATCAAAGCAATGAAGATGCTCACTTATATTGGCTTACTGAGGCTATTAAAGTTGACCCTGTTACAAGTACTTTTGCTAATAATGTAGTAAATGGATCACAAGAAGTGCTTAATACAGAATTAGCGAAACTAAAAGAAAATAATAACATTACTAAGGAAAGAAGGCAAAAAATTTATGAGGATTATATAGCTCAGAATCCCGATATTTATAATAAAGGAATTAGTGACATATTAGCTAAATATAATGTTGGGGAATGGGTAGATGGAAAATGGCAATATGATGCGCATATGGCTCAGGACCCAGAGTGGATTAAAAATTCAGAAATTGCTTCAAAAGAAATTAATCAGTTTATGACTGATTTAGCATATAACGCTTTATTATTAAACGCAGATTATCAAAAAGATTTTCAAAATGTAAACGCTGAATATAATAAATTTCGCCTAGATTTAGTAAAAGATGCGGCTGCAAATTCTGATGTTTATGATGAAAGAATAAAAGAACTAAGCAACACGGTAGCTGATAAGTTAGGTATTGTTACAAAAGATTATTTAGAAGAGAGATATGGTGGTAGTAATTGGCAACAATTCCACAAATCTACCTACATTATTCCTCAGTCCTGGAATGATTTTGGAGGTGTATTAAATTTAGATGAAATAGACCGATTAGAGAAATTAAAAAAAGAAGTACTAAATGCTAAGCCAGATAAAAATGGTATTATTAAAATTGCTAAAGATCGTGTCCAATTGCAATATGGGCCCAGCCCAACTGTAGAATATATAAAAATAGGGCCAGGGGAAGAGTTTAAAACTCAGCAAGAATACTTAGAATATTTAACAAAAGAACAAAATGAACAAGGAGAAAAATATTTAGAAAGTGTTTTAAATAGTAAAGAATATCAAAATACTATTGACAAGTTTGAAAATATACAATTCTTTGATCAAGATGGAATGACTATTGACGATGTAACTGGTTCTATTTTTGAACAAATCCCTCAATTTTTTGCAGCACTTGGAACTTTTGGTATACATACAGGCATGACAGAGGCCGCTAGTATTGCTAAAAGAACGATATTTGAACAATCTGCCCAAGAATATGTAAAAAATAATCCTGGCGCTACATTAGATGATTTTGCAAACCTCTCAGCAGAGGAGCAAGCTGGATATGCTATTGAATTACTTAAAGCTGGAGGTGGTAATTTAGATAAAGCATACCGAGGAGGTTTAGCGGCTATGGGTGTCGATATGGCAGGGAATTTAGTTACTTTTGGTGCTATGAAAGTACCTTATAATATCAGTTTAAAAGCATTTAAAATGTTTTTTGCTCAAAGTCTAAAAAATATAAGGAAGCAATCGCTTGGTGCTTTTAAAAGAGCAACCGTACCCACTGCATTTGAAAGTGGTGCGGAAGTTACGCAAGAAATAATACAAGATATACAGTTTGACAGGGGAATGCAAGATTACTATTCGCAAACCGTTGAAAGACAGGGATCCTTAGATGAGCTTCAAGCAACGGGGGATAGTAGATATCATGTAAATTTTGGTAAAGATAAAAACCTTGCTCAGCAAATTGCTAATACTATAATGGATCCTGAAAGACGAGCAAACTACCAAGAAGTAGCAATGAAGACTTTAATTTCTACTGCCGGTATGATTAACGCCGGTAAAGCTGGAAGTAGCTTATATGATTCTGTATTAAAATCTAGTATTCCTTATTTACAAAGTGGTGAATTAACTTTACAACAAATGGAGGATTTCCATACTGCTAATTATGAGGATACAATTAATCAAATTGATCTTGACAATTCTTTAAGTCAAAGAGAAAAAAGGATTAAAAAAGAAGAGGCAGCTGATGCATATGCGGATAAAATGGAGGGCACAAAAATAGCTGTAGAAAACTTGAATAATCAGACTTTAAGAAATTTAAGTTTAGATGATAAAGTTGAATGGGTTAAAGCAGAATTAAAATATAAAGAAGCTAAAGGAAAACTTAAAGCACTTAAAGAAAAACTAAAGGAAGATCCTAATTCGGTTTTTTCAAATGAACTTAGAGAAGCTGAAGAACAAGTAAGAAAAACAGAAAACAATAAAAGGAAAATTGTTGGTAGAGGATTATATCTTTTAGATAAAAAAGAGGTTGCTGAAATAGTCAATAATGCCACTGAAGGGGTATTAGCTAATAAAAGAATTATAGAAGTTAAAACTAAAAAAGAAATTGATGCTGCTATAGATGAGATTGTGGATAATAGAGATGATTTGTCTGATGAAGCAAAGGCAAGCGAAAAAGAAAGATTAAAAAACGAAGACAATATTATCCAAAGTTTAAAAGGAGAAAATACTACCAATGCCTCCCATGGGGTCATGGTCCCTGGTACTAATACGGCTATTTTTGTTGAAGAAAATGTAAAAGAGTCCCCAGATATAGCAGGGGCAAGTAATGTAATTAATCATGAGGTTACGCATTTTATTTGGGAAAATGCAACTCAAGCTGAATTAGATGGGTTTAAAGACGCTTTTATACAAAAAATTGAAAAAGAGGGAGATGCAAGAATGCAACAAGCATTGCAACAAGCATTAGTAATAGCGGAAGAAAGAGTTATGTTTTCAACACTAGGCCAAGGAAAAGAAGTAAAAAGTCAAGAATTTATTTCTGCATTATCAGATGCAATGCGCGGTCTGGAAATAGAATCATTAACTAAAGCAAATAGAAATTTATTTAAATCAGTAGGAAATGATATTTCTAATATAGTTTATAACGTTACTGACGGTAAATTAGATCGTAAATTTACACCTGAACAAGCTTTTGATTTTGTTAAAAATTTTAATAATTTTTTAGCAGATAGTGTAAATTATGAACTCTTATTCAAAGGTAAAGACATATCTCCAGGACAAACACTACCGTCTACAGCAATTTCACCTGCTTCTTTGGAAAATGCAGAAGCTATTAATGAAGCTTATGAAAATAACCCTAATGATGTTAATAAAATATTATGGGAAGGAGTAGAGCCTAATACTAAAGGTTTACGAAACCAAATTGCTAATAACATGTACAGGGCTTACCCTGAATATGGAGAAAATGCATATGCAAGGGAAGATTTTATAAGTGATATGATAACGGGCACAGAAAATAACCCAGCTTCTTCATTACAAGGGCTAATAAAAAGTTATGACCCTAGTGAAGGGCCTTTATCGGCTTATATTGTAAATAATTTACCTCAAAGAGCTAAAAGAATATTTGAAGATAGAATTGGTAAACAAGCCACTACAGGTGCTTACAAAGCTGATACTGCGGCAGCAAAAGAAGTTGCAGATACAGGAACCCGCGCACAAGAAATATCCTTTGATGCTCCTATTCGTGAAGAATTAAAATTACCATTAGAAGCTAATGAGAAAATAGACAAAGCTCTTAACGATGCAGTGGGGAATGTGATAAATAAATTAACAGCAGGTAAACCTCTGTCTATAGTTAAGACTCTTGCTGCTAGAGACGAGGCATTTTATAAGACAATTGATGATGTACTTTATGATGAAATACAAAAAGTAGTTGGTAAAGGCAAAACGTTTGATAATTTTATAGATAAAAATTTTCCTTTATTAAGAAATATAGTCTTAAATAATATTGAGTCTCAAAAGGGAAAAGGGCAAAGTTTAAAATGGAAAGAAAAACCTCCTACTAAAGAAGAATTTAAAAATTATTATAGAGCTGCTAATGAACTTCCAAGTACTAAATCCGATAGAAAAAGGAAATTAGTTAAAGCTATAATAAAAGAAATTTCTAAACAAGAAAGAGAAAATATTGTTTTAACTAACCCTATTATAGCCGATGAAGTAGAAACTAAGACAGGTATTACATTGGCAAGCATGGCATTAAATATGGATTATGCTGACCAATTTAATTATACTCCTTATTCTATTTATAGTGGTGAAAAAAATAGTGATGGTATTTATAAAGGCGCTATACAATACGTCAAAGATGTAAAAAAGTTTATTAATAAATTTGAAGCACTTGAACCTGAAGGGGGGATTATAAATCCTGGTACTTTTGGGGTTACTAGTATATTTAATAGTGAAGCAAAAGATAGAGAAGCTACCACTAAATATTTGCAAGATGAAATAAATAAAAAGAAAATTCCTTATTTAGGTATTAGCGGAACAGGGAAAGGTAGGGGGAAAACTCCAGTTTCAAAACTTAAAACATCAAAGTCATCCGGCGAAAAGCCTCTAAGCACAGTGGGGGCTGTAAAGCAATTTCTTAAAGAAAGAGGGCCTGAATTTTTTGAAAAATATAATGCGGATAATGAAAAGCTTTTCAGAGATTTTTGGAATGCTACCAATGAAATTCTTAGTAAAAATAAAGACTTAGCTTCGGCAGTTTACTGGATGTTAAATACTACTGTTTCAGAAAGAGCACATCCTCATTCGTTGGCTCGCGTTGAAACAGCTAACTTATCTGGGAAAAATACTGAGAAATTGTTATGGGAACATGCTGTACCTAACTCTTATGCTTATCAAACCCTTTTTAAAAGTATTTTAGATCCTAAACAAAACTTTAAAAACACTTTAGATAAAGTAGTAGAAAATTATACATTAATGGGTTTTACAACAAAGCAAGCTAAACAAATAGATGCTGCTGGATTTAAAAAATCAATGCCTAATGTAAATAACAACCCTTTTAATATCCTTACAGATAGTTATACTGAGCGTTATACACAAACGCCTGGGTTAGATCTAACAACTCAAACCCCAATAAGTAATAGGCCAAACCCTTTTACAAAATCTACTTTAGCTAGCGCTGCATTAGATTTACAATTTAATGAAATGCTAGAAAGAACTAAAGGTGTTAAAGCAGATGCAATTTATTCCGAAGCAAGAGCTAAAAAAATGGGTGCTAAAAAAGGATTTAAATTTTTTGTACCTTATTCAGCTGAAGATTTTTTAGGTTTAATTTATCCAACATTAGGTAAAGGAAAACAAGGAGATGCTGATTTAAAATGGTGGACTGATAATGTAATGCAGCCTTACAATCAAGGTATGCAAGACTTTGAAAGTGCTAAGCAAGCAGCAATGTTAGAATGGAAAGAATTAAAAAAACAAATAAGAAATACACCATCTAATTTAAGAAAAGAAGCTGTTAGAGATTTTAATAATGAAGATGCAGTTAGGGTATATTTATGGGATAAAAATAATACATTACCAGATAATATAGCTAAAAAAGATGTTAAAGAATTAGTTAGACATGTAAATAATAACCCTTCATTAAAAGAGTTTGCAGATCAATTAAATACTTTACATGATTCTGGCTTTCCTGCTCCTACTGCAGAATGGTTAAGTGGTACTATTACAACTGATCTTGTTAATTATATAAATACTGAAACAAGAGCTCAATATTTACAAAATTGGCAAAATGCTGTTGATAGAATTTTTACTCCTGATAATTTAAATAAACTTAGAGCTACTTATGGTAATAATTATGTAGAAGCTTTACAAGATTCTTTATATAGAATGAAAAGCGGCAGAAATAGACCTGCTGGAACTAATAGAATTACTAATACTTGGCTTAACTGGTTAAATGACTCTGTAGGGACAGTTATGTTCTTAAACCAACGATCTGCTCTTTTGCAGACTATATCTTCTGTTAACTTTCTTAATTGGACAGATAATAACCCAGCTAAGGCAGCTATGGCTTTTGCTAATCAAAAACAATTTTGGAATGATTTTGTTTATTTATTTAATTCTGACTTTTTAAAACAAAGAAGATCAGGATTAAAAACAGATGTAAACGCAGATGAAATTGCTAGATCTGCGGCTACTTCTCCTAATAAAGCTAGGGCAGCAGCTTCTTGGTTACTTAAAAAAGGGTTTTTACCTACACAAATAGCAGATAGTTTTGCTATTTCAATTGGTGGGGCGAGTTTTTATAGAAATAGGGTAAATACTTATATGAATCAAGGAATGTCTAAAAAAGAAGCTGAAGAAAAAGCGTTTTTAGATTTTAGAAATAGTACACAAGAGTCGCAGCAGTCTTCAGATCCTTCTAAGATTAGCATGCAACAAGCGGGTCCATTAGGACGTGTTATATTGGCTTTTGCAAATACACCTATTCAATATACTAGATTAACAAAAAGAGCTATTCAGGATCTCCAAAACGGGCGAGGGGATTGGAAAACTAATGTTTCTAAAATCATATATTATGGAGCGGTCCAAAATATTATATTTACAGGACTTCAACAAGCTTTATTTGGTATATTATTTGATGATGATGATGATGATGGAGAAAAAGAAAAAGAATTTAAACAACAAAGAAAAGAAGGTGCTCTTTTAAAAGTTCTTAATAGTTCTGTGGACACAATATTAAGAGGTTCTGGAGTTGGCGGAGCTTTTATAGCTATGCTTAAAAATTTAGCATTAGAAGCTAAAAGACAATCTGAAAAATCTAGATCAGATTATGAAAGAGTAGCAGACAAGTTATTTACTTTCTCACCTGTAATTGATGCTAAATTTAGAAAATTACAATCAGCAGGGAGAACCTTTACTTATAAACAAGAGTTAAAGAAAATTCAAGAAAGAGGGTTGGCTTTAAATAATCCGGCTTTAATGGCTGTTGCCCAAGTGCTTTCGGCTTTTGCTAATATTCCTTTAGATAGAGCTTTAAAGAAATTAAATAATCTACAAACTATGACTGAAGAAGAAACTAAGTTATGGCAACAAATAGCATTATTTATGGGGTATGGCGAATGGGAATTAGGTATTCAGGCTAGAAGAGTAGATGAAGAAAGAGCTAAAGCTAAACAAGAAAAAGCTGAACAAAAGAAATTTAAAAACTTACAAAAAGATATTGATAAAGGAACTAAAAAGAAAAGTCCAGTTAAAGCTTTACAGCATGGGGTTTTAGGTAGGGCTAATAGAGATGGTACAATTGAAGTTGCCCCTGGATTATCTCCTAAAAAAAGAGCTGAAGTTATAAGACATGAAAAGCTTCACCAAAAAGAGATG
>MDSZ01204334.1_pt1 | contig 10231 bp, 10 predicted proteins | sample 811201 | NCBI WGS metagenome assembly MDSZ01 (sample SAMN05326647, study PRJNA326480) | marine metagenome | isolation source: seawater | place: Indian Ocean: North | collected 2010 | reverse complement strand
GTGTTTTTAACAGCACGAGAAGAGTATGCAGCACCGCTGTGCTTGCTATCACCAGAGACCATCTTGCCGCCATCAGAGCGACCGTCCTGATACTCTTTCTCAGACTGACCGTGTTTACCCTTGTAAATTTCGTCTAATTCTTCTTCCTTGACACAGTTAGGGACTTCTTTGCCACCCTTTTTCTTTGTGCCTTTGGCTTTGTAACCATCCCAACACGTAGATGCTCCCACGTTTTTACGTGCTTGCTTGAGTCCTTCAAGCATCTGTGTATGGAGGTCTTCAATGTCAATACCTACGACTTCTTCCTTAGCAGTTACACCAAGGTCAGCAGCGTCACGTGCTGATTTCTCTCCTTTCTTACCGACAACGATGTAGCGTCCGTCTGCTTTCTTACCAGTGATAAGCATAGACTCTCCACCTGATTGCACAACGCGACCAACATTACGGTCGTCACCATGCTCTTTCTTTTTCTTCGCGACTGACTGTCTGTCAATCTTGAATCCAGCGTATCCTTCTACGACAGGCTCATAAGCATCGAATGCTTCCATAACCTTAAAGACTCCCTCTTTGAGTCTCTCGCTAGTGGGGATTGTATCCTCTTCAATGTGATTGAGGATTCTACTCTGCTCAGACTGAGTATAATTCATCAGTGCTGCAGAGACCAGCATTTCTAATGTCATCGTTTTGCCGTAACTATACAGTATTATTTAGTTGAAGCGTTTTTTCTAATCGCTGCGTTGAAATCTGAGAATTTAACTACCTTTTGACCAGGTGTCATATTCTGTAGTGCCTCACGGTAGCGGTCAGTGCCTGCCTTCCATGTGTTACCACTGCCATCATCAGCACTGTAGTTGCTTTGGTCCTTAGTAGTATCAGCAGCAACCTCTTGTGCATGACTGAGGTCGTCTGGTCCTAGGTGAGCAACCTCAGTGACGTGACGTAACCACGCACGAATTTCGCTTCCATCTTTCATCTCGAAGATAACATAATTAGGTCCACGATGCACAATGTGACCACGGAGTCCACTGTCATCATGCTCTACAATAGCACCAACCTTAAAGATATGGTTGAGCATATAGTAGTCACGGAATGAATCAAAGTCTAACTTAGGAGCATACTGCCATACAGATTCATGGATACCTTCACCCTTCTTAGGTTTCTTACCCTTAGTAGGAGGGGTCATGCCTGCAAGCACGTCCTGCATCAGTTTCTTAGAGTCCTTATATCCACCAGTCCCATGATGGAATGAGTCGTGGTCTCCCCCTTGGGCATGGGCTCGCATCTTTGATGCTGACAGATTTTCAATAGGATCATCGCTATCATCAGCACGAGCACCTGCTGACTTAATGTTAATAGATTTGAAGTCATAATGAATGCCGTTGTATTTGTTGGTCAACGATTCAAACTCTTTAACTCGGTCATCACCTACAACCATAGTGACATGCTCATGACCCTCATCATGGAGGTCACGTAACACATCAAATACATTTCTGTGTGCCTCGTTGTTTTGGATTGCGTCCTTATGTTGCTTAAACATCTTACGCATGTGGTCCACCTTCTGCTGTGCAGACAGTGGATTCTTCTTGTGGTCCTGTGACCTAGAGGGGTAGATTCTATAATTACCAGAGTCACCACCGTGTGCTTTCACTGCATCAAGAAGTTTGCCATGACCTGCATGAGGTGGGTTAAACCTACCGAAGGTAATAGCGACATGTTTGTCTTCTAATTTCTTGTCAGCAGCAGTCTTACCCTTCGATGAAGTGGAAGGTTTCTTCGCCTTTGCTGCAGCTTGTGCTGCCTCTTGGATGAATTGTAGAAATTTCATTTACCCCAGTCTTTAGCTACTGTGAAGTTAGCGCGAGAGAATTCTAATCTGTCTACGAGTTTGAGTGCCGCACCGTCACGGATTGCAACGAATCCTTCAGGGTTGGTAGCACGTAGACCGTTTTCTGTTTCCAGAAATGTGCCGATACTTTTAATTTGTATCAGTTTATTTATGATTAAAGTCTTTGCGTCCATCAGGTTTTTGAAACCATCAAGTGCTGAATTCATCATATTGCTATTAGTATTTAGGTATTTCATTGACTCTGCCTTACGGTTAGTCCAGTCTAACTTAGACTTGAGAGTCTTCTTCTTATCTATTTCCTGTGTATACTTGTCACTTACAAACTTTTTGAAACCGTTTGCCATCTGTGATGAGGATGTAGGGATGACACCACCTCTGACAATCTGGTTGAAATAAACCTTAAAGAGTGCAGGTAAACTGAAGGGACCCTTACCACCCTGTATCGTGTCAAGAAATCTACCACCAGAGGCGAGAGACTTCTCGGCAGAGAGGATGACAGCGTTGAGTCTAGACTTCTCAGCAGGAGACAGGTTTGCTGCTCCATTGATATTCTCAAACGTAGAGGAGAATACTGCTACGTCTTTGACACCCTGCAGTTTACTTACATCAACACCAAAACCTGCTGACAGACTGTCCATGCTATTACCTGAGTAAGTCGTATGGAATACGATACCCATCTTACTAGCACCTACCTTCTTACCCATAGGGGAGTCAGCATTCAACACATAGGTAATGGTGTTGGGTTTGAATTTGTATTCTCCTGACGACTTGGAGAGTGGTTTACTATAGAGCAGGTCACCCTGTAGCACACCATCAATAGGCAGGTCCTTTAGATACTTAAGACACAACTTAAGAATGGACCCGACTGTTGACCCTGCATAAAACCTGTCAGCATCAGCGTCAGAATATACAATCTTCGGGTCAGTCTTATTGAAGACCGACTTGGTGCCGACAAAGAATTGTTTAGTCTCAGGATTTCTACCACAAATAACAGCGGGTGCACCATCCCACTTGGTAGTAATCTTCACCTTAGACCCACCGCTACCCTCGGTGAGCATGTCACGGAGTGCTTTGAGAAAGTTGATAGCATTGGTGGCACCTGCAGACCCTTGGTTAAAGATGTCATCTTCTAGGTGCTCTAGGTGTGTGTTCTTTGCCATGTCTGTATTATAGCAGGTCTAGAGGGGTGTGGGTAGGGAGAGTGGACACTTTGACAACCTACTCCAGCTTGTAGTAGGGGGCAGAGATGCTGGACTGAGATGAAGCATATAGTAAGAAGTCTTCACACAGTTGGTCCCTCTTCTCTCCTTTAATAGAGTCAATCAGATTAAACAGTTGGACTGCCTGCCACTTAGAGTATAGGAATGGGTCAGTCACCTTCTTAGGGTCCTTGAATAGTTTCTCTATCTCTGCAGGTGTTGACTTGGCATACTTCTTAAGTCCTGCCTTAATGTCAGCAATCATCTGGTCACGATTATTCGTAACCATACGTGCAGCAGTGGTAGGTATTTGTTTAGCACCACCCAGATGATTCTTAATCAGTAGGTTGATAGGACCAAGAGATATCTTTCCTTGGTTAGCACTAGCACCCTTGACTTCACCCTGCCATCCTGTCAGTTTAGTGCCACCAAATGTCCTGAATTGAATCTTCACACCACTCTTATAGATGATGTAACCATCTAGTGACTCCTTACCCATCTCAAAGCGAGAAAACTGTTGCTCATTCTTCTGCTTCTTATCGAAGTTGATGGGTTTCATTCTTGCTGCAGCGGTAATCTTCTTAAGAGATACACCGATAGCGATATTCTTTTGTATCCTCTCTTGCATACACTGATTCAATCCCCTGATACTCTCCTCTTCACCTAGACATGCAGGGTCAAATGCAGGACCAATCAGATATATGTCAGCAGGAGACCACTTATTCTGGTCCATTCTGATGCCTTCCTTCTTAGCAACTCTCTTGAAGGCACCTTCAATTCTATCTACTGTCTTACTACCACGGTGGAAGACATAGTTTTTACCTAGAGTGGCAATGATTTTCTCTGCACCTTTGTTACAGGAATCAATCCAGTCCTCAGATAATTCTTTTCTTAGTTTCTCGCAGTCATTACGTGCGATGTCAGCAGGGATGTCAAACTTACTTGATGCCTTTCTAATGTTGGCCACATCAAACACTGTGCCTGCATCTGATTTACCAGTCACTGCTCTCACTGCAGCAAAGACACACTGTGCTGACTCAGTTAACTTAGTAATCTCAGCACCAGCACCACTACCGCCAGCACCCTTCTGCTTGTATACAAATTCTGTTAGTGTCCCTCTAGTAGATTCAACTACTGTGCCAGAGAAACTAGATGGTGGCCATCCTCTCTGATACTTAGGGTATCTCAGAGCATCATGCCAATCGATATTCTCCTTAGTCAATGCATCTTCAATCGCTTTCTTCGCTGCGATTCTATCCTTACTGACTACACGGATACGTGTCAAAGATGCAGACGGACTGCCTATGATTTGTGACTCATAGGTTTCTAAAACTTTGTTGGTGGCTAGGAGTATCTCGTCCTCAGTATTGGACTTAGCCATGCTCTTAACTTAAGTTACAAGAGTATTTAGGCAGATGTTTCCAGAGACACTGATGCGGTCCTCATCACAATTAAAGAATGGATAGACACCATGGTTTAGTTTTGATGGGAAGAATAGCATAGTATCATTCCACTCGGGGTCTAGTTGATACTGATAGGATGTAATCTCTCCTAGGATATTGGTGAAGTGAAACTCAAAGTTAGATGCTGTGCCTTTACTGTTATCACATAGAGCATACTGCTCTCTCCAATCAGTAGGTATATTCAACCAGATGACAAAACTATACACTCCAAAATGATTATGAAATGGATTGTAGTTAGTTTGCTTCATGGTATTCATCCACAGGTTATCCAACATGAATGGATGTGTCCCTCTGGTAGGCACATTGAAGTCACCAAACTCCTCAATGTATCTCCCAATGAATCGTGTGCATACCTTATTAAAAAACCAGTCCCCTTCATCTCTAAGATAAAGAGAACTGTCTACATGACCAAGCAACTCTAACTTGGCATCTTCTTTTGCCTTGTAGATATACTGCCAGAGTTTACCAGACTCTTGACTACTGAGTGTGTCCTCTAACCACCCTAGATTAGAGGGAATTATGCTCCGCATTATACTTATCCTTGTTGTTTACATACCAAGTATCAGGATTTGTCTTACGAATGACGATGTAACCGTCATCTTTATTGGGGACATCATGATGTGTGACAACTTCGTATTCTACTTTACTTAGGTCCCATCCAAGATGCTCCATGGCATCATTTAATTCAAGTGTTAATAGCAAAGCTTTACTTATCCTCCGTCCTTTATACTTTGAATTGTCATTTGAGAACGATCTTGGCATTGGTTAGAATTCCAGTGACGAATTACTCCGCTAACAATAAAACAGTTAGTGACAAGATAAGTGAGAAGTATAATAGTCCGTAGCACAACCACGTGGTTGTCATATTTTTCTGTCTTGTCATCGGAAAAACTACCTAGTGTATACTTCCACGTCCTGAGGACGCCCCTAAATGTCACCTGGCGCTCTGTTTTCACTGTAGTTTACCTCAAACATACCGCCTGGATATCGTGCTGCAAGTTTGAGAGTGTTGATGTAAATGATTTCATCAAGTCGAGTGTCAAGTGCCATTGCTGCCTGTGCAACATACCACATGATGTCACCCAATTCTTTTTGCAGGTGCTCTTTAGTGGCAGTGTCATAGGGTTTGCCTTGAAACTTCAGTTTCTTAACAATCTCCATGAATTCTCCTGCCTCTGCAGACATACCAGATGCAGCAGTATCAAGACGAGAGATGTTACAACCTGCTCTCTTCAACTCACCATAACGGTCCATCAAAGAATTGAAGTCCTTAGATGCCTCTGAAGTTACACGGTCAACAAACTCAGTGTATTTGTCAAGGTCAATCTCAAACTTCTCGTTACCTTTCTTCTTTGCTTTCTCGCGCTCTTCAATCTTCTTGTCAACCTTACGCTTTGACTGGGGAGCACTGCCCATCTTTGCTGCCATATCTTCGGCAGTCTTAGGGGTGTCATCAACTTGTTTTTGTGCTTGCCCCTGTGCTTCATCTACCTTGTCACGTGCAGCACTATTGATACGCTCAGCAGCAGCATCTTGGTTGCCATCGTTAGGGTCGAAATTTTGGGTAAACTTATTTGCGTTTGCCATAGTTAAATTTTGAATCCTTCAAATTGTTTTTTACTGTCAGTTTTGTATGACACAGGGTTGTCAGGTATATCACCAGCGTCGATGATGTCTTCTTGTGCCGACTGCTCACAATCATACAATCTCATCTTCGCCCTGTCAATACCCACCACGAATCGCTTATACATGGTGGGGTCATTGTATCTATTCTTCAACTGCTTGACCATAATCTGACCCATCTGCTCCATATCTTCTGTGGAGATGAGAGCAATCATCAGGTCAGCAGTAGCAGGTAGACCAAACGATTCACTGGTGTCAGTAATCTCTACGTCAGAGTTACCGTATCCAGAGCGAGTGGTCTGAGTTGCAGACACGATAGGCACATTCATTTTGCCTGCTAGTCCACGCAACTCTTCAGCGATTGACTTCACATAGGTATATGAGTTTACAATAGTGCCTTTATACCTACTACTAGCGCAGATATTGAGATAATCGACAAAGATAATGTCAGGATGGAAACCTTTTTTAAGGGACAACTCATTTAATAGTGACTCGAAGTGACCAACGTGTGCTGATGCAGTAGGATATTCCTTGACAACAAGTTTACCCTGTGTCTTCTGCCTCAACTTATCCATCTTAGCACGATACTTTGCCTTAGTAAACAGGGGGTCGCTTAAGGTTTGGATTGGGATGTCGAGGAGGTTGGCATCAATTCGCTCAGCAATCTTTTCCTCTGCCATTTCACATGTAATGTAGAGTACGTTGCGCCCTTGCATGAGGCAGGCACTAGCCACATGGCACATGAATAAAGACTTGCCGACACCTGTACCAGCGAGTGCGATATTGAGAGTCTTATTAGGGAGACCACCTTTGGTAATCTTGTTAAGATACTCAAGGTCGAATGGAATCTTTTCTTCTTTTCTGTGGTAGAAATCGTAACGGTCATCGGAGTCAGCTAGGTAATCGTGTCCCACGTGGTCATCAAAGCATACACCCAATGCCTCTGACATGATGCTAGGAATAGCATCCTTAGTACGTGTCTTGTCTTGACCGTCAGCAATCTTTACAGACTCCATCAGGGCAAGGTAAATTGCTCTCTCCTTACACCACTTCTCAGTGGTATCCAGCAACCACTCTTCATTGTAGTGGTCTCTGTCGAGGTTATCAAGGAAAGACTCTACTTCATTGTAGATATCCTCTGTAATGTCACGCCTCTTTTCGACTTCAATCTTCAGAGCATTAGGCTCTGGTGTGGTGTCAAACTCATTAATGTATTCAGATAACGTTTCAAAAAGAATACGTGATTTGAATACGTCGAAGTATTCAGGCTTAATAAAGGGCAGGACTTTGCGACTGTAAGACTCATCCAAGATGAGTTTACTGAGAGCAACTTCCTCAATTTTCAGACTCATGTATAATGTAGATAAGTGGTAACGATATACTTGTCATCACTGACAGGAGGTAGTCCTGCATGTGGAAACATCCACATAGGAGGAAACATAACAATTCTACCACACTTTGCAGTTACTTTATAGTCTAACTGCTCAAAGAAAGTCTCGCCACCTTCTGTCACATCATTCATATACATGAAGAATGAAACAAAACGACGAGCAGATTCATGGTTACCCACATCAATGTGAGTATCGAATCTATCGCCAGCGGTAGCGGAGTATTTATGCATCTTGATTTGCTCAAGACTATTTTCTTTTGGCCATAGTTTATCCATCTTCATGTCGATGGCATACTGCTGACCACATGCTTGGATTGCTTGGATGAGTTGGTTATGAATTACATTCCACTGTGGATGTTGCTTCTCCTCTGACATAAGAGTCAGGTTAAGAGAGGTCATCTGAGGTGTCTCTAGACGGACAACATTCTCATCCACCTTGAATAATTCGATGGCATACTTGCACATATTATAGTCAAGTACATCATCATAGATTTTGATATACTCCTTAAGATCCATACCCAAACTCCTTCGCAGCACACTCGTCGAGTGCCTGCATTATTTCTGGCGTGAAATACTTGTCAGGAGAGGCAAGAATAGCAGAAGGATAAACGGAAGATTCCCCAACAACAACGCGATTCCCCTTCCGTTGGAAGACTCCATATTTCTCACCCAATTCCAGTAGGCCGTAATACTTGTCCAGTCCACGTTCGTCGTAATAAAGTCGAGTCTCAATCTCGTTATTCTCCTTAGTTAATCTTGACTTGGCGGTTTTGCATTTGATAAGATTTCCAACAACCGTCTTACCATCTTTTTCCTTCTTCTTTGATAGATATATAATTGTTGATGCAGCGTATTTGAGTCCACTTCCACCTCCCATCTCCTTCGTAGGAATATACGCACCCACTACATCATATGTATGGTTAGTAACAAGAAGTGGGACGTTTGCTTTACCTAATTTTAATGTTAGCACACGGAAGATAGATTTGACAACCTGTGCACGTGTCATGTCACGGGTCTCTTTACCTGCCTCAGAATCTTCAATCTCTTTAGTGGTAGACAGCATACCTAGAGAGTCCAATACAAACATCAGAGGTTTGCGGTCTTCTGCTTTCTGCTCAAGATACTTGTCAAGAATCTTAATAGATTGTGTGCGGAATTCCTGTACTGTGGTAACAGGCACGACAATCATACGCTTTGAATCGATGTTACGCGACTCAATCATCTCCTTAGAGATAGCAGATTCAGTCTCAAAATAAATGACTCCAGCGTCAGGGTCCATTTCCAGATAGTGTTTGACAATCGACAGACAGAAGAATGTCTTACCAGTCGATGACTCACCAGCGATTGCTGTAATCTTATTGGATGGAATACCTCCGTAGATACTGCCAGATACTAGACCATTAAAGATGTATGACCCTGTATCAACAAACGCAGAGGTGTCTCCTGCAGACACACCATCAGCAACTACCGTTGCATATTCATTGTCAATCTCTTTTACAATATCCTGTAGAAAATTCATACCCATCGTTTAGTCTGTAAGTATTTTAGCACGTCTTCACGCACGTCCATCAACTCATTATAGCATGATTGGTTGTGAGCGCAAGAGCGCAGTTTGTCATCTGGTTTATGGACTGACTCAATAAAGATGTCAAGTGCCCTATTCCATTTGTCTTGTTTAGATTCTATGCCCATAGTGCCTCTAGAGTGTTACGTTTTTCTGCATCCCATCCAATAGTATCCAAGATTACCTGAAGGGGGTCAAGGAAACTCTTCTTGAATTGGAGGTCATAATCAATACTCCCCTGCAATCCAAACTCATGCGGTAGAGTTTGGAAAAATGATACCACGTTTTCATTAATCTTATTGGGAGTGCTTAACATTATGTACTTAATCTTCTCACCCTCCTGAATGAGAGGATACTTGTGTGTAAGTTTCTTTTTCTTCACCCAGAAGTTATACAGCAGTGCACCACGCACATGCATAGGACAACCCTTGCCATAGATTGTGGCAGGTGAAGAATTCTTTGCAATGTTATTACACCCACGTGGGAATGCAATCTCTTCGGCAGACATACTTTCAAACTTCTCACGGAAGTCAGCAATGTATTGCTGTGCTGCTGCCTCATCTTCATTCATGATGACATTAAGTGCTTCTTTAATAGCGACACGGCATGGTGCAGGGGTAGAAGACTTAACTGCTTCGATACCCATCATCTTGAGTTTAGGCTCAGCATACTGCACACCTTCACTATTCCATACGTTGAGAATATATCTCTTCTTAGCAGTCCAGATACCTTTGTTAGCGATATTCTCTCGCTTCATCACCATCTTCTGATCGTAGGCATTCACATAGGACGCCAACGTTTCATAAGAATTTCGTATATACTTCTCAAATTCCACTTGACACACCTTGTCAAGGAACCTAACAACACTCTCATCGCTCTTCTCTCTGCCTTGGAATACCTTGACAACAAAAGGACCCAGATTGAGATAGATGGAATCAGTATCACTAGCAATAACGTAGTCATCATTATCAGTTTTTAGAATTTTGTTTAGGTAAGCATTCATCTTGTTTTCAATCCATCGGATGCTTACCTGCCCCGATAGAGTAATCGCCTCAGCATTTGCCAGATTGTAATACCTGAAGTATTGATTTCCGATGGCACCATAGGCAGAGTTGAGTTGGATTTTCCTTGCCATTTGGATGTTGT
>MDSZ01025266.1_pt1 | contig 10231 bp, 7 predicted proteins | sample 811201 | NCBI WGS metagenome assembly MDSZ01 (sample SAMN05326647, study PRJNA326480) | marine metagenome | isolation source: seawater | place: Indian Ocean: North | collected 2010 | reverse complement strand
AGGTCATTGCTAAACTGCGAAACTTGGAGTCATTGAATCTCTCGGCGACCAACATCACGCATGTTGGACTGGAATATCTGAAGCCCCTCTCCAAACTCACACATCTGGATCTTGGTGAAAACGGAATCCGTGATGATGGTATTATACACCTGAGTGCGTTTCAGAATTTGCAAAGCCTCACCCTAAATTATAATCGACTGACCGACCAATCAGCCGATTGGCTAAAAGGCTTCAAACAACTGAAATTTCTTAACCTCAAAGGTAATCTAATCTCCGATAAAAAAAGAGCCGAGCTCATGGAGAGCATGCCTTACACAACCGTCAACACCTAGCTGTTGCTGCGGATAACCCAATATTGCCACTCTTCTAGCCAACCATATCCTTCTGTTAAGGAGGTCTTGGATGGTCAAAATATGTAAAGGCGTCGCTGATTCGAAATGGTTCACTAATTTCATACTTGGGGTCATTGTGCTGGCTGGCGTGGTGGTGGGGATGCAGACTTACAAGGAATTTGAAGCCGAAAATCACACACTTCTAAGCACACTAGATACTGTTATATTATGGATTTTCGTACTGGAAGCCGCGATCAAAATCATCTCCAAGGGAAAACGGCCTCTCGATTATTTCAAAGATCCATGGAACGTCTTTGATTTTACGATCGTCGTAGTTTGTTTCCTACCTATTGGTGGGAAGTTCATTCCTGTATTACGTCTGGCTAGGGTGCTTCGCGTATTAAAATTGGTGTCAGCCATACCTCGTCTCCAGATCCTGGTTAATGCTGTGCTGAAGAGTATTCCATCAATCGGATACGTGTTTTTATTAGGAATACTTCATTTTTATATATATGGCTGCATGGCCACCTTTTTATTCAGCGATAATGACCCAGTCCATTTTAGAAATCTGCAAACCTCGATGCTCTCTTTATTTCGGGCGGTTACTCTGGAGGACTGGACAGATTTAATGTATATCAATATGTATGGCAGTGCTAATTACGGGTACGATGAGTCAACTTATGCAGCTTTGGCCAATATTGGAATCACCGAGGATAAAATAGTTTCCACGGCTTCTCCACTAGCTGCAGGTGCCTTTTTTGTAAGCTTTATCCTTACAGGAGCAATGATTGTCCTAAATCTTTTTGTTGGAGTAATGCTAACTGGGATGGACGAAGCGAAAAAGGAAACCGAAATCGCCGAAGCGGCGAAACGAAAAGAATCCGAGAACTTAGACATCAAGGAAGAGCTGGTTCAAATGGAGCAGCAACTTCAGGAAATGAGCCAAAAACTCAGCCAAAATCTCCTTATTTTGAGTAAAAAAGCTGATGAGAACTCAGAAAAAATCAGCAAAATTATCAAAAATAGCTAAAGCCAAATCGTTATTCGATAGCCCCTGCCCGTAGTTCTCCGCGTACCTCTTTTCCTTTCCCTCCTCTTTTCATATGTACCATGATGAGGCTCACATCCGATGGCGAGATACCTGATATTCTTGAAGCCTGACCAAGTGTCGCAGGAAGGTGTTCCATTAACTTTTGCCTAGATTCATTTCGAAGGCCTTTGATACTTGAGTAGTCTAACCAATCGGGAATCTGCTTGTCCTCCATCTGGCGGAAACGTGCCACCTCATTTTCCTGCCTACTAATATATCCTTCGTATTTTATAGTAATCTCTACCTGACGTTTAATTTCTTCACTCAATGATTCATTCTTCGACGGAAGCATTTCATAAGTCATTTCACTGCGTTTCAGGAGTTGCTCCAAAGAAGCTGTCCCCTCATGAACAGATTTGATTCGCCTCACTTCATTATCAATCGCCTCTTTTTTTGACCTAAAAAACTCGTAATTACGCTTATTAATAGTTCCTATATCGTTACCGATTTCTGTTAATCTCAAATCTGCATTATCTTGGCGAAGCATAAGTCTATATTCAGCACGACTCGTAAACATCCTGTATGGCTCATTGGTTCCTTTCGTAATCAAATCATCGATAAGCACCCCAATATAAGCTTGATCACGTCGTAAAACAATTGGTTCTTTACCTTGGACACGCTGAGCCGCGTTGATCCCAGCCATAAGACCCTGAGCCCCTGCCTCCTCATATCCACTGGTCCCGTTGATCTGGCCACCAAGGAAAAGATTTTTGCAAGGCTTAGTTTCAAGAGTAGGATGTAGCTGACGGGGGTGGGCGAAGTCATATTCAACAGCGTAAGCCGGCCGAAGGATCTCAGCATTCTCACAACCCTTAATTGTCCTCACAATCTCATACTGAACCTCAAAGGGCAGACATGTGGAAAAACCATTGATATAGAGCTCATCTGTCGACATCCCCTCAGGTTCAATAAAAATCTGATGTGACTCCTTTTCGGCAAACCGGACAATTTTATCCTCAATAGAGGGGCAATACCTTGGCCCGACACCCTCAATCGTGCCTGAATACATCGGTGATTTGTGTATATTTTTACGTACAATCTCCGCAGTCTTTCCGTTAGTCCATGAAACCCAGCAATGCATTTGACCATCCAATCGATCAAGAATAGAACCAGGAGGATACTTACCCTCAGAATGACCAATGTCATCGGGATTAATTCCAGAATGTTCCACGTGGAACAAATCATCCTTCCAGAATGAAAAATAAGGCACCGGCTCGTCCCCCGGCTGCTCTTCGAGAATTGAAAAATCTATGGAACGCTTTAAAAGACGGGGAGGCGTTCCAGTTTTTAATCGACCCAGCTCAATTCCAACATCCAATAGTGCTGCCGAAAGCCCGATCGCAGCAGACTCTCCTGATCGACCTCCTTTCTGCTGAGCCTCCCCCACATGCATTAAACCCCGAAGAAATGTCCCAGTCGTGATCACTACCGCCTTTGCGTAGTATTCAACACCCATCGCGGTCCTAACCCCATGAATCTCACGATTGCTGTGCAAAAATGATTCCACTTGGCCTTGCTGAATAGTCAAATTAGGCTCTCGCTCACAAACCCATTTCATTCGTAATTGGTAAGCTTTCTTGTCGCACTGAGCTCGCGGAGCCCAGACTGCCGGACCTTTTTTGAGATTGAGCATTCTGAACTGCAGCCCAGTCATGTCAGTACATTTGCCCATCTCTCCTCCAAGAGCATCTATTTCACGAGCTAAATGACCTTTTGCTAGCCCACCAATTGCGGGATTACAGCTCATCTGACCGATGGTATCAGCATTGGTCGTGAGCATTAGCACATCACAACCCACCCGCGAAGATGCTAAGGCCGCCTCGATCCCAGCATGCCCTGCACCAACTACGATGACATCAAAGTCTTTAGGATACCGAAAACTCATCTGAATCGGAACGTGGGAATGTATACTGAGCATCGAAACGGCCAGGCGCCTCTATTCTCTCCAGTCGCCCATTTGCGCTTAGGTGCTCGCAAATTTGGTATATAATTTCTATATCATCTACCTCCTGCATTTCCATAGCCAAATCATCCACGCATAAAGGATGACCATCTCTGCGCATTAGACACTCAAATATACCCATTTGAAGATCAATAACCCTTTGAGCTGCCTTTTTTCCCGCTTCTACCCCTGGCTGGTGATATGCATTAATATTAACTAAAGATGCGTAGAAACCAACTGCTCGCTCATATAAAGCGATTAAAACACCGATCGAAAACGGGGACACGTCCCTTACAGTGATTGTAATAGATTCCCTTCCTCCTTCATATAAGGCTCGTCGTGTTCCTTGAAAAAATCCACTTAAATAGTCCCCTGAAGTTATTGCATCTTGTTCCACGTGGAACAATTCTCCAGAACGCTCCTCCAAAACCTGAATAAAGGTGGCAAAGAAATTAGGGACCCCATCTCTCAACTGTTGAATGTATGCATGCTGATCAGTCGATCCTTTGTTCCCGTAGACTGCAATGCCCTGATTTACCACGTTACCATCCAAATCTTCTTTTTTTCCTAGCGATTCCATGATAAGCTGTTGTAAATAGCGTGAAAATAGCTCTAAACGGTCCTTATAAGGCAAAATAACCATATCTTTCGCTCCTTTACCGTTACAGGAGTGCATCCAGGCCAAAGCGAGACGGGCCGCCGGGTTATTATTTATATCCGCCTTTCGGGTTGCCGTATCACAGGCCGCAGCACCAGCTAGTAATTGATCTATATCCAACCCTTGAAGAGCTGCCGGCAAAAGCCCAACCGCGGAGGTTTCGCTTGTTCGCCCCCCTACCCAATCCCACATCGGAAAACGTTTTAACCACCCATCGTTGACAGCAACCTGGTCTAAGGCTGATCCGATTCCAGTAATGGCGCAGGCGTGGTCTGCAAAATTTAAACCCATGCGCTCATAGGCGGCTTTGGCTTCGAGCATACCGTTACGGGTTTCTTTGGTTCCCCCCGACTTGGAAATAACGATTGAAAGCGTTTTGTTGAGTGAATTCCCTATTTCTGACAAATCTTTATCGATACCGTTAGGGTCTGTGTTGTCAAAAAACCATATTTTCATGCGATCTTTGACTGAATCACCCAATGCATGAGATACAAACTGAGGACCAAGGGCTGAACCACCAATCCCAATAATGATGAGATTTTCAAAAGGGCCACCTACACCTTTTATGGATCCCTCATGAACCGCTTGGGCAAATTCTTTTACTGAAGTAATCGTACATTCTATATCCTTTTTAATTTCAGCGTCTGGCGCTAGATCCGAATTCCGCAACCAATAGTGGCCCACCATCCGATTTTCATCAGGATTAGCTATTGCTCCCTTTTCCAGATCCGCCATCGCCAAGAAAGCTTTATCCATAGCCGGCTGATGCTCTTCAAAAAAGTTATCAGGGAAATCAAGACGGCTGAGGTCCAGCCTCAAGCCAATTTCATCGTGAAAAGTGGTACGCTCCTTATACCGCTCCCAAAGTTTAAGTACGTCATTTTCCATGGGGAACTCGTAGCATAGACGGGAAGAGCGCGGTATTCAACATTGACCCTGAGTTAAAAGTACATTAGTTGTTCTTCCGTGAGGAACGGATTAAAACTTCAGCATAAATCGGGGCTGCTTCTATGCAGCCGGGCGATTGGGGTTTAGCCGTAACATTTTCGGGAGCCCCATCGCCAGACTGGCGGTGGGGCTCTTTTTTTGTTAAAAAGTCTGACGTAAAATAGAATTAATGAGCAAAAATCGAGTCCTAATTTTTGACACTACACTTCGCGATGGCGAGCAATGCCCTGGTGCGTCCATGAATCTAAGGGAGAAACTGGCTGTAGCCCGCCAGTTGGGTGCCCTGAAAGTGGACGTAATAGAAGCTGGCTTCCCCGTCATCAGTGATGGCGATTTTGCCGCTGTTCAATCCATCGCCAAACAGATTAAGGGACCCCAAATAGCAGGACTGGCCAGATGTGTTCCCAAGGATATTGATGCAGCTGGAGCAGCTGTAAAACCAGCAGGAAAACGGGGTAGAATCCATGTTTTTCTGGCAACTTCCAGGATTCACCGCGAACATAAACTGGGCAAAGCTCAGGATGAGATCCTCAGGCTTGCGGTGGAAGGAGTTAAGCGGGCATGTAAATATGTAAAGGACGTTGAATTTTCACCAGAAGATGGCTCCCGCACAGAACCCGATTTCCTCGTGGAAATTTGTAAATCAGTGGTGAAAGCCGGGGCAACTACCGTCAATATCCCTGACACGGTCGGCTGGGCAGTGCCCGATGAGTTTGGGGAGCTTATCAGCCATTTGCACACCAACGTGCCGGAATTTAAAAATGGAAAAGCCATCATAAGCGTTCACTGCCACAATGATTTAGGCTTAGCAGTAGCCAATTCACTGGCCGCAGTCCGCGCAGGGGCAAGACAGGTCGAGTGCACCGTGAATGGTATCGGTGAACGAGCCGGTAACGCCGCCATGGAAGAAGTGGTCATGGCCCTTAGAACTCGTAAAAATTTCTACCGGGGCTTTTCTTGTGGATTGGATACCAAGGAGATTGTTAAAGCCTCCAAGCTGGTTGCCCGCATGAGCGGACTAGGAGTCCAAAGGAGCAAGGCGATCGTGGGCGAGAACGCCTTCGCCCACTCGAGCGGAATCCATCAGGACGGGATTCTTAAAAAACGCGAGACTTACGAAATCATGAACCCCAAGCATGTAGGGTGGGGGAAAACAGAATTACCCCTCACCAAGCACAGCGGCCGGGCTGCAGTAGCCGCGCGTCTAAAACACCTAGGATTCAAGATGGATGCCGGGGAAATTAATTCCATTTTCTCTAAATTTAAGGAAATCGGGGATAAAAAGAAATTTGTCTATGACGATGATTTATCAGCCTTGGTAGAAGGACACATCACTACCGTACCTGAGACTTGGGCCTTGGACTATCTGAACGTGAGCACTGGCAACCAAACCGTGCCTACCGCCACCGTTCGGCTGACTAAAAAAGACAACAAGAAAACCCACGTCGAACAGGACGCCAGTATTGGTGATGGCCCGGTAGATGCATCGCTGAAGGCAATAGACCGTATATCCAAAACCAAGGGTACGCTCATGGATTACACCATTAGAGCAGTATCACAAGGCAAAGACGCACTAGGTGAAGTAACCCTCAAGGTAGATTTTGGTAAAGGCGATCTAGTGATTGGGAAGGGAGCTAGCACAGATATTATTGAGGCTAGCGCACGTGCTTATCTAAATGCAGTTAATAGATATTTAAATAATGGTCGCAAAGGCAGAAAACGTGCGCCCCGCCAACCGTGAAGAGTATCGCTTCAAATTTAATTCTCTTGCTGGCAATTAGTTATGTCGTCCCTTTTTCTGTAGATGCAGGGGATATTGAGCTGACACGAAAGTGGGAACTTTACCAAATAAAAGGATGGAACCAATCCGATCTGCGCAAAGCTATGAATGCCAAGGGCCCTATCAATGCGAATACAGGCAAACGTTTTGATGCGCGTACGGATTGGAAGTTGGGATGGGAATATAAATACAACAAAAATTCAAAAAATCAGTTCAAACTTTCCTCTCACAGCATCCAGGTTACCGCTACTATTCACTTTCCTGAATGGGCCAACATGAAAACCGGCAACCCTCAAACCCGACGTCTGTGGTTGGTTTACATTCATAACCTAAAACGCCATGAAATGGGGCATGTAGAACTGGCTCAACGTGCAGGTAAAGTCCTGAGTGACCGACTCAGTCAACTCGGAACCTTCGACAGCCGGTTGGAGATTGAAGAAGCCATCAAGAAAAAAGCTGAGGAAGTCACTCGTATCCATCAAGCTTTACATGAAGACTACGATCGCCGTACCAATCACGGTAAATCAGAAGGGGCACGCTTTCCCTAACAATTGCAATGGCCGATAGCAACTTAATTGATCATCAAAAACCCATTTCACGACCCTGCAAAAACAGGTACTTACTCTGGTAAAAAACAATGAAACACATGCTTCAATTTATTCTCTTTCTTTCTTTGGTATTCAAACTAGCTGCAGCTGAAGTTGAAGCTAAATGGTGGAAAGGTAATTTACACACACACTCCCACTGGAGCGATGGTGATGATTACCCTGAACAAATCGCGAAATGGTATAAAACTAATGGCTATCACTTCTTAACGCTTACTGATCACAACACGCTTCAAAAGGGTGAACGTTGGATTGATGTCATGAAGAGCAAGGGTGGACCACCAGCCTTTATTAAATACTCAACTGATTGGGGAGAAGATTGGGTCCAAACCCGAACACAGGCAGGGCGCCAAGAAGTGCGCCTTCGCACTTTGGAAGAGTTTCGTAAAAAACTGGAAACACCCGGAAAATTCCTACTAATGCAAGGCGAGGAAGTAACCGATCGATGGAAAACCGCTCCTGTCCATATGAATGCAATAAATTTACGTGAACTCATTAAGCCTCAAGGAGGTAATAGTGTTTATGAAGTCATGCAACGGAATATGAACGCATTAGCCGCCCAACGAAAGGCTACGGGACAACCGATGTTTCTGCATCTAAATCACCCCAATTTCGGCTGGGGTGTGACCGCGGAGGATCTCATGAAAGTCAAAGGGGAACAATTTTTCGAGGTCTATAACGGACACCCTTTAGTGCGTAATCTTGGAGATAAAACACATGCCAGCACCGAACGCATGTGGGATATCATCAATACCCGAAGACTCGGGGAACTAAACATGAAGATTCTTTATGGATTAGCCACCGATGATTCTCATAACTACCATGGCATGGCTGCAAACCGCAGTAATTCAGGCCGTGGCTGGGTTATGGTTCGCGCACTAAATCTCGAGCCAAAGGCTTTAATTAACGCACTGGAATCAGGCGATTTTTATTCCAGTACCGGAGTTACCCTTAAAGAATTGAAACAGACGAAGGAGGAAATCGCTATCAGCATCGCTGCAGAGAAAGGTGTGAGCTACACAATTAAATTCATCGGCACGCGCAAAGGATACGATCCGAAGAGTGAACCCTACACTTTACAGAGTGGTGCAAAATTGCGAGTCACCCACCGCTACAGTGAAGATATTGGGCAGGTCCTCGCAACAGTCAAAGGAACAAAAGCCACTTACCGATTAGAGGGAAACGAACTATTTGTTAGAGCTCAGATTGTCTCATCCAAAGCTCAGAAAAACGCCATCACTCCCAACGCAACCGAAATGGCCTGGACTCAACCGGTAACACCATAAAAAAGCCGGACCAGGTGGTCTGAAGGCGACCTTCCTGGTCCGGTGAACACAGAAACAGTACAAGTAGGCTACTGCAGGTATCGGCTCCGATTGTACTGGATCAGAGCCTAAATTCTTATTTTTCTGGGTCCAGCAGCACCCTCCTTGGTGGTACCACTGGATCGGAGCTAAACAGGATTAAGTCCACCTGTCAAGAACAGCATAAAGTGAAATCACACAACTTGTAGTGTGTACAAAAAAAATCAGGGCTATATGGAGTTATATAAGCTAGTCACCTAAAAGTTTGCGCAAGGTCTCTTTTGCCGCATCTTCGCGGCTAACTTCACCCTCTGAACGCTCAATCTTCTTAAAATTGCGACGCGCAAAATCGAAATACTCGCAGTAGTTATTGCGATCCTTTTCATCCACCGGTTCTGATCTACGTTCGCGACATTGGTGTGCAACGATCTGATCATAATGAATGCAATTAAGACAGCAACGAAGGTCAGTATTGCATTCCTCGCAGGTATCTCGGCGCCCGGGCAAGTGAGCTGATTTCCACTCCCGACCGCAGTTGAAGCAATGCCGTGTCATAATTAGAGCCTAAAAGGATGAGCAGGTCAGTACAAGTTTTGAGACAAAGACCGCTGGTGTGTGAGAGGGCCTAACAATTAAACTAAGAAATTTGATTGGGTTTTCATTCTTTAATCCCAGTAAGTGAATTCCCATGATGTTTCTTCAATCTCTACAAAAGGTTTTCCATTGAGTTTTTTACGCCCAAATAACGAGGGAAGCTCTTTAATTTCTTTAACCTTATTCCCTCGCTCATCATATTTGTGAGTAGTCATGAGAAACTCAGTAGGTAGGGAGGGTCGAGTATGCATGGTCCTAAATACATCTCCGTTTTTATTATATTCACGAACAAACGATCCACCGCCGCTCCAGCTCTGACTGCATTTAATCAACTTCCCATTGCCGTTATACATGTATGTGTATGTAGCATCTTCTTTTTCCCCATCATCAAAAATTACCTTTTCCAAAATGTTGCCTTGTTCATCATGTTTATAGGTTTCCTTGTAAGTTGTTTTTCCGTCACGAACACGAATGTACTCTGTCTTATTACCCCTAACATCGTATTTCCATTCAAATTTCCCCGCAAATACATGCTGACCAGTGATGACTTGTTCAGTTAATTTACCATTACCGGTATACCTAAATTTTGATCTAGTATATTCTTTACCTCTAAAATCGTAGGTTATCATCTCAACCCTTTCCCCTTTTTTATTATATTCAAAGTCGTACCGGCCGGCCGAAGCTCCATCAGGCCTGTATTTGTGCATCTTGATTAAATACCATTTATCATCGTGCTCGGGCACTTCACGCGTTCGCATGTTCCCTTTATAATAGTCAACATGTTCAGCTAAATAACCATTTTGATGGTATTGTGTGAAACTTTGAACATATCCCTTTTTAACAGGCTTACCATTTGAACCTAATCGGGTTATTAGGGTTGATTCCTTCACGCTTTTGACACGCCCCTTATACTTCGCCTCTTGAACATCAGTCTTCTCTCGGTTGACTTCGGCGGTTGAAGGCACTCCCGAATTTCTT
>MDSZ01253219.1_pt1 | contig 10232 bp, 7 predicted proteins | sample 811201 | NCBI WGS metagenome assembly MDSZ01 (sample SAMN05326647, study PRJNA326480) | marine metagenome | isolation source: seawater | place: Indian Ocean: North | collected 2010 | reverse complement strand
GTTATTCTGGCCACTGGTTCAGTCACTCCAACCGCTCAATCATTAGCTCAATTCATTGGTACGACTGGCCCGGTCATCAGTGAAGGTGGTGGTGTCATCTGGTGGCCACAACACGGATTGGAAGAGCGGCTTGCAGATGGGGGGCGTGCACGCCAAGCGGCGAATTGGTTAGCAGAGAAGATACCCGGTCTCGATCCTTCAGGGATTGACTCTAATCGATGGCGTACTACTGAATGGTGTTTGAAAGCACATCATGATGCAGAGGTTGTGGGGAATTTACTGAAAGACTCACCTTACTCGGAACTCGTTGTCGTTGCAACTGGCTTTGCCATCCATCTTGCCGAGCCAGGCATCGATAAATGGGCTGGCCTCAAAGTCGCTGCAGAGTGGATGAAGATTAACCTAGACCACATTGTTGCGGTTGGTGATGCAATGAATGACCTTCCGATGTTCGAACATGTTGGCTGGTCGGTTGCAGTCGGAGGGGCGTTTGAACAAGTAAGAGATGCCGCCTCAGTTGCCGCAAGTGAGCAACGGGGTCAGGCAGTATCTCGATTATGTGCTGACATCTTGATGTCCATGTAATGGATTATCTCTTTGATGCCGAGGGTGGGATTTGAACCCACGAACCCTTAGGGAACGGATCTTGAGCCCGCCGCATTTGACCTCTCTGCAACCTCGGCGAACCTTGCTGAAGTCATCCTATTTTGAGACCTCCCCTTGAGGGAATTCTTCATCGCCCTCGTCCTTCCTCGTTCGTTTCCGGGAGGTGGCTTGAGTGTCGGACGAGCACGAGCAGCGAGACGGCAGCCCTTCACGTGATTGGACAGGTCTCGATGAACGTCTTCATGCATATGCTAGGATGCAAGTGGCACGCGATATGCCAGTGCCACTCACTGGACGTGAGTTCTGGGCTGATGTTCAAGCAATGATGTCCGACCTCGACAGACGTACTCATCAGGCTACTGTGCGACATGGTTTGGCTTCTCCAGTAGTACAGGAGATGATGCAAAGACAGACGCGATTGCGCCAGAGTATCTCCCAGTTAGCGCAAAACCGACTCCGAGCGTTCATGAAACACGCTACAGAGATAGATTTGGGAGCGCCGAATACTGCCGACGACTCTCTCGTGTTTACTCACTCGATGAAGCCACTGGAGTGGTCACATCATGATGTCTCTGAACGCGTGCTGTATGATGGTCTGAAAAACCTGATTTCCGAATTCAAGGAAAAGATAGGATGGCCAGTTCTGATTGAAGCTCGTCTTGACATGGAGGCAGTTTCAAAGGAGATGAAGAATCCAGATCAGACGACTCTCGAAAACTGGGATTCTCCTCCCGATTCGTCGCATGCATCCATATCCACTGAAAGCTTAGAGGAAGAACCGTGGGTTGACCCAGATGCAGATATCGAAGAAGTGGCAGCTACTGAACAAGATGCTTTTCCCGAGTATGAAGAAGGACAATGGCCTGATGAACAGGACCTTGAAATGGAGCGCTCCAAAAGTATGGTTACTGATGCTCAGTCAGATATGATTGATGATGAAGCACCACCGCAATTAACATCTGGAAGTGGCGTTGTTTCTGGAATGCGACGTATCCGTATTGTCAAGACATTACCTGATCATATCATTGATGAAGAAGGTAGAGAGGTTGAACTCAGTGTCGGCGATATTCACTTGTGTGAAGCAGCTATTGCCCGAACACTCATTGATGCAGAGTTTGCGGTAGCCGCAGATGTCTAAGTCTCGTTCAATTGACGATGCGGAGGTTGAACTCAATCGTGACCGAGTCTGGGATTTTGAGTTGCGTGAGTTTTCTCACAACACTGTCATCCTTGGTATTTGATGAGTATAACTCAACCATGCGCTTGTGGACCCGCATCTCCCAGTGGTCATAGGTCTCAGAACCCTCACCATCCGGAGACTTTCTACAAGGAACAACGAGTTTTCTAGTTGGAAGGGGGATTGGTCCACGAATCTTCGTACCTGTCTCTTCAGCAGCCTGCTTGATGGTTCTGCACACAGCATCGAGTTGCTTGTGATCCTCCGACGTTAGTCGGATAGTGAAGACCTGTGCCAGATCACAGCCTCCCGTTATGGCTTCACGCCTTCTTTTCTATCTTCATGCAGACGCCAGCAGCAACGGTCTGCCCCATGTCTCGGATGGCGAAGCGGGCAAGTTCAGGGAAATCAGCCATCTGTTCCATTGCCATCGGCTTGGTGGGCTTGAAACGAACAAGAGCCGCATCATTGCTTTTCAGGAAATCAGGGTTGTTCTCCTTGTTACCCTTGCTTGTTTTCTCAAGAAGCTCTGAAAACTGCACAGCGACCTGTGAGGTGTGAGCATGAAACACTGGCGTGTAACCTACGGAGATGGCTTTTGGAATCGTCATAATCTGTATCTGACCGACAAAGGTCTCATCATGACGAACAAAGGTAGGTGGTGAATCTTCGTATCCAGCAACGTCACCTCGTCGAATATCTGTGGCTGCAAGACCGTGGATATTGAATCCGACATTGTCTCCCGGCTCTGCCCTATCTACTTGGGTGTGGTGCATCTCAATGGATTTCACCTTGGCAGACTTCTGTGAGGGGTTGAATATGACAGTCTTGTCCTTTTGGAGGACACCTGTCTCGATTTTCCCAACTGGGACGGTGCCGATACCACTGATCTTGTAAACGTCCTGAATCGGCATTCGAAGAGGTCTGTCGGTTGGCTTTTCTGGCATGTTCACGCCGTCTACTGCCTCAAACAGCGTTGGGCCGCTGTACCATGACAGCTTCTCGCTTCGGTTGTAGATGTTGTCGCCATCGAATGCAGAGGCTGGAATCATGGGTATGTCTGCTGGATTGAATCCAGCCTTCTTCAGCCAGCTACCGAGTTCTTCGCAGACTTGCTTGTACCTGTCTTCGCTGTAGTCGACGCCACTGATGTCCATCTTATTGACCAGAATGATGAGTTGCTTGACTCCAAGAACACGTGCAAGGAACATGTGTTCTTTGGTTTGCTCGTTAACCCCATCATTCGCTGCGCAGAGTAGAACTGCAGCATCAGCCTGTGAGGTTCCTGTGATCATGTTCTTGACGAAGTCACGGTGGCCGGGAGCGTCGATGACTGTGTAGTAGTATTTTGGCGTAAAGAACTCTTTGTGAGCGACATCAATTGTGATACCTCGCTCCCTTTCTTCCTTCAAGCCATCCATCACGTAGGCGAATCCGAATCCGGCTTTACCTTTCTCTGAAGCTTCCTTCTCAAATTTCTCAATGACGTGTGGCTCAATGTGTCCTGTATCAAGCAGTAAGCGCCCTACTGTGGTTGACTTTCCGTGATCGACGTGACCTATGAACACGATGTTCAGGTGTGGTTTCTTCTTATCTTCCCATTGGGAGCCCATTGCAATTCCTCTACGCCCGGCGGAGAGCATAACCAATTAAACCCTTACGGAAGACATGAACGTAACGGCTCGGCAATGATTTCAAGAGCAGTGTGCCATTGAAGGATATGTTGTCCCCTCAAATGGTACGTATAGGGGGTGGCGGCGGATTCTACGGGGACCGACTTGTAGCTCCAGTCGAACTCCTGCAAACGGGGGAACTTGATTACCTCATCATTGACTATCTTGCTGAACTTACAATGTCGATTCTTGCTAAACAACGTAGCAGGGATCGACATGCTGGCTGGGCGACAGATTTGATCGAATGGCTTGGTGCCGGTGGTATTCAGGAGTTGAGGGAGCGTGGCACGCGCCTCATTACAAATGCAGGTGGCGCACATCCAGAAGCTTGCGCCAAGACGGTTCTAGCTCTTGCAATCGAATCAGGCTGGGATGATTGTAAGGTAGGTGTTGTCACAGGAGATGACCTCATGCCATACATGTCCACACTCATTGATTCAGGAGCTAGACTCAACCACATGGAGGCTGGAGATTCAATCACCTCTATTAGGGATAAATTGGCTTCTGCGAATGCTTACATTGGTGCGGGCCCAATAGCTCGAGCTCTTGAACGAGGTGCTGATATTGTCATTACTGGTCGAGTAGCAGATGCTAGTTTGACCGTAGGACCAATGGTCTATGAAGCGGGTTGGGCCGCTCGTGCCGAAGCCAAGGGGCTACCACTCTGTGGCCCAATCGATACTTGGTCTACAGATGCGGATACTGCTCTCGATTTACTGGCATCTTGGACAATTGCAGGTCACCTCATTGAATGTGGAGCACAGGTTACTGGTGGAAACGCTACAGATTGGAATACTCAACCTGACCTTGGGAACATTGGCTATCCTGTGGCCTGTGTCGATGTGAAGGGGGGTGTTCTGATAACCAAGCCACCTACTTCTGGAGGACGCCTTGATCGATTATCTGTTGCCGAGCAACTTGTCTATGAGATAGGTGACCCTGCTGGCTATCCAACTCCCGATGTTCTCGTTGACATGAGGGCTATTGAACTCGATGAAGTTGAAGGAGGTGTACGAATGAGAGGTGCTAGTGGCCATCCACAGCCTGAGCAGTTGAAGGTCTCAGCATCATTCTCAGATGGCTGGTTTGCAACCTCTTCTCTTTTGGTACCTGGACCAGATACTTTGGCCCGAGCGCAACGTCTGGATGAAACGATCCGAGCACGCCTTGAAGCGGTGGGTCTCGATGATCTTGAAGTTCACACAGAATACCATGGTTCAGGGACCACATTACCTCCTGGTCTTGAGGTGGAGACATCTGACCCTCCTGAGATTCTAATTCGTTGGGCAGTAAGATCGTCTTCTCGCCGCCAAGTCGTCGAATTTGGACGTGAGGTTGCCCCACTCGTATTGACCGGTCCTGCAGGGGTTGCGGGCTATGGTGCACGTCCACGTCCTAGGGCACAGTTCCGCTTCTGGCCCGCTTTGATCGAGCGTTCACATGTTGAACCCCGAGTCGCTTTGGAGTTGCTCGACTCGCGTCTTGAGGATTTACCACGTCCAGTTCTTATTCAACTTCGTCTCTGGCTTGGTCAAGTTCAGTCCTTCATTGAACACGAATTGACAGATCGGCTTGAGCGGCTGCAGCGTAACGCCCCTGCTGGCCGAACTCAGCGCATTGCGAGTGCATTCTTGGAACGTCTGAAAGGAAGTGAACGTCGATGAGCCAAGAGATGGTCAGAGTCCGCCTGGATCAGATTGCCGTAGCACGTAGTGGAGACAAAGGAGACCATGTCAACATTGGAATCATTGCACGTCAGAGAGATTGGTTCTCACTTCTTGATGAAGTCATATCTGCAGAATTATTGGAACGTCTCTTTGGTGATATGGCAGAAGGGGGTATTGCACGGTATTCACTTGAGGGTATTGGAGCCCTCAATGTTCTGTTATTCAACGCTCTACAAGGCGGAGGAACTGTAGCACTGCGGCTCGATGCTCAAGGCAAATCGATTGGTCAGGCTCTTCTACGCACGATGGTTGACGTACCTCGGGATTTTGCAGAAGAGATGAATCTAGAAATGGAATGAGAAGTTCACGCAGCATACTGCACGTGAATCGTGACTTTGACATCACCTGTATCATGACGTTGTCCATTGAATAGTACGGCAGTCCAATCACCATCATCATAGACTCTGAAGAATGAGCGGCTAATCAGAACACGAGAGCATTCTTCTTCCTCTTCCATCTCACAGTTTGCATTTTCCCGATCATCATCTCCACTATTGTTCTGAACCTCCTCATCTGTTGAGTTGTAGATGTATAGATCAAGCTCATTATCTGAGAATTGTCCTCCAATGGGGTTGTTGAGATCCTCATCTTGTTCGGGGTAGATGGCGATGATCTCAACGCGCCGGATATTCTTGTCAGTAGGTGAAGACTCGTAAGTCGCTGTGAATGTAAAATCAATATCATTGTCCGATTGTGAATCGTTGCGACCCACTGTCAATTCATTCCATGTTCCTATCCAATCGATGTACACCATGGTTTCATGTCGGTCGTCTAATCCGTTGTTATCGACAACAGTCAGTGCGATGGGATATGCCCCCGCTGTGAGTCCAGTCATCTTGTAGGTGATGCCTTCTGCATCTCTATCGTTGGCTTTATCTCCATCCCCATCTTTATCGAAAGTTGTATCCAGATCCCAGATATACTCATCGATGCGGGCATTGAGGTCCGCATCAGAGCTCAGTCCAGAACCGCTGGCATCAAGTTCGACATCGATTGTCTCAGTCATCTCCCGATCATCGCCTTCTTTGTTGACAGTGATGGTGTAAGCATAGTGGGTATTCGGCGATGATGATGAATCGGGGTCGGGACAGGTACCTTCGTTACCCCCTGCGCATGCCTTGGGAGCCACGGCTCCCTGCTGAACCACATTCACTGTGGCCTCTTTGGTGGCCGTGTCCTCGCCATCTCGCACAGTGAGAAGGATGGTCACACTACCTGCGCTGTCTGCCTTCCACTCTGCGGTTTTTCCCGTCATCTCAGAGATGACCTCTACATTTCTGGAGATGGTCCAATCCCACGTCAGAGTGTCTCCATCGTCATCTGATGAGGCAGATGCATCGAGTGTGAGCCTCTGTCCCACGATAATTGCACGTCCATCGTCGATGATTCCTCCATCAACGCTCATCGTGAATAGCGCAGTAGGGGCGCGGTTCTCCTGTAGCGACTCCACACAGCCTGCAAGTGACGCACTGAGCATCACCAGCGCGACAACACTCATGGCTCGCATGACCCTACTGAGTGGGGCGTGCATGTTCAACCTCTCGCTGCTTCGCTTCATTCTTGAAATGAGAATAATGTCGTTTGCCTAGTACCTGCAACAAGGTCTCCTGCAGTCCAACCAAAAGCCTCCGTGATGCGCCCGAGAGCCGTGGCCAGCCTTCTGGTGTAGAATGAATAATCCGGATCAGGCGGCTCACCACCTGTTTCATCAACGAGATAAGGCTCCACCGTCATAGGGCTGGTTCTTGCATCGGTGACGATCCATGACACCTTCATCCCTGGGGTGAATGTCAAACCACGTTCAATACGTTTCATCGCAGTTTGCACATGCGCTAATGAAGCAGGGTTGACGTAATCTTTCGTGAAATCAATGTTCCCATTATTCTTGTCAACCCTACCTTTGCAGGAACGGCTAATGACGAGATCTCTGGGGTCTACTTCACCGAATTTGAGCCGCCTGATGGTCTCAAGAGCCAGTTCAATGGCCATCTCTAATTCATCATCGAGTAGATGTTCGAACATCACTTCCAATGTCTTTGATTGGATAGGGAATCCGTCAGTTCTTCTTGGCTCATAACCTCGAACAATCGTCTCGAATTGAGGATAGACAACACGTCCAACATATCGTTTCTTGGCACCATGGCTGAAGAAAGCGGTCAATCCCTTCTCGAATTCAAGCATCTCTCCACTCGATGAATAGCGCTCAGCAAGATTCTCACCGTATACTATCATGCTTCTACGCGCCTCTTCCCATATTTCCAGATCTTCGTCCAGAGGAGGTTTCGCAGGGGGGGGTCGTTCTTCCATCGGAACCGCCACAAAAATGGAATCTGTATCGCTGTAGATTACCTCTGAGCCCTCGGTGGTGAGTTGCATGATGATGTCACGTACCTTTCTGCGTGCCCACGCTGTGATTGATGCTCCGAGATCAGGATGAGTGAATCGATAGAAGGAAGAAGCCAAGACTCCATAGAATGAGTTCATGAGAATCTTCACAGATTCCTGTAATCGGTCATGAAAAGCATGTTGGTGGTCGTTCTCATCCTTCTCGGCCAATCGCATCTGTTCCTTGTGGAAATCTCTACTTTCCATCAAGTCGGTCAAAATTTGTGGGATGAGGCCAAGCCTCTCTTTCTTGTCGACGAACATCGCCCCTGTGGGTGCTACGTGTGATGCTTTATTTTCATCATCGGTCCGCGTTGTTGAGCAGACATTGTGTTCAATCATGATCGATGGATACATCGATTTGAAATCAAGAACAACAATCCAAGTTGACAATCCCATTTTGACGTCGTGGACATACCCTCCCTCAATCGGTTCACTACTTCGTTGTCCCTTTGTTCGTGGCACCACTATTTGTGATCGTTCAGCTAGACGGACGAGCAAACTGTCAATCCATTGGCTTGTTGTTCCATTGACTGCGGTCTCTAAGGGAACTTTAGCAACAGCCCCTAATGACTCACTTCTTCGTTGTGCGGCAATAGCATCAAGGATATCAAGTGGGAGTTTGGCATCTTGTAGACAGTATTCGAGGACGATATCAGGTCGCTCCTGCCATTCCTCGTCCATTCTAGATGCGTCAACATCCATCTTGCGTTTCTCCATCTGATCTGGAAAGAGCAGTTGTGATACATGACTCAATGATTCACGTTCTGGTCGAAGTGCCATGCGTGCTTCCCACCACGCATCCATGATAACGCGGCCTGTACATCTCCACCAACGACTGGATGACCGATTAGGCTTCCCTCGATCGTCGTCGAGGGGGACTCTTCCTAATGCCAACTTCAGGCGTTCTTTCGCAGGCATTGCCTCGATACGTCTCTCAAGTACTGGAAGATCGAAGTTGTCAATATTGTAACCCGTGATGATGTCCGGATCGGATTCCCTGACGAAATCGATGAAATCTCCAATGATTTGTTTTTCAGTTCCGGTGAATGTGGCTTCAATATCGCCATCTTTTGTGCGAAGTACAGCAGCAGCACAGAGCACAGTTCCATGCTGAATAGAGGTTTCCAAATCGAAGGAAAGTGTGGTCAATGGTGCAATAAATGGTTCGATGTGACGTAGATCCTCGACATTACTACGGACGATAAGGTCAGATGGGTACCTGCCTGATGCTCCTGCCAAGAGAAGTTCCTCATCTTCCTCTAGAGGTGGTTCTATTCCCATGCGTGCTGCAGCTTCAGGTGTGGCAGCAATGAGTTCTCCTTCTACTCCGATATGCAAGCTCAGATCCAAGTCGAGCAGAAGACGTTGTCCGAAGACGATGTCCGAGGAATGTGTCAGCCACCGTCCTTCAAGTGAATCTCGCACCCTTGGAACATGATAGGGCTGCTCGACGTATACTCGCCAGACGGACTTCATTCCTTGTTCTGTTTGTTTCTCGACCGGACCTTGCACATCCACGACATGTTTGACACTCCGCAAACGTTCAATCTCGGCGGCATTCACAGATTGTGGTGGTCCTGGTCGGCTTACTTCCAACCATGGCCGCATCCCATGCACGAGTACAACGACCGACAACCCCTCTGAGGTTCTTCCAAAGACCTCAACGACTGTCGAACTTGCGATTCCGCGATATGAGATGCCGACCACGGCCACCTGCAAGCGGATCCCCATGTCCATCAACACAACGTCGTTGCACAAAGGAGTTGGCACGAGTCTCATGGGGACGCCCCCACATGCTTGAAAAGAGGAGTGCTCCAAGGGTGATATAGGGGGTCTTGGATGGAACATGACATCGATTGGGACGCGATGACATTTTCATTGACTCAGACCGATTGGATGTATATGTCCACTTGCGAACTAGGTGGTACTTGGAGCCAAGGAGACATGATTCCATATGGTAAATTTGCGATAGATCCTGCAGCGGGTGTTCTGAATTATGGCCAGGGCATTTTCGAGGGTATGAAAGCGCACCGTACCGTTCAGGACCGCGTCGTTATTTTTCGTGCATCTGAGAATGCAGCCCGATTCCAGTCAGGGGCCCTTCGTCTTGGCATGCCTCCAGTCCCTGAATCGATTTTCCTTCATGCCGTTGAACGGACCGTTTCTTGCAATGGAATTTGGATTCCTCCTTCAGGGAAGGGTGCGCTCTACATTCGACCTCTCCTTTTGGGCACAGGTCCCATCATGGGAGTTGCTCCAGCACCAGAGTATACGTTCCTAGTCTATGTGTCTCCTGTTGGACCCTATTTCAAAGGCGGTCTAAGTTGCATAGACCTAGTCATCTCTGATGAGTACCATCGTGCTGCTCCCGGGGGCTCAGGCGGAGTGAAGGCAATCGGTAATTATGCTCCTGGTATGATGCCGTCCAAGGATGCAAAGAAAGCCGGCTTTGCTGAGATCATCTATCTTGACGCTACCCACCACAATTACATCGAAGAAGTAGGGGCTGCCAATTTCTTTTGTGTCAAAGATCGCAAACTCCACACTCCGGAATTGACGGGCACCATTCTACCTGGAATAACTCGTGATTCAATCATTCAATTGGCACGACATCGTGGTTATGAGGTCACAGAGGAGCGAGTTTCAGTCGAATTTGCTATG
>MDSZ01208375.1_pt1 | contig 10232 bp, 7 predicted proteins | sample 811201 | NCBI WGS metagenome assembly MDSZ01 (sample SAMN05326647, study PRJNA326480) | marine metagenome | isolation source: seawater | place: Indian Ocean: North | collected 2010 | reverse complement strand
CGTATACATCTTCTTCGCGAGGATACGCTTCGTCCAATACCGACAACAACAACAACAACAACAACAACAACAATAAGGACGGTTTCATTCAAAACAACGTCGTCGCGAATGGTAAGAACGAAACCACGTCGTTCGTGCAACTCCTCAAAATCGACCACGCCACTGGAACCCTCGCCGATGACACATCCTTACCTTCCTTTGCGAAAATGGTTCAATCGAAAGTCGCCGCCGCAGAAGCGCTCGTTGCCGGATGCGAGAAAGCGTTAAGAGATTACGAGAGATTGAATCAAAAATACCAAGACATGAACGGCGGTAATAATAATACTATCAACGTCAATAACAACAATCCGCATTTCGAAGCGATGAAACAGCTCAAAGAACAGTTGACGGCGGAAACGGAATCTCTGAACGATTTGAGGGAGAATTCGTACTCGAAAATCGAATTCGACGTGAACGTGGCTAAAATAGCGGACAAGTGTTTCAGTCCGACGAGAGGCGTGTCGAATTATTTGTTCGAAAGCGCTTTGGCGGAAGTTTCGGAGAGGTGTCAAGAGTACGTTTTCGCGTTAACCGGCGGCGCGTTGAGTTTACGATTGTTGAGCAGTTCTTCTTTGAATAACACCGACCGCGCGACGACTGCGCTCGATGAAGACGATGACGATATCGAAGAAGTCACAAAAACGCAATTAGAGAAGATCGAGAGAGTCATATTCGCGCGCAAACAACACTCCGGAGAGCAATACGAACGTTCTTTGAGACAACTTTCCGGTGGCGAACGACGACGACTTGCGATCGGTTTAGCATTAGCCTACGCGGACGTTTCCGCTCGCCGATTAAACGTGCAATCAAACTTGCTCGTCTTGGACGAAGCGCTGCAACATCTCGATTCTGAAGGTATCGAAAGAGTCGTCTCAGTTTTGCGCGCGATTGAATCCGAATATTTGAGTTCTTCTTACGGTGATAATAATGATGATGATATCGACAAGAAAACGGTTTTGTTAACCACTCAAGCGGATTCAGAAACGGAGAAAATGTTTGACGGCGTCGACGCTGTCGTGAAGAACAAGAACCGATCGGAAGTGTTAATCGGACGAGGCGAATAAATAAGAGGTACCTACTACACGCGAAGTATGTGCCGTATGTATTCGTACTATGTTTCTTTTGTATAAAAGTACTACTACGCCGCGTGTTAGCTGTTTGACTACGACGACGATTTCTGCATGTTCAACAGCGCTTCTAACTCTCGTTTAATCTCCTCCTCGTCTTTGTCGTCTTTGTCGTCGTCGTCGTCGTCGTATTTTTCTCTGTTATCGTCCCGCGCGTACGGGTGCGCCGTTTTGTTAAACGTCGTCCCTTTCTTCCTATCGTACGTGCACTGCAACGATTTCCGCTGCGCTTCGAACAGTCTCCTTTTTAAGATGGCATCATCATCGTCATCATCGTCGTCTACATTTTGGCTATCATTACTACTCCTCTCCCCCGCGACGAACCGCACGCCCGTGGACCTTCGCGTCGTCGTCGTCGTCGTCCCACCACTTTCGCTCATCTCCATCCTTTCCAGCCGCGCTTTGATCTCTTCCTCGTGGTGGTGCAGCAGCGTCTTTTTCCTCCTCTCGTTGTCTTCGTCGTCGTCGTCCTCCTCCTCCTCCTCGGAGTCGAACAGTTCCGGCGGTGGCGACGCCCACGGCGTGTCCGGTTCGTCGATGATATCTCTCGCCGTTTTCGTCATCTCGTTGCGTCGCAAATTCTCGTCGTCCCATCGGATGTGTTTTTTGTTATCGCTTTTGGGGAAGTTTTCGTCGGGAACGCCGAACAGAGACCCGCGCGGAACGGGCATTGTTTTTGTGTAGTCGTAGAGAGTAGTAGTACTTTGTGCTTTCAAAGAGAAAGAAACACTTTAGAGAAAAAGTCTTGGCAAACAGACTATGGGCCGTACTACTACTACTCTGTCATCGGGAGGGGGGGGGGTCAGTTTTTTTCGAGAGGCGCTCTTAAAAAATTCCTCTCTTTTGTTTGTATTTATTAAGTGCAGTCAGTCGGTAAAGGGTGTGCTGTTGGTGTGTTGTTTCGTAAAAAAAAAAGACCCACAAAAGACTTTGCGTCTTTTGCCTTGCTTGTTGTTGTTTTTTGGTCGCCTTTTTCTATATCTCTTTTAGTAGTTGCCGATTGTACACACGACCCCCCTGATGAGACTCTTGCGTGGTCCTCGAGACCCCAGGAGTCGACGACGACTTCTCTCGCGCAAAGAAAAAGCCTCTACGTGTTTAGACGATAGAGACACAAACCCAAAGCCTCTCTCGATAAAGATCGAGACACAATAATGCCGGGTCTTGAAGAGCAATCCTCAAGGCCCACCCAAGAGCGAGACGCACAACTAAATTAGAGTACAATCAGCTCGTACTTGTTTTTTACTACCATTTTTCCCATTTTTTTCCCAACAAAAAAGGAGTAATTAAAAAGTCTTCATTCTTCATCAAAAAGCTTTGCGCGCGCGCGAAGAGAGCTCTACGAGGCACACAAAACGAGACCCCTTTGTAGTCGCGCGATATCCACACCGGTGGTCATCAAAAAACGCTTTGGCAGCGAAAGCAGAGACGTACTAATAATGTGCCTCGGGAACAGCGGGCCTTGTTGTTGTTGTGTCCAAGCGATGGGCGCGATGGCGAATGGAAAAACGAACCGCCGACAGACGACGCGAAGAAAAAGGGTCAATTTTGACGGTGGCGGCGAAGACGAGGACGCGTCGTCCAACGATGAAGAAGAAGAAGAAAAAGAGCGCGATGGGATCACTTTGGAAGATCTGCACGCGTGCGTGCTGGACTCTGAATGCGCGGCCGCCAAGAAGTTTGGGTGCGGGACGACGAGGTTTAAGACGATGTACGCGCTGTCGAACTTATTAATTTTGTTTGTTGGCTTTTTTTTATCCACTTTTTTTTTTCCACATCGGATGCGAGATGGTCAAACGACATGGGACATCGTCGCGCGACTCGCGCTCCTTTCTCTCTTACCGACGCATCTCTCTCTCTCTCTCTCTCTGTGTTCAGATGTCGCAAACTCGGCATCGCGCGATGGCCGCACCGGAAATTACACTCGCTCCTGGAAATGTACAAGAGCTTAGCCGGATACTACAAGGTAGGAAAAGAGACACATCGTACATCGCTTTTTGGTCGTTTGACTTTTTTTTTATCCAACAACTCACGACTTTTATTATTACGAGTAAAAAAAATACTCACCACCACAACTATCGGAAAACGACGAAAAAAAAACGAACACCTTTACTACCACCACAGGAACTGTGCGAAAAGACGACGCTCGAACCGTGTCCTCAACGGCAAAGCAAGCGCATGGAGGACGTGCACATCGTGCGGAAAGATTTGGTGCACCTGAGAAACTACGCGTTGAAAGTGGTGCGTTCGTTCGTTTTTTTTTTTTGGTGTTGACTTTCTCTTTTTTTTTTTTTGTGTGTGTGTTTTGGGGTCTTTTTTGTGTCTTTTTTACTTAGGCGACCCTTCGTCTCCCTTTTTTTTGTTTCCCTTTATTTTTTGAACCCACTTTTTAATTCACAAAATACTCCACTTTGCTCCTGGGTTGGTACTCCATATAATAATAATAGGAACGCAACTTACTCTTGCTGAACCCGTACCACAACGCGTCGAAACCCTGGCCGGACGATATACTGAGGATTCGAGCGAAGATTTATAAGCACAGACACGTGCAATCGAAAAGCGTGGCCGCCAAAAAAAGGGAAGAGGAGGAGGAGGAGGAGAAGAAAATGGTGGTGTCTGCGTTGCCCTCTTCGACGATGGAAAATACGAATATTTCATCCACCGCTTACTCTTCCGCGCGTAGCGCGAAGATGTCGGCGACCATCGCCAACGCCGCAGTTGGACCACCACCACCAAAACAACAACTATATAAAGAAGGGGCCGAGTCGCCCTCGACGACACAGAGTCTTACGAGCGACGCGGAAACGAATACGTATTTGAACAACTTGTACCCTTTCTCTCTCGCGCAGGCGAATACGACCACGCATGAGACGTCGTACTTCGATGATCCATACGATGATCAACAGCAGTACCATATTGATAAGTTGGGACACATGACGACTTTGCCGGAGAATAGCGAATACTCCTCCGGATCTGGCGTTGACTTTTTCAACTCGACGACGAGTTTCAACAACAACAACAACAACAACAACAACAACAACAACAACAACAACAACAACAACAATGAACACTCTGTTGCAGGAACAAAGAGAAAGAGAAGTGGTGTCTACGGGCAATCTAATCTCGGCAAAGAAGCGGTGTTGGTGGCGATGGATACTATTACCACCGAAGAGGATAATACTACGATGCCGAAGAATCTCGAATTAGACTTGGACCTAATGTACCCCAATGAAAGTATCGAAAACGCCTACGAAGATGCCACTTTCAGTCCAAGTAGCTTCGCGATTATGTCGCTGTCATCGAAAAAGGTGTAATAGAGAAAAGAAGGAGAAGAAAGACTCTCCGGACGAAGAATATTTGAATATCTTTCTTTTTGTGTACGCATATAACATCATAGCATAGCAAATACGCTAGCATAGCGCGCATAGAACATCATCAGGAAAAGGAACGATATAGACTTCGTCTTTTTATGAATGAAAAATCTATATAAAATTATTGATTATTGATATCTCGGTCGTATAGTACATTCTCTTTCTTTGTCTCTCTTTCTTTCTTTCTTTCTTTCTTTCTCTCTCTCTCTCTCTCTCTAGATTGGTCTCTTCTTTTTCGTTCTCACGTATTCGTAGTAGTATTTAAAAGGTTCTTGTTGTTCGTATTATATGTACGTTTTAAATCAAAGGCACGGCATCGTCTTGCCCGCCGCCTTCTTTCTTAACCCCGTCTTGTTGTGGTTGTTGCGATGGTGGTGGCACGTCTGAAGCTACTACTGTTGGTTGCGGTTGCAGCGGGTACGTGTTATAAGACGCGTCCGTGATATTACCAACACCTCCTCCTATTCCAGTACCATTAGCACCACCCGCTGCTGCTACGACTGTCCCCGTCTCTTCGGGTTTCACATCCGGGATTCCTCCTCTCATTGCCTTCGGCTCTTCAAGCTTCAAACCCGTACTTCCTCCTCCCATTCCAATTGTTAAACTACCGCCACCAACCCCCACTCGTTGCTGTTGTTGTTGTTGCTTCCCCGCTGCTGCGGCGGCAGCCGCCGCAGCAGCAATCACCGCCGCGTTGTTCCCGCCACCATTTCCATCGTCTCTCGGTACTATATCAACCAAGAAATCAAAAATATCCGTCTTTGTAATCGCGCTCGCGATGTCGTTTCTTTGTAACGTCCTCCTTTTGTTCTCCTCGGAATGAATCCAAGATCTCAAAGTTAACTCTAAGATGAACATCTCGCACGCTTTCGCAAACAACACCGGCGCTTCCGAGGAAATCATTCGCACGTCCTCGTCTGTTTTCATGATTTTCTTAATCCTGGCGAGTGGTAACTGATGGTTCTTAAAATCCGTCGCCGATTCAACCTCGGTCATCTGTTGCTGCCAAAACAACCGCAACTGTTGTTGGTGTTGATCGTTCAAGTGTTGCTGCTGCGGCGTCGGATGAATCGGCGGGGGGTGTTGTTGCTGCATTTGCGGAGGAGGCATGTGTTGTTGCATTTGATGTTGCGGCGGCATTTGATGATACGCCAATTGATGCTGCTGGTGCCAAGGCTGAGGATGGCTGTGTTGCGGAGGATATCCGGCGCCGCCCTGGGGCAGCATCATTCCTCCTCCTTGTTGTTGGCTAGTGTTATAATTATTATTCGTCATCGTGTTGTTGTTGCTCGTGTTTGCGTTCAGATACATGTTTCCTGCGGCGGCAAAGTTCGAATCGCCGTGCGCCTGCGTCGCGTACGGCGACGGCGCGAAGTGCGGAGGAGGATGTGGATGCCCAGGAGGCGCCGCCGCCGCGTGAGGAGAGAACTGGTGGTTCCCCATCCCGTGCATGGTCCCTTGCGGTGGCACATTCGCAGACGACGGGTTCAAACTGCCCAGAGCGGTTTGGGGGTCGTGCTCCAAACCGCTCGTCCCCACATCGTCTCTGTTCTTCTTACTTCCCCCCATATCGACGCGTCGCGAGTCCTTCCTCTCTCGTCGTCGTCGTTCGCGCCGCCTTGTTTTGCGTCGTCTCTTTTTAAGCGCCTCTGTGTACTACTACACACGCGGACGATGATGAAATGATTGATGATGCCACAACGAGGGTAATACAAGCACGTCCACCAATTATAGTACGCTCTCTCTCTCTCTTTCTCTCTTTCGTCGTTCCAACGCACGCAGACCTGACGGACGACAAAAAAAACGACTTTATTATTCACGCTAATAAAAGGAGTCTCGTTCCCGTCGTCGTCGTTTTCTTCTTCTTCTTCTTCTTCTTCTTCTCGACTCGGAACAAAGACAGAAGAAGAAAACGAGAGACGATATAATGATGATGAATGAATGAATCGTTTGATACGAAGAAGACGTTTGTTTGCTCATATAGGAGCAGTATTATTATTCAAAACTTGAAGATCATCGACCCTTTTTTTTCCAAAAAAAAAGACAAAAAAAAAACAAAAAGAGGACACGGACCTTTAATTAATAACGGAGGAAGGAGTTTTTTTTTTCCTTTTTTTTTCTCTTTTTTTCGTCTAAAAGTCGAAACGCTCGAATGTACAAAACGCGCTAAAAACAAAACAAAAACAAAAAGAATACTACGACCTACTACGTATATACGCTCTGCTTTTAGTAGTACGAGGAGGAGGAGGAGGAGGAGGACGACGACGACGACGACGATGATGATGATGATGATGCGCGTCGTCGAAAGAGGATGAGACGAGAGAGAGGAGGAGGAGGACCGTCTCGGTTTTGGCGGCTCTTTTTTTTTTCTTCTTCTTCTTTGGCGTCGAAAGAAAAAAAAAAGCGTTGGTGGTGTTCGAGGCGTGGTGTCGGTTGTTGTGGTGTTGTTGGCGGCGTCGCGTGTGTCGTCGTCGTCGCGTGGTGGCAACAACTCATCTTCGTGGGGTTTTCGTCGTCAAAGTCGAGAGAGAGAACGACTTTTTTCGTTTCTGAGGGTGCGGCGTCCGGGGTGGGGGCGAAAGAGAAGACGCGAAAAGGAGAACATCATCCACCGAGGAGAGCGCTGACGATAACCGAAGACGCCGAGACGAGTGCGAACGGATTTCGCGTGGACACGTTTAATCTCGACGAGACGTTTCAGAGACGAGTTTCGTGGAAAGAACTCGACGCGTCTTCTTTCTTTCCTCCTCCTCCTCCTCCTCTTTCGATGTTGGATGACGATACTAACGCGAGCGAAACCGTGCAACTAGAAGAAGAAGAAGAAGAAGAAGAACAGAAACAGTTTCTCGCGAAACTTTTAGACGCGTTCGCGAAGCAAAACTCAGCCTTATACGACGCTAAAATGAAAGCGTTTTCTTCTCTTCCCAGCGACGCGTTCGTCGCATCCGCGAATCCTTTGCAACGCTTGCAGAGGGTCGAGACGTGCGAACCGAGGTGCGGGGGCGAGTTTCGACGCACCGGCGGGTTTGGTTTACTTCCTCAGTTCTTCTCAAACGAAGCGGATCCAAACTGGAACAGTTTTGAAAACAGGGTAAACGCGGCGAGAGAAAACGCCGGCGAATTCTTAGAGCACTTTGTAGAATTTTACGTCCAAGACGAAGATGAGGAAGACGATACAAGAAGAAGCGTGTTGATGAAAACCGCGTTGAATATCTTCAGCGGGTTAGTCACCGCGAAAGACGACAGATCATTGTACAACGCAATGAACAACAACGTGCGGTTATTAGGAGATGAGAGAGATATGATCAGAAAATCTATGTTAATGGGAAAAGAGATGTAAAGTTTGCGTTTCATTTCAACTCTCTCTCTCTCTCTTTCTCTCTTTATCGTACTGTCTGTAAATATATTGTCTAATCGTTTTCGGCGCTCTCGCGAAAAGTTCTGCGCAATGCCAAGCAAACGATAAATATAATGACTTTTTGATTTCGTATAATTTTTCAAGTGTTTCTTATTCAGCGTCTCCAGGGGACGAGGACGTTTTCTTCGCGCCTCTTCGTCCGCCTCGCACTCCTCTTGAACCTCTTTTCGACGACGACGACGTCGTCGTCGTCGTCATCGCACTGGGCGGCGACGTTCCACCGGTAAGTGTTTGCGATGCATCAATCTTACTTTCAGCCGCAAAAGGATCATCTTTAGAAGGGGACGCTGCGCTTGTCGTTGGATACACCGCGTTCGGATCACCAACTTTGCTGATACCGGTCAACAGGCGTTGTAAACGCCTTCGCTCGCGGGAAGTGATGTGACCTCCTCCGTTTTTTTTCTTCGGGTTCAGCCCTACATGTCTTCCCGTTAATTTAGTGTGCTTGCCGCCGCCGTTTTGGGCGTGCATGGGGCCTTTTCCTCCTCTTTGCGATTGGTGGTGCCCGTGATGTTGGTGATGGTGCTGCAGTTTTTGTTGTTGCATTCCATCGGCGTTTGTCGCGGATGCCAACGTTGCTTGCTCTTGCATGGCGTGATACAAGAAATCCATATCGCTCATGCCAAACTGCTCCTCGTAGTCTCTTTGCATGTCAATGTATTGATTCATGTCATAAAACATTTGACTCCCACTTTGAGCGACGGATTGCATGTACATTTGATACTGCTGTTCAATCGACAACGACGATGATTGATGAGGATGATTACCGTACGCGACGTTGGTGTAGCCTCCTCCCGGGACGAAACTTGGCGCGTCGAGAACTCGATTAAGTCGAGACGGTTTTGCCGACGCTTCTGTTTGTTGCTGTTGCTGTTGCTGTTGCGCGTAGAGATAATTGTTATAATCGTCCCAACCTTCGCCGTCGTTCATATTATACGTATCGTAGAGGGAATCAGACGATTCAAACTCATCGTCTAAATCGTCCGGCAACGCCGAGGCAACGTCAAGTACCGTCGAAGTTGGTGGTACAGACCGCGGGCGTTGCCCATACGCGAGATCCTGCTGATGCTGTTGACCCCCGAGCCACCCCGCGTGACTTCCGACGTTCGCGGTGGTGGAGTTCCATCCTCCAGCGACCGCTGCTGTCGCAGTAGTAGCCGTGGCGTCATTGAGCAAGTCTAATCCGAACAACGGGTCGTCGTTAGCGTTCTGAGCTGGAAGGTTACCGCCACTTTCACTGTTGTCATTTACCATCGCATTATTCGATGAACTCCAGACGTTCCCAAACGCGTTATCTACGGACAAAACCGAAGAGACGATGCGCACCGGCTCAATCTTGCCCAAAAGGGACGCGCCAGACGCGCTTCGATGTATACCACTCTCCTCTTCATCGTTGTTACCGTCGTTTCTTTTGATATCGCCTTCTTCTTCCTTGTCCATCGACGCCTCTAAGATATCCTTCTCCAATTTCTCCGTCAACTTTTGTTGCTGCTCAAACTGCTGTTGACGTCTCAACAATCGATGCGACGTGGATAAACTCGAGCTCGGTTTCTGCCTCAAAATGTTTTCAGAGTTTACTGTCGACGACGGTTCTTTCGAAAGCACTTTCACCGTCGCGCCTGGTGGCATCCCTTGCGTTGAGGTTGTCGTCGTCGTCGCGCCTAAAGTTTGCTTCAACAATCTTCTCTCTTCCGCCTCTCGCACGCGTCTGCCACCGCGCTTCTTTCTCATTTTCAACAACTCTCCTCCTTGTTGGTAGTGGTGTTGCTTCGCATGCGGGTGTTGCTGATGTTGCGTCTCCCCGAATCGTTTATTCTGCTCTTGTTGCTGTTGCAGCCGAAGTTCGATGAGCTGTTGCGTCGTCAAGTGTTCCCTTCGCACGGTCGTCGGAGAGATGGTAGATTTTGTCGTCGTAGGCGCCGCTGCTATTTCAGCCGGGGAGGTTACAACTTGTTGCTGCTTTAGCTGCTGCTGCTTCGAGTTTCCAACGAGCATTCGTAACGGGTTTGAAGTGTGCATCGCTACTTTCGTCGTCGTCGTCGTCGTCGCAGTCGCCGGCGTCGACTTCCCGGCCCAAGTGGATGCTTTTGAGGATAGTTTCTTCGCCTCCAATTCTCTCGCGACGCGGTCGATTTCATCTTCAAACTTCAATCGCGCTTCATCAACGTAATTGTTCTTGCTACTGTTGCTTTCTTCTCTGTCGGTGTTCTTGTCACTGGTTTTGTTGTTGTTGTTGTTGTTGTTGTTGTTGTTGTTGTTGTTGTTGTTGTTGTTGTT
>MDSZ01027316.1_pt1 | contig 10232 bp, 12 predicted proteins | sample 811201 | NCBI WGS metagenome assembly MDSZ01 (sample SAMN05326647, study PRJNA326480) | marine metagenome | isolation source: seawater | place: Indian Ocean: North | collected 2010 | reverse complement strand
CAGACGATGGGCAATATTATGCAAACTGAAATCTTTGAAATTTGGAATGGTCCAATTCTTTCTAAGTATAGAAGGAAACTGCTAAGTGGGGAAAGAAGTTTAAGCCCATGTAATCAATGTAATGCTGATGGAATGGTGTATGGAGAAAATCACTTTAAGGCATGGCAAAAAAATAGCTGATAAATGAAAATATCTAAATTGAGAAAAAAAATGCATCAATACACAATTGACAACGGAAAATTAATAGGCAATTTTGAAGGCTTGTATAAGGATTTTAAAGATCCGTTTTTACAAACAAAAAAAGAAAAATTTGAAACATCAAAAAGAGCCATCATCAATTATTGCCTGTTATTACAACATGAAAGAAAAAAAAAGCTTAAAACACTTGAAATAGGTTGCGGATTTGGTCAACTAAGCAAAGAATTAAGTAATTTAAAATTTAATGCATACGGTACTGATATTAGCGAAACAGCAATTAAAAAAGCAAAAAAAAGTAGCTCGGTAAAATTTTATACGTCTGATTTTATTAACTTCAATCTTTATAAGAAAATCAATCCAGATATTTTCATCTTATCAGAGGTATCATGGTATGTATTACCTCAATTAAAAAAATTTATATCCTTTGTAAAAAAAAATTTTAAAAACAAACATATAATTCATACTTTAGCTATCTATCATCAAGATCAACAAAAATATGGAAAAAACTATTTTAAAAATTTAAAAGAAATATTAAAATTTTTTAATTTAGATTACATAGAATATGGTGAAAAATGGACGAAAGAAGAAGGAAGAACCTTTTTCTTAGCAAAAATTTAAATTTACTGTGAAACAAAAAGAAATAATAATAACAAAAGGTAAGCTACAGTACCTTCATGCTAAATCCACAAAATATCTAGATTTTTCTCTATCGAGTGGTGCTTTAATTCTTGGTCACTCTAATAAAATATTTAAAAAATCAGTTCTAAATCAAATTGATTATGGATCGAATTATTCAAGTAACAATATTAACAAAGAAAGGTATACAAATTTGTTAAAAAAAAAATTTAAACACTTAAATGAATTTGAATTCTCTAATTCTGGCTCAGAGTCGAATCTAAGAGCTTTAAGATTAGCCAGAGCAGTAACAGGTAGAAAAAAATATGCAATGGTTAATGGAAGCTGGCATGGTTCAATAGATCAATTTCTTTTTGATTTTAAAATGGACAAAAAAAAAAATTCTTTTAAAGTAAAAGATCTTTCATCTGGTGTTACAAAATCTAATAATTTAATAATATTGCCCTATAATGATATTAAGTTATCAAAAAAAATATTAGATACAAAAAAAGATCAAATTGCAGTAATTGTAATTGAACCAATTCAATGTGGAGTTCCAAATAGTAACTCAATTGAATACCTAAATTTTATACAAAATTATTGTAAAAAAGAAAAAATATTATTATGGTTTGATGAAGTTATTACAGGAATGCGAGTTAAGAAATTGGCTGTTTTTCGTAAGTATAATTTTAAACCAGACATAGTAACATTTGCAAAATGTTTTGGAGGAGGAATGCCAATTGGAATTACTGCATATAATAAAAAAATAAGTTTAAAAAAAAGAGCTCTAAAACAAAATGTTTTTTTTGGTGGCACATTTTCAGGAAATCCCTTGTCGACTAAAGTAGGGTACGAAACATTTAGATATTATTTAAAAAATCAAAAAAAATTTAACAAGAAAATTATTACTTTATCAAATAAATTAGAAAAAGAAGTCAACAATTTTTGTTTGAAGAACAATTTTAAATTTAGACTTCAAAGATATGAAAGTATTATGCGACCGATATTTACTGACTCAAATGTATTAAATAAGATGGAAAGGGAGAAATATGATAAAAACTTTGAGAAATCTATAAAGTTTAAAAATTACTTGTTAGACCATAACATCTTTATTTCAAGTAACTGCAGCTTCTTTATTAGTGTATGCCATAATTCTCAAAACATAAATAGTTTAGTTAAAATAATTAAAAAATTTGCAGTAAATAAGTTGTAAGATTAGTATTTTAATTCTTTAATTACATTTGCGGGGTTGCCAGCTACTAATGTCATAGGAGGTACATTCTTTGTTACAACAGCTCCTGCAGCTACAATAGCCCCTGCTCCAATTTCAACACCTTTTAGAATAATAACATTAACTCCAATCCATGCATCATCGCAAATTATTGTTGGACTAATATCTACATTATCCCAGTTTTTTTTTTCCAAAAACAAATCTGGTAAATCTTTTCTTCGTAAATAATGATTTATTGGATGTGAATTATGATCAAATATACTAACATTCCATGCAATGTGAACATTGTCTCCTATCTTTATTTTATTTGCACAACTCAATACCGATCCACCCATAAATGTATTACTTCCAATCTCTACAATTGCTCCTTCTTTTTCAAATACAAATGATGATGCTACTAATGATTTTTTACCGATTTTAAAACTACAATTTATATTATTTTTTAGATCAAATGATCTGTAATTTACTTTAGAATTTTCTCCAACTGTAATATTCATTTTTTTCTTAAGCTTAAAATAGCTATATTTATTTAAAAAATTTCTAAGAATAGTCTTCATATTAAATATTATTACCTTATCATTATTCTTTGAAAAACTATATTATTCAGTTATTAAATATAGATAATTTGCAAAATTTAAAATCGAAATTTGTTATAAGACAAAAATTATGAAGTTTATTTCTCACAGAGGAAATTTAGATGGTCCGATGAAAGAATTTGAGAATCATCCAGATTATATTAATGATGCTATCAAAAAAGGATTTGATGTAGAAATAGATGTGAGGGTCAAAAATGAAAGCTTTTATCTTGGACACGACTTTCCGACATACAAAATAGACGAAAAATTTTTAATAAATAATAAACTCTGGTGCCATGCTAAAGATCTAGACGCAATGGACAAATTGAGTAAAATTAAGTGTCATTTTTTTTGGCATCAAGAAGATGATGTAACTATTACTAGTAAAGGATATTTGTGGACATTTCCTGGAAAAAAAATATTCAAAAAAAGTATTTGTGTGTTGCCAGAAAAATCTAACTACAAAAATTTCGCATGCTATGGGATATGTTCTGATTATATTTTAAAATATAAAAAAAAACTAAAAAAATGATAAAAGGATTAATATTTGATTTGGATGGTGTTTTAGTAAATACAAAAGATTTACATTTTACGGCTTTAAACGAAGCATTAAAAAAAATTAAATTAAAATACATCATCAGCTACGATGATCATGTAAATATTTATGATGGGCTACCAACGCTTGAAAAATTAAAATTATTAAATAAAAAAAAAATTTTAAAAAAATCACAATTTAAAAATGTTTTAAAATATAAACAAGATTTAACTATAGAACTTCTTAAAAAAAAAATTAAATACAATAAAAAAATTTATGATCTTTTTTATAAATTAAGTAAAAAATATAAACTAGCTATTGCTACAAATGCTGTACGTGAAACTATGGAATTATGTTTAAAAGTTCTTAAGATTAAAAAATTTTGTAGTTTTTCGATTTGTAATAATGATATAAATAATCCAAAACCCCATCCAGAAATTTACTTAAGATGTTTAATCAAACTTGGATTAAAACCTAGTGAAACTATAATTGTTGAAGACTCACATTATGGAAGGGTATCTGCGCAAGACTCTGGGTGCCATCTGATGCCAATAAAGAATTTGGATGATGTTACATTTAATAATATAAATAAGAATATAAAATTAAAATCTAATAATCTGTCTAATATAACTATGAATAAATGGGATGATAAAGATATGAATATATTAATTCCTATGGCTGGTGCAGGAAAACGTTTTTTGGATGCAGGATATATTTTTCCAAAGCCAATTATTGAAATTCAAAATAAACCGATGATCCAATGGGTAATTGATAGCCTTAATATTAATGCAAATTATATATTTATTATTCAAAAAGAACATCAGCAAAAATTTAATTTAAAAAGTGTGCTTAATATATTAAAGCCAAATTGTAGAATTATTGACCTTGATGAAGTGACTGAAGGTGCTGCATGTACAACTTTGTTGGCAAAGAAATACATAGATAATGATAAACCTTTGATGATCGCAAATTCAGATCAATTTATAAAATGGAATAGTTCAAAATCACTTTATAACTATTATTCAAAAAAATATGATGGTGCTATATTAACATTTGAAGCTATTCATCCAAAATGGTCTTATGCAAAATGTGATGATAATAATATTGTAACTGAAGTTGCAGAAAAAAATGTTATCTCAAGAAATGCTACTGTTGGGGTATATTACTGGAAAAGAGGATCCGATTATATCAAATATGCAGAACAAATGATTGAAAAAGATATTAGAGTAAATAACGAGTTTTATGTGTGTCCAGTTTACAACGAGGCAATTCAGGATGGTAAAAAAATTGTTATTGATAAAGTGGATGAAATGCATGGGCTAGGTACGCCTGATGACTTAAAAAATTTTATTCATTATTTGGAAAATAAGTAAATTAGTCTTTTTTAATAAATAAAGTTTCTATAGTTGAAAAAGGATGATGACTGTACCTTGGTAAATAATAACATTTATAATTTTTATTTTTCATTTTATCTAATAAATTTTTTAATCTAGTAGCCCAAAACTTAAATTTTTCGTCATGTATTACATCATCCTCTGAGTATTCAAACTCTACAACTATTTGTTTTGGAAAGATTTCATCATTAATTATATTCTCCAAAACATCAAAAGCTGCTCCCTCAATATCAAGTTTTAAAACATCAATTTTTAAATGCTTATTTTGATGCATTAAAGTTTTCAGTTTGTAGCATTGCAATAAATCATATGATTGATTCTCAAAAAGGTTTGTAATCGATCCTCCCGTATTGTTAGTATCATTTTTAGATTGGTGGAAAAATTTAACTTTTGCATCTTCATTCCAAATTCCATAATTTTTAAAATATATTAAATTTTTATTATATTTTTTTTTCTTCATATAATTTACAGCTAATGATGTTGGGTCGTAACAAAAAACTTTAGATTTAAATCGATCAGATAATATCTCTTCAAAAGAAATACTTTCACCTACCCCAAAAGTATAAATTATCGAATTTTCTTTTATAAATTCCTTATTGAGTAAATAATTTCCTATATTAACAATATTTATATCATCAAGAGTATGCAATTCATTTTTAACAAAATTTTTAATTAGTCTTCTTTTTTTTAGGAATAAATACTTTAAAGGAAATTCGCCAACGTGTTTAGGATTTATAATTTTATTTATATAACTTGTTAAAGAAAACAATAATCCTTTAAATCCTTTTGTTTTGAATTTAAGTTTTAACCTATCAATCCAGTACTTTTGAAATAGAAACATGTTATTAAAATTATATTCTTATTTTGTTTATTATAAATGGTTGTTATACTCTTTTATATTCAAAATTTAATTTAATGAAAGATCTAACTATTTTAATACAAGGTCCATATTTTGAATTTAACGAGTATAATTCAAATAGAAATATCAATATCTTAAAAAAAAATTTTCCAAGCGCAAAAATATTAATTTCAACTTGGAAAAATCAAAATAGGTTTAAATTAGATATTGATGATAAGGTAATCTATAATGAAGATCCAGGTGTGGTTCAAGATAATCACATAGGATCCTCTACAATTGGATCCAATATTCTTAGACAGATTATTTCTGTAAAAAACGGTTTAAACAAAGTAAATACAAAATATACACTAAAAATTAGATCTGACTGTTATTTCGCTTCAAATAAAATTTTAAAATTAGATTTGGAAAAATATAAATATGACAATAAATTTAAGATATTTAATGAAAGAATTATTACATCTTCAATTGGCTCACTGAATCAAAGAAACAGTAATATTCTATATAACTATTCAGATTGGTTTAATTTGGGTCTTACAAGTGATCTAAAAAAAATATGGGGTAATGCAAACATTGACGATGATGACATAAATTATTTTACTAGGTATAGTTCTAAAAAAAAAAATATATATGGTAAGGATTGGGATTTAAAATATACAGCAGAACAATTTATATATTTTAAATCAATTTCTAAACATATAGAAAATAAAATTCTTCATGCACATGATTTTTCAAAAAGCAAACTAGTTACCGCTGAAAATTATTTGGTAAATAATTTCTTTTTAATAGATCCTGACAATATAGATTTTGTATTTCCAAAATATGATCCAAAAATAAATCATAATTTAAAAAGAAATCAAACAAACCTGAGAAGTAAAGAACTTATATATTTGTCTTATAATCAAAATGATTGGTTAAATTTGTACAATAAATCAAAAAAATATTATCAATTTTTTAGTGATTTGAATAGAAATTATTTTTTATTAAAATTCAAAGTAAAAAATTTATTTTATAGATATTTTAATTAAAATTAATCTGAAATCAAAAAATTAAAATCAAATTTAAACTCTTTATTTTTTTTTAAATGTTTTAAATAATCTTTTAAAAATTTTTTAATTATATTTTCTTTATTTATTGTAAAATTATGAAAAAGTATTTTTTTTTCAACTTTGACAGTTATACTACGCAAGTTTTTCTTAAAACCAGTTATTATTTGATATTTTTTTATGTTTGGAAAATAATATTTTTTTATGGCATGTAGGTGACTTCCTAATTCAGATTTATGTTTCCTTTTTAATTTATTATTATTAACATGAAAATTTAATACAACACTGTTAGCTAAATTTTTGAATTTTAATCTATTTTTTTTTAAAAAATTTAAATAAAGATATTCATAATGAAAACCTACTAATAATTTATTTTTTTTTTGTAACTTTTCTAAATGTTTAGTTTTGTTTACTGAAACCAACCACGGTTTTTCTATTACTAAATGAAATTTTTTTTGAAGGCATTGCTTAACGATTTGGAATTGTTTATCCCTGTTGGGAGTAATTGCAATCCAAATAATATTACATTCTTTTTTTATTAAATTAAGTTGTTTGTTTAAATGATACATATAAGATTTATCATTTTTATATCTTTTTGGGCTTTTTAAATTTAATTTAACAACTTTAAAATTTAATGATAAAAGAATATTGAATATTTTATTGCCCCAATTGTTTCCAATAACTGCAAATGTTTCTTTCATAATTTTTATTAATTTATATATATAAATATAAAATGAAAAAAAAAACCTTTATGATAGTTGGTGCAGGATGGATGGGTTCTCATTTGGCTTATTCTCTCATAAAAAAAGGACACGATGTTAAATTATTTGAAAAAAATAAAATTTTTAATGGCATGTCAGGAGCTAATACTAACCGATTACATATGGGCTATCATTATCCAAGAAGTTATCAAACAAGAATTCAATCGAAAATTGGTTATAATAAATTTAAGAAGATCTATCCAAATTTAAATAAAGTTATAAATAACAATCTTATATACATTTTAAAAAAAAAATCTTTAATTGATTATAAAACTTATAAAAAAGTTATGCTTTCATCTAACTTAAAAATAAATGAAACTAAATATTTTATTAATGAGTTATTAAATGTTGATGGAATAATTAAGGTTAATGAGGCTCAAATTCTTCAGGAAAAGGCAAAAAAATTTTTTAAATTAAAGTTAAAAAAAAAATTAATTGAAAATAAGAAAATTCAACATTCAAAAATAAAATTTAAAGATAAAATAGAATTCGATAATTTTGAATATGACTATTTAATTGATTGTACTGGAGGTCATTTATTTAAAAATAAAAAATTTGATATTTCTTATGAACCAAGAGTTACATGGATTTATAAATCAAAATTAAAAAGTTTTGCATTAATGGCTATGGACGGAGAATTTTATAATATTTTTCCTTATCAAAAAAATGAGTATATACTTGGTACACCTAAATATTCAAAATTTAAAAAGTTTACAAATTTAATTACAGCAACTAAGTTTATGAAAAAAATTAAAAAAAAGGAGGTTTTTAGAAGAAAACTACTTTCAGAGAAAATTATAAAAGAGAGTTTTATAAATTTTAACAAATATTTTGAATTTAAAGGATATTTCTTTTCAATGGCTACAATTTTCAACTCAAATTCTGACAACAGACCAACTTTAGTTAAGAAACAAAAAAATGTATTTTATGTTCTTGGAGGAAAAATAGATACTATATTTGAGGCAGAAGAAGAAATATTAAAAAGACTAAACTAATTTTGCAATTTGATTTTTTTTAATAGTTTATTTAGCTGTAAATAAGCTTTTGGCGTATCTATTGCTAAACAATAGCTTTTTTTAGTTTCAATTTGGTAACCGAAAAATTTAATTTTTTTGTTTTTTACAATTTTTGTAAAAACATCGTTAGATAAATCAGTAAAAGTATTTTTCTTAATATATTTGTAAATCTTTTGATTAAATATAATTACGCCCGTATTAACCAAATATTTAGAGCTTCCTTGACCGCCTCTTTTTTCGTTAAAATTTATAATATTAAATTTTCTGTTTAATGTAATAGAACTACTTGCAATTCCTGTGTATGGGTTTTTTTTTATTGAATACAAGGCCATTGTTATATCAGAATTTTTTTTTATGTGGTAATTAATCATTTTACTTAAATCAAAATTTAATAAGTTATCACTGTAAATAACAAAAAAAAATTTACCTAAGTTTTTTTGTAGTTTTTTTATTGCACCAGCTGATCCTAATAGTTTTTTTTCATTACTAATTTTAATTTTGATATTATGTGTTTTTTGAATTTTAGTTATTTCTTTCTTGATTTCATTAGGTTTAAAAAAAGAATTAATATAATATTTTCTAAAAATCCTTGATTTCACAACCCAATTAAAATTTCTATACAAAATAGTTTTTTTTTTTATTTTAATTAATGGCTTTGGTTTACCTTTGGATATTTTAAGAATTCGGCTACTTTTACCAGCAGCTAAAAACAAAACATTTGCCATATACTAGTTTTTCATTTTTTTGTATATCATATCTATCTTTTTAATTATATTGAATTTTAAGATTTTATTTCTGAAGTAAATTTTATCTACTTTAAATATATTCTTACTTAACCAACTGTCATAATTTAAATCTGGTGTTGTTAATTTAGGTTGAAGATTAGTTATATCTAATTCATTAGTTTTAAGTTCATGAAACCAATCTTTATATTTTATTTTTGTATGAGTTGCATCTTTAACAAAACCTATATTTGCAACAAGATGTTTTTTTGGAACAATACTAATTTTATTTTTTGACCAATTTGAATATAGCCAAATATAATCCCATGCTCTAAATTTTTTTGTAAATTGTGTGTCAAAGATTTCTGACCAATAAGATACGAATTTCTTGTCATTAAGTATTTTATACAAATAATTATTTTTTTTTATCTTTGGCCAGTTAAACATACTTTCATCGAAGTCTTTTATTGAGCGACTCCAGGTTGCATATCCCCAACATAGAGTATAATTGCTATAAAAATAGCTTGATTCCTTTTTAACTTTTTGATTTATAAATGAGGATCCACAAATTTGAGAAATTTTGTTGTTTTTTCTATATCTTTTCAACATTTTACCACAAAACATAAAAAATGATTTATTAGGCACCGTATCATCTTCAAGAACTATTCCTTCTTTTTCTTTTTTAAAAAACCAATTGATAGCATCTCTATAAGATATATACGCACTAACATGTTTTTTTCTTAGTTTAATAAATATTTTGCAATTCCAATTTATATTCTGAATTATTTTTTTTACCTCTAAATTTTTTTTATATCCTTTGTGTTGTTATCTGGAGGAATGTTAATTGAAACATATATTTTTCTAGCACTGATTTCTTTTAATTTTTCTACCACTTTAATTGTGGTCTCTGGTTTTATATAAACCATTAATAAAACTGGGGTTTTCATTTAAAAATATTTTCTAGTTTCTTTTATTAATTTTTGATTTTCTATACAAAAAAATTTATTACTATAATATTTACCAGTAAAACTATTTGTTTTTGATAAATGTTTTAAATAATCAGCTAATTTATTTCCTTTAAAATTTTTTAAATGTTTAAAAAAAAAATTTTTGTTGATTAACATATATCCTGCTTCAGTGTAATTAGAATTAATTTTATCTTGATAAATTAATTGATTTTTCTTTAATAAAATCGGACCTTTTTGACCTTTTTTCTTCTTAACAATAGAAAATATAATTTTTGATAAATTTTTTTTTTTTATGGAAAAAATTTTTTTTAAACT
>MDSZ01237512.1_pt1 | contig 10233 bp, 12 predicted proteins | sample 811201 | NCBI WGS metagenome assembly MDSZ01 (sample SAMN05326647, study PRJNA326480) | marine metagenome | isolation source: seawater | place: Indian Ocean: North | collected 2010 | reverse complement strand
TAAAGATGTTCAATATGACACTATATATCACGAACATCTAAGATACTATTCACTTGAAAGTTTAAATTATCTTTTTAAGAAACATAACTTAGAAATTATAGATACAAAAGAAATATCTACTCATGGTGGATCAATAAGAGTTTTTGCTGCAAAAAAAGGAATTTATAGGATTTCAAAAAATGTAATAAGACAATTTAAAAAAGAAAAAAAATATTTAAATAAAAAGAGTTTTTTTCAATTTAAAAGAAAAGTTGTTAAATCTAAAATTGATTTATTTAATATTATAAAAAAGATAAAAGAAAAAAATGAAACAATTTTTGGTGTTGGGGCACCTTCAAGAGCATCTACATTAATTAACTACCTAGGATTAGATCAAGATATCATTGATTGTGTGCTTGAAATTGATGGATCTTATAAAATTGGAAATTACATTCCAGGTACAAAAATACCAATCTTAAACGAAAATATTCTGTCTAAAAAAAAACCGCATTACTTAATTTTATTTTCATGGCATATAAAAAATGAACTTAAAAGAAACCTTAAAAGAAAAGGTTTTAGAGGAAAATTCATAATTCCTTTGCCAACTCCAAAAATAGAAAGTTAAAATTTGTTTATATAAATAATTTTATATTTTATTTTTAAATATAATTATACTAATGAATTACCATGATATTTGAAAAATTCATAAACTTTATAGATAAAAATTATCATCATAAAAGATTAATTAAATTTTTAAAGAATTATAAAATTGATTTAATTATTGATATTGGGTCTCATAAAGGAGAATTTATAAAAAATATTATTAAATACATTAATTTTCAAAAGGCATATACATTTGAACCCCAAAAAGAAATTTTTGATATTTTAAAAAAAAATCTAATAAATGATAATAGAATTTTACATAATAATTTGGGCATAAGTGATAAAGTAGGAAAAAAAAAGATTATAATTAATAAATTAACATCCACATCTACTATGAGTAAATTAGATGAAAGTTCTTATTTTTTAAAATTGAAAAATTTTTTAATAAAACAAAAAAAAATAAAAGAAATTTATGATGTAGAAACAACAACAGTAGATGATTATTTTAAAGGTTTAAATTTACAAAATACATTATTAAAAATTGATGTAGAGGGACATGAATTCAATGTTTTGGAAGGTTCTAAAAATACAATAAAAAAGATTGATTTCGTTTTAATTGAAAATCAATATTTTGATATTTATAAAGATAATAATATAAATGAGTGCCACAGTTTTCTCAAAAATAATCAATTTGATTTAATTAAAAAATTCCGTTTTCCTACTTTACATTTTGAGGATAGACTTTATAAAAAAAATTAACTTAAAATGGTACAATTGTTTTAAATAGAAAGTTAAAATTTATTTAAATAACAATAAAATGCAGCTATATGCGATGCATTATTAAATTTTTTTGTGTTAATTAAATTTACAATCTGCTTTTTACTTTTAAAGAAGATATTAATATTTTTTTCTGGTTTTTTAATTTTTTTTAGTTTTCTAGAATAGTAACAAATACAACTTCTAGAACCTCTTCCGGGATCAGCGTAATATTCAAGTAGTTTTTTTGGAGTCACCAAAGTTTTATAACCTGTCTCTTCTAACAACTCTCTTTTAGATGCGGTAATTGGGGTTTCACCTTTATCAACCCACCCCATTGGAAATTCATAATTTTTTTTATTGATAGGTTCCCTCTTTTGTTTAACTACTAAAAATTTATTTTTATAAATTGGAATTACTATTACGTTATTTGGTTCTTTAAAATAATGGTAGAATTCCTTCTTTTTGTATCTTTTATTAACTAATGTTATACCAGCTGTAAGTTTTTGATTTCTCCTCATAAAGTTATTAATATTGATAATTAAATTTATGTCTACAAATTATAATTATTAAAAATGTGTAAACAGAACGCCACTGTGACAAATCTTTACGTTTTTAATCTAAATTTAAAGATTATTAATATTCTTGAAAGTAAATAATGAAAAAATATATAAAATATACAATCTATTTTATAATTTATATAACATTAGTTTTTATCTTAGCTGTATTCTTTTTAAAAAACGGAATAACTTTATTGTAAATTTAATACTTCCCTATCTTTTCTGACCCATTATAAAATATTTTAGACAACTCGTCATTTGCCTTTTTTCTAGTTTTAATTCCATTTTGACCCATTAATTCCTGAGCCCTTTCCACGTGCTCATGGTATTTATAACGATCCTCGCCTCTTGCCTGCTGAACATACATTTTTCCTAGAACTTGATTTACATTGGTACCTATGTAGCTTTGAATAACAAAACCAATTCTTCTATCGTTGCTTTTATTTAAACCTGAACCATGAACGATAGTTGGATGGTGTAATGACATTTGTCCAGATTTTAAAATTACAGGTGTGGTCTCATTGTAAGGAACATTTTCTATAGTTTGGCCTCTAGTTAATAAATTATTCTCATCAAATTTTTGATTATGATATTTGAGTTCATGTTTATGAGAACCTGACCACATTCTCATACATCCATTTTCTTCATTTGTATCAGTAACTGCTATCCATGCAGTTACCCAGTTATGTGGTTCTAATCCAATATATTTTGCATCTTGATGAAAACTTACAAAACCTTTCTCTTTTGGATTTTTTATAAAAAGGGTTGTTCCACAGATAAGTATATCTTTACCAATGATGCTCTCCACAGCATCTAATATTTTTGGATTATGACTAACTTTATCAAATATATGTGAAATTAAATGAATATAATTTCTTCCTAAACCTTTAAGTTCATCTGGCCATTTTTTTTCTATTAATTCAATTTCTTCTCTTATTTCTAAAGCTTCATCTTTTGATAAAACGTCTAACGGAGCAACATATCCATCATTTTTATATTGTTGAATTTGAGCTGAAGATAATGACGACATTAATTTGTTTTTTTAAGTAAAAAAACAAAAATTAATGAAGTAGCAAACATTATCAAAGAATATATAGCAGCAGGAATAATGTAAGCAACATCATTAAAAATTTGCGTTGCAACAAATATAGCAAGTGTTCCATTTTGAAGACCACATTCAAGAGAAATACATTTTCTTTGTTGTATTCCAGTAGCAAAAATTTTGGCAACATAAAAACCAATCAACATCATAATTATATTCAAAAGGAATGTAATTGTTCCAGCTTTCATCATATATGGAAGAATATTGGCTCTCTCTTGAATTATTGCTCCAAAAAGAACAATAAGAAATAAAATTAATGAAATAGTTTGAATAGTTTTTTCGTTAGAGGAAACAAAATTATTTGCAAATCTTCTTATAATCATTCCTAAAATTACTGGTAAAGTCACTACTAAAAACATTTTTACAGATATACCAATCATTGAAATTTCATTTGTACTAGCAGATACGTTTAGTAAATCTATAGATTTAAAAATTATAAAAGGTACGGTTATTATGCTTAATAAACTTATAATTGCAGTCAAAGATATAGAGAGAGCAACATCTCCATTTGCAAACTTTGTTAAAATATTTGAAGTAACACCACCGGGTGCAGCAGCTATTATCATTAAACCAACTGCTAATTCGACTGGAGCATCTAATATGAACACCAAGGCAAAAGCGATAATAGGTAAAAAAATTATCTGACATACCAAACCTACTAGAAAATCCTTAGGTTGTTTTACTACTCTGGTAAAATCTTGGACTGTTAATCCCATGCCTAGGGCAAGCATAATTAAAGCTAAAGATAATGGGGCAATTTTTGTTACTATTTCCATTTTAAGATATTTTAACTTACTATATACACATTTGAAATTATATATAAAAAAAAATATTAAAAATGCTCTCTAATAAAGAAACAATTTGTCCTGACAATTTGTTAAATGTTGCGCATAAAAAAAAGGGTGTGCCAGCTGCAATTGTTAATGCCGGAATGCCCTTACCAATGCTATCAACTATGGATGCTGTTAATGAAAATCTAATTACTCCAATATTAATTGGGGATAAAAATGAAATTGAAAAATGTGCTGATAATTTAAAATTTGATATCTCAAAATATGAAATTATACATGAGCCAAAAGAAAACAATACAGCAAAGATAGCAGCTAAAATTGCATCTGAAAAAAAGGTTAAAATAATTGTTAAGGGCCATATCCACACAGATATTTTAATGAAAGAGGTAATCAAAAAAGAATATAATTTGCTCGGAAAAACAAGATTAAGTCATATTTGGCACATGACATTAGATAAAAATGATAAACCGCTAATTATAACTGATGGAGCTTTAAATGTTATGCCAAATGTTAAAACTAAAATGCATATTCTAAGAAATGTTATTGATTTTTCACATAGAATTGGAATAGCAAGACCAAAAGTTGCTGTTTTATCGGCTACAGAGGAAGTGCTTGATAGCGTTCAAAGCTCAACGGATGCTAAAGAAATCACTGATCTAATTATAAAAGAAAAATTAAATGCTGATGTTTTTGGACCTCTTGCTTTTGACAATAGCATTTCAAAAAAATCTGCTGCTATAAAAGGAATAAAAAATACTGTCGCAGGTCAAGCTGACGTAATACTAGTACCAAACGTTGAAACTGGTAATGGATTAGTTAAGATGATGGTTTACTTTATGGGTGCTTGTGCTGCAGGAGTTGTAATAGGTGGCAAGGTTCCTGTAGTAATTACAAGTAGATCTGATGATGCACCAGCAAGACTTGCTTCAATTGCAGCTTCGGTAGTTGCATTAGATTAATTAATGATTTAAAAACTTTTAAAAAATTTTATGGCAATAAAATATTTAAAAAAATCACCAAAGACCTCATCAACAGATGATCTCAAAACAAGGGAAATAGTTCAAAATCTTCTTAACGATCTAGAAAAATCAAGAGAAGATGGTTGTAAAGAACTTACAAAAAAATTCGATAAATATGATGGTGAGATTATTGTATCTAAAGAAAAGATTGAGGAAATTAAGAAAAACCTAAATCAAAAAACAAAAGATGATATTAAATTTTCTTATGATAGAGTAAGGAAATTTGCTGAAGCCCAACTAAAAAATTATGGACAAGATTTTGAGGTTGAACTTTCAAAAGGTTTGTACGCTGGACAAAAATTAATTCCTGTAAATACTGCTGGATGCTACGTACCTGGTGGAAGATACGCTCATATAGCTTCTGCAGTTATGAGTGTAACAACTGCTAAAGTTGCCGGAGTAAAAAATATTATAGCATGCAGTCCACCTAAAGAAGGTGTTGGTGCACATCCTGCAATTGTTTATACAGCTGATCTTTGTGGAGCTGATGTAATATTAAATTTAGGTGGTGTTCCAGCTATTGCTGCAATGACTTATGGAATGTTTGGTAATTCACCTGCAGATATTTTAGTTGGTCCAGGAAACCAATTTGTTGCTGAAGCGAAAAGAATTTTATTTGGAAAGGTTGGAATTGATTTATTTGCGGGACCTACTGAAATTGCCGTAATAGCAGATGAAACAGCGGATCCAGAAATAGTCGCCGTTGATTTAGTTGGTCAGGCAGAACACGGATATAATTCTCCAGCCTGGTTGTTCACAACAAGTAAAAAAGTTGCAGAAGATGTAATAAAAAGAATGCCAGAATTAATTGCAGAGTTACCAGAAGTTCCAAGGATGAGTGCGGAGGCAGCTTGGAAAGATTATGGAGAAGTAATTCTTTGTGATACTGACGAAGAGATGGCTTCAATAAGCGATGAGTACGCACCAGAACATCTAGAAGTGCAAACTAAAAATTTAAAATGGTTTCATGATAGATTAAAAAATTATGGTTCGTTATTTATTGGCGAAGAAACAACAGTTGCTTATGGGGATAAATGTTCAGGTACTAATCATATTCTTCCAACTAAAGGTGCTGGTCGATATACTGGAGGTTTATTTGTTGGAAAGTTTATAAAAACATTGAGTTTTCAAAGAATGACAAAAGAATCTACCAAAGAGGTGGGTGCAGCTGCAGCAAGAATTTCAAGATATGAAGGCATGGAAGCTCATGCAAGAACTGGGGATGTCAGATTAAGAAAATACGGTTTTTCAAACTAAATCTATAATATCCATAAATACATAGCTTGATAAAACTGTCATAAATATAATAATAAAAAAATTTATAGCCTTCCAAGCATTTGAATTAATTAAATAACTTGAGAAAAATTTTGCTAAATAACCCAATGAAAAAAAAAATAAAAAAGATGCAATAGAGGCACCTATTCCAAAAAAGTATTTATTTGTAATTAAAAAATTCTTAGAAAAGTTTCCTAAAAAAAACACTGTATCAGAATAAACATGTGGATTCAAATATGTAAATCCTAGGGTTTTAGCTATTATGTTATTTAAAGTTAAAGAACTATTTTCAAAGTTAATTTGTGAACTTTTATATAAAGACCTTACTTTGTTATAAATAAAATAAATTAAAAAAATAAAAAGTAATATATTGAATATTAGTTCAATATTTTTTGTAAAATAAATTTTAAAATATTCGAACAAGAATATTCCTAAAAAAATCAAGATTAGATCTGATATAGAGCAAATCAAACATACTAAAAAAACATGCTGTTTCTTTAGTCCCTGCTCTATGACAAAAATATTTTGTGCTCCAATTGCAAGGATTAGGCTAAGACCTGTCAATAAACCAAGTATTAAAAATTCCATTTGTTTCTTTTACAATTTCTAATTAAAATAAAAAGTATATTTTATTAATTTTATGAAAAGAAGAATTATATCTAATCCATTAAATCTCGAATTTGAACCTTTCGACAACTATGGCAAGTCAATCGAGGGTATGAGTTGGCATAAAATAAGTTATGAAAAAGAAAAAGGTCAAGGAAGTTATATTTTGAAAATGGAGCCTGGAGCAAAGAGTATACCTCACGAACACGTTAGTTATGAAGAATTTTATATGCTAGAGGGAGAATTAATTGACGCTGATGGAAAAATTTTTAAAAAAGGAGATTTTATTAGTTTTGAACCTGGATCAAAACATTCATCGTTTACAGAAAAAGGTTGTTTAATTTTGGTTTTTATGAGATCAAGAAATAAAACAATCTAATCAAAAAATTTATGATCGGAATATTGGGTGGAATGGGAACACAAGCAGGCTTAGATTTTTGCAATAAAATTGCAATTTTGAATAGAGGCAAGATTGATCAAAAATATCCTCTATTCATTCTTTACAACAAATCAAATATTCCAAATAGACCAGAAAATCTAAAAAAATATTATAATGTTTTAAAAAGCCTAATTAAAGGATGTCATTTACTTCAAAAAAATAAATGTAAATTTATAGTGATGCCGTGTAATACAGCGCATTATTGGTATGATGATCTTAGAAAAAAAATAAAAATCCCAATAATCAGCATGCCTAAGGAAGTTTATTTTCATACAAAAAAGAATTGTAAAAAAAATTCAAAAATTGGATTGCTAAGTACTGAAGCAACTTTAAAAACAAATGTTTATAGTAGATATTTTAATAGAGATTATAAACTTGTGAGTCCAGGAAATGAATTACAAAAAAAAAGTGTAAATAAAGCGATAAAGTATGTGAAGATGGGCAAGGTTAAAGAAGCAGAAAAAATTCTGAGACCTGCGGTTAATTATTTAATTAAATCAAAATGTAAGAAAATTATTCTTGGTTGTACTGAATTACCTATAGCAATATTTGCATACAAGTCTTTTAAAAAAATAAAAGAGTCGAAAATTTTTATTGATCCAAATTTATTGTTAGCTCAAGTATCTATGAAAAAATATAATGCATAAAAAAACCAACAATCTCAATCATAAGATTGTTGGTTTAATTTTATTAAATTTATTTGTGTGGATCTGGTACTTTTCTTAAATAAGGTTTTATAGTTTCCCATCCATCTGGATATATCTTTTTTGCTTCATCATTTGTTACTTTAGGAACTATAATTACTTTTTCACCAGGTTTCCAGTCAGCAGGTGTTGCAATTTTATGCTTAGCTGTACGCTGCATCGAGTCGATTGCTCTTAAAATCTCCCCAAAATTACGCCCTGTAGTCATTGGATATGTTAAAAATAATCCAATTCTTTTATCTGGTCTAATAACATAAACAGTTCTCACTGTTTCGTTATCAACTGCTGTTCGCCCCATTGAAGTTGTTCCAGCATCTCCCTCTAACATATTATAAAGTTTTGCGACTTCTAATTTTTCGTCAGCAATTATCGGATATGTTGGTTTCATACCACAAACATCTTTGATGTCATCTAGCCATTTAACATGATCAGAAACTGGATCTACACTCAGACCAATAACTTTAACATTTCTAGCATCAAATTCTGGCTTCATCTTTGCTAATGCACCAAGTTCTGTAGTACAAACTGGTGTAAAATCTTTTGGGTGTGAAAATAAAACGCCCCAACTATCTCCAAGCCACTCATGAAAAGATATGTCCCCCTCTTGAGTCTGAGCTTTAAAATCTGGAGCAAGACTGTTTATTTTTAATGTCATTTTTTCTCCTAAATAAGTTTTTATAAATAAATTATATGCAAGATTGATTTGTCATGCAATTTTTTATAATGTTTCTAAAGTAATGATTTTCAATCAACTATTTGACGATAAATCTTCAACCTATACGTACATAATTGCAAGCGATAGAGGAAGAGAAGCATTGATTATTGATCCAGTCATAGAAAAAACTGATGAATATTTAAAAATTTTGAAAGATTTAGACCTTAAATTGGTTAAAGTAATTGATACACATATCCATGCTGACCACATAACAGGACTTAATGAACTTAGTAAAAGAACAAATTGTACTAAAATCATGGGAGAATGCTCAAAATCTGAAGTAATAGATTTAAAAGTTAAAGAAGATGAAAAAATAAAAATTGATAATATTGAATTAAAAACAATTTACACTCCTGGTCATACAGATTGTTCTTATAGCTTTATAATGAATGATAAAGTTTTTACTGGTGATACGCTTTTAATAAATGGAACTGGTAGAACAGACTTTCAAAATGGAAGCGCTGAAACTCAGTATGATTCATTATTTAATAAATTGTTAAAGTTACCTGATAAAACTATTGTCTACCCAGCGCATGATTATAATGGCAAAAAATTTTCAACAATTGGAGATGAAAAAAATAAAAATCCAAGACTTCAGGTAGAAAACGTAGATCAATATATTGAAATAATGAATAATCTTAAATTAGCAAATCCAAAAATGATGGATATAGCAGTTCCTGCTAATTTAAAAGGTGTTACACTAGATCAGTTATAGTAAGCGACAAATTAATTATTGTAATTTAACAGATAATACCTATATTTTAAATATGGCTTGTAATAACCACAAATGCGAATGTGCAAACTGTACAAACGATGCTTGTAGATGCGATGGAAGTATGCAGTGTGTTTGTCAACCTGAAGAAGCTAGTTGTTGTTGTAACAAATAGTTTAAGCTAATTTTATTATCAAAAAATTATGAACGAATATTTAGAATCTATTATTAGAAGAGACCCAGCAGCAAAATCAAAACTAAGTCTAGTTTTGACATACCCAGGTGTCAAAGCAGTTTTTTTTCATAAAATTGCAAATTTTTTCTCTATAGCAAAATTTGATTTAGTTGCACGAATGATTTCACAATTTTCAAGGTTTTTAACAGGAATTGAAATACATCCCAAAGCAAAAATTGGTAAAAATTTATTCATTGACCATGGAATGGGTGTTGTAATTGGAGAAACTTCTGAAATCGGAGATGATGTAACTATTTATCATATGGTTACTTTGGGGGGTATATCTCCAAGTATTAATTCTGATGATCAAAGAAATACTAAAAGACACCCAACACTAATGGATAATGTTGTTGTTGGATCTGGTGCACAGATTTTAGGACCAGTAGTCATAGGAAAAAATGCAAAAATTGGTGCTAATGCGGTAGTAACAAAAGATGTTCAAGAAAATTCAGTAATGGTTGGTATACCAGCAAAAAATGTTGGAGAAAGTTCATCCAATGATGAGTCTTTCAAGCCTTATGGTATTACCAAAGAAAGTGATCAAAATTAAAATGAAAAATGCTCATAATAATTTTATTGAGGGCATTGGAAATACACCACTTATTAAACTTAAAGCTGCATCAGAAATAACAGGGTGTAATATTTATGGAAAAGCAGAATATTTAAATCCTGGAGGCTCTGTTAAAGATAGAGCTGCTTTAGCTTTAATTAAAGATGCAGAAGAAAAAAAATTAATT
>MDSZ01149165.1_pt1 | contig 10233 bp, 8 predicted proteins | sample 811201 | NCBI WGS metagenome assembly MDSZ01 (sample SAMN05326647, study PRJNA326480) | marine metagenome | isolation source: seawater | place: Indian Ocean: North | collected 2010 | reverse complement strand
TTCCATGTCTTAAGACAAAGTACCATCGGCGCAGAAAGGCTTGACTTCCGAGTTCGGAATGGGATCGGGTATTACCCTTTCGCAATAATCACCAGGCGCGATTTATATACCTTTATAAGTAAAAATTGTCAATTAATTACAAAACCTCTTTTAGCTCATAATCTATCATATCTTTTACAAGATATTTTAGATCTTTTTTAGGTCTCCATTTTAATTTTTTCTTAGCTTTTGAACAATCACCTCTCAATGAATCTACCTCTGCAGGTCGAAAAAATTCTTTTTTACATTCAATTATACATTTGCCAGTTTGATCAAATCCTTTTTCTTTAATTCCTTTTCCTTTCCATGTGATTTTAAAATCAAGTTCTCTAGCAACTAATTTTATAAAATCTTTAATTGAATGCTCTTTGCCAGTACAGATTACATAATCATCTGGAATATTATGTTGCAACATTTTCCACATTGCTTCTACATAATCTTCGGCATGTCCCCAATCTCTTTTTGATAAGAGATTTCCCAAATATAATTTTTTTTGTTTTTTATATTTAATTCTACAAAGACCTCTAATAATTTTTTTTGTAACAAATGTTTCTCCCCTTAATGGACTTTCATGATTAAATAATATTCCATTACATGCAAAAATTTTATAAGACTCCCTATAATTTTTTGTTATCCAATGTGAGTATACTTTTGCGACACCATAAGGACTTCTTGGGTAGAATGGTGTTTTTTCATTTTGAGGACTTTCTACAACTTTGCCAAACATTTCAGAACTTCCAGCCTGATAGAATTTTATCTTATGATTAATTTTTAATATTGAATCTAAAATTTTTAGCGTTCCAAGTGCATCCGCATTAGTAGTATACTCTGGTAATTTAAACGAAACTGCAACGTGTGATTGGGCAGCTAAATTATAAATTTCATTTGGCTTAGTCTTTTTAATTATATTATATACAGAGGATCCATCTGTAATATCTCCATAGTGAAGAATTAAGTTTCTCTTATTTACAAATTTTTCTTTATAAATAGCATCAATTCTGTATCTATTGATTGATGAAGTTCTTCGAACAACTCCATGAACTAAATATTTCTTTTTTAAAAGTAATCTTGATAAATATGATCCATCTTGACCTGTAATACCAAAAATTAAGGCAATTTTTTTCATATTAATCAGTTATAGTGTAATAACTTTAAAATTCTATTATTAATTACATTAGTTGTTTTAATGTATTTATTGTTTTCAGGATTGCATTGAAACTATTAAATTTTTTATTATATTTGTAGTTTTTCCTTAATTTTTTAATATTTGGTAAATATCTGTCAATATTTCCTTTATCATTTATCTTGCTAAATTTATAACGTAAATTAAAAATTAATGATAATTTTTTCACCGTTGTGTGTAAATCTAATGCATGATCAGAGCCAACATTATAAATATCAAATTCTTTTTTTTGCTTTTTCAATAACATTAATAAAATATCTGACAAGTCATCTGTATGCATGTAGGATCTTATAACTCTATGTTTTGAACGAATTTTAATATTATTTCTATTTATTATATCATTAATTATATTTCCAATAGCATATTTATCATTCAGAGGAATATTTCTACCTACAAAAGCAAAACATCTTGCTATGATTACTTTTATATTAAATTTTGTAAGTTTGGATAAATTTTGCTCATTTTCTAATTTTATTTTTGCATATTTTTTTTTATAATGACTATATTGCTTTTGGTAATTTATAGTATTATTTTCACTTAATTTTTCAATTTTTTTTGATTGATTGCCATAAACAGCTCCTGAGCTTGTATAAACTAATACACTTTTTTTATGAAATTTTTTTGCAAGTTTAATATAATTCTTTATAGCTAATTTATCTTTTGATAATTCTTTTGATAATGCACAATAAATTATATATTCAGCAAATGGTAATTTTTTTATCTTAGAAATATCTCCTTTAAACTGAGTAAACTTAAATTTTTTTTTTAATCCAGAGGATATGGGAATTTTTTCTGATCTATATGTTAGATAAATATTAGAAAAAAAACCATCATACTTTTTACTTTTTTCGATAAAATTAAGTATTGATCTTCCAAAAAAACCAGATCCTCCAATAATTAGAAGTTTTTTTTTCATGAAATATTCTTATCTAAAATAATTAATTTTAAAACCATGTATAGGGGTGGTTTATAAAAATCAGGTTATATTTTTGAGGCTTTTCTTCTCTCTTCAAATAAAATCCTTTTATTTATTGCAGGGTATAAGTCATCAAATTCTGGGTTTATAAAGTCTCCATTTTTTGTAAGATAATTCTGAAGCCTAGGAACTAATTCTTGAAATTCATTCATCTCAACTTCTACAATCATACTACCTTTTGTTTTTAAAATTTTTTTTAATTGACCTTCATAGTTATTATTTTTTAATTTTTGATATCTAAGATTGTAAGAATTACTAATTTTCTTAAAATCTGGAAAAGAAATACCACTAGATTTTCCCGAGCCCACATAAAGTTTAAAATTTTTTTTTTGCATAAGTTTCATAGTCAAATAACCTTTATTTTGCATAATAAATATTTTAATAGGCAAATTATAACTTTTTACTGTTTGTAGTTCTTGGATATTAAACATAAGCCCACCATCACCAGTTATACAGATTATGTTTTTATTTGGATTAGCAATACTAGCACCTATAGCTCCGGGCAAACCAAAGCCCATAGCAGCAAGACCACTTGAAGTATATAATCTTTGCGTTTTATGATTTTTAATTGAAAATGTTTGCATCGTACAAGTAAAACTTGTTCCCATATCAGTAACTATACTCTCATTACCTTTGCATAAATTAGACAAATCATTAATAAAATTAAATGAGTTAATAAATTTAGTCACTTTTTTTGAGGCAATATGAGATTTTTCTTTTTTAATATTGTATTTATTTTTCCAATCTGCAGAAAGTTTAATCCAATTTTTCTTTACTGATATTTTCTTAATTTCTTTGTCTTTATTTATAGTTTTAAAAAAATCTTTTAATGACAAATTAATTTTTAATTTCAAGTTACTTAAAAAATTTTTATCTAGTTCAAATTTATCAATATCAACTATTATTTTTTTTGCATTTCTAGCAAATTTTTTAGTTTGATATCCTATCATTGGAATAGATAATCTTGAACCTAATACTATTATCAGATCAGAATTCTCTACTACCATATTCGATGCTCTATCCCCAAATATTCCCATCCTACCAATATAATATTTATCATTAGTATTAATTAAATCAGATGCATTCCATGAAGATACCACGGGCATCTTCATTTTAGATTTAAAATATGAAAATTCTTTTTCTGTTTTGGAAATATGAATTCCATTACCTGCTATTAAAACTGGTTTTCTTGAATCTTTTATTAAATTAAAAAATTCGCTTTTATTAAATTTATTCTTTTTTTTGATACCTTTTAAAAATGATATTTTTTTTTGGGGTTTTGATATTATTTCTTTTTGAATGTCTAAGGGTACGTCCAACCAAACTGGGCCAGGTCTTCCAGAAAGCATAGTTTCATATAGGTCGTTTAGCTTAGTTTCGATATTATTAAGATCCTTCAAAAAGAAAGACTTTTTTGTAATTTTTTTTACAATATCAATTATATTTATTTCTTGGATTCCTATTTGTCTTGTTTTGGTCTTTTTAATCATATGTTGTCTCTGTACTTGGCCAGAAACAATAAACATTGGGATAGAATCAATCCATGCACCTGAAACACCAGTTATACTATTTGTGCCACCAGGACCTGAAGTAACACTAACTATTGATGGTAATCCAATTTCTCTATAATAACTCTCAGCAGCCATAGAGGCACTCTGTTCATGGTGAGTAAATATAAATTTTATTTTTTTTGATCTAGCAAGAGAATCATTTAAATACATAGCTCCTCCACCAGTCAAACCAAATGCATGTTTTATACCTTTGTCACTTAAAAATTTAATTAAATAATCGGAAAATTTCATGATAGAGCTATTAAAATTTACATTTTTTCATTAATAAATCTAGTGTTTATTTTTAACTCTTCCCTAGATAATAAAGGTGATAAATCTTCAATTGGTTTTCCAAAAATAAGTTTTGGAACAATTTTTTGATTTTCATCAAGAATTAATTCTATTATCTCAGGTTTATTTGATGAAATTATTTTTTTTAATAATTTTAATTGAGTATTATTTTTGATTAAATTATAATTAATACCAAAGCCGCTAGAAATTTTTCTAAAATTTTTGATAGAAACCTCTTCTCCTGTTGCTTGATATTTTTTATTTAAATATAATTCCTGAAATTGTTTAATGATACCATATCCATTATTATTCAATATAAAAATCTTTATTGGTAAGTTTAATTTTTTCACAGTACTTAAATCTTGAATACTCAAAAGTAAACTACCATCACCATCAATACAAATAATTTTCTTTTTGTTTTTAAAAAGAGATGCACCTATACTAGCTGGCAAAGCATAACCCATTGGCGAATTGCCAAATGCAGAGAATAATTTTTGACCATATTTAATCTTAAAAGCTTGGAGAAGCCATGTTAAATGCGCTCCAGTGCTTGAAATAATAACACTTTGTTTAGTTAATATTTTTGATAAATAATTGTTAAAAACATAAGGATTAACTTTTTTTTGTTTTTTAAGTTTTTCAAAATCATATTCATACTTTACCTTCCATTTTTTACATACGTTTAGCCAATATTTTTTATGTGTACTTTTTTTTTTTATTTTAAGATATAAATTTAAAAATTCTCTTACTTCTGATTGAATTTTCAAATCAATTTTAAGACCTCTATTTTTAATCAATTCATTTTTATCAATATCGATCATTATTTTTTTTGCTTTTCTAGCAAAACTTTTTGGAGAACCTCCGGTTACTCTTGTATCTAATCTTGATCCAATACATAGAAATAAATCTGAATTTTGAACTGCAAAATTTGCAGCTCTAGATCCATAAACACCAATGTTGCCAATATATTTTTTTTCTGAATGATCAATTAAATCAACACCACTCCATGTTGTGACCACTGGAATATCAAATAATTTTAATAATTTTTTTATCTCTTTATTTGCTTTACCATATTTAATTCCTCCACCTAAAATTATAACTGGTCGTTTAGATTTTTTAAAATAATCTTCAATTTTTAAAATATATTTTTTTAAATTATTTTTATATAATTTTTTTTTTGGAATATATTTTTTTAGTGAAGAAAAGTTGAGTTTTAATCTTTGAAAATCCATAGGGATATCTATTAAAACTGGACCTGGTCTGCCTGTCGTTGCTATATGATAAGCTTTTTCTAAAATGTATCTTATTTCATCTTTTTTTTTAATCTTGTAACTAAATTTAGTAATTGGCTTTACCATGCTTACTATATCGGTTTCCTGAAACCCCACTTGTCTCACATTTAAAGTGCTAGGATGATAGCCTTGTTGTTCCCATGTATTTACTTGTCCCGTAATGTGTAATGATGGTACAGAGTCAAAATACGAACAGGCAATTCCAGTAATTAAATTTGTTGCTCCTGGACCAGAAGTTGCTATCGTGCAGGAAAAATTTGCACCCATTCTAGAATACGAATCTGCCATCATAGATGCTGATTGTTCATGAGCAACTGGTATATATTTTACATTTTTATTTCTACTGAATGCATCAATAATAAAAGTCACTGACCCACCAATTAGAGTAAAAACATGTTTTATTTTTTTTTTCTCTAAAAATTTAAGTATATAATCTGAAACATTCATAGCTTAAAATCACATTTTTATAAATTTCATTATTACTTTATGAACATAATCTAAATGAGATTTGTTTAAACCTTGATGACAACCAATTAAAATACCATTTTTCATAATATAATCTGAATTTGGAAATGATGTAATTTTATTGGTTTTTGAAATTAATGATTTAAATGCAGGATGTCTTAAAATATTTCCACTAAATATAGGCCTTGTTTGAATATTATTTCTTTCAAGAAAAATTTGAAATTTTTTTCTATTTATTTTTTTAGAATTTTTAATGATTAATGGATACGCTAAAAAGTTTGTTTTAATACCACTTATAATTTTTGGTAAAATAAAATAATTATTAAGTTTTTTAAAAAATTCTTTATGGTAATTAAAATTTCTGTTTCTAAGATTACTAAAATTTTTAAATTTTTGTAATTGAACTAATCCAAATGAGGCTCCTATTTCAGAAGGTTCAAAATTATATCCCGCCTCAGAAAAAACAAATTTTTTATCATATTCAATTCCCTTTAATTTAATGTTTAATCTTGAATTAATATTTTCAGAATTTTTTATTAGTGATGAAAGTCTTCCCCAGCTTCTCAAAATTTTTGCTCTTTCAAAATAAGTTTTATTATTTGTTAATAACATTCCTCCATTACCAGCACAGCTAATAACATGTGAGCCATAAAAACTTGTTATTGAAATGTCACAAAATTTTCCAGTTGAGTATTTGCCAATTTTGGCTCCCAAGGTATCTGCTGAGTCCTCTATTACTTTTAGTTTATATTTTTTTGCAATTAAATTTATTTTTTTCCAGTCTGGTATATTTCCAATTAAATTGGGGACCATTATTGCTTTAGTTTTTTTTGATATTTTTTTTTTTATTTGATCAGTTTTAATTTGCAACGTATCTATATCAACATCAACAAGTATTGGCTTTAAATTCATATGCATCAATGAAGAAATAGCTGTTCCAAAATTCAAACATGGAACAATCACTTCATCATTTTGCTTTAAGTTCAAAACTTTAAGGGCTAATAATATTGCAGAGGAACCAGAATTAACCATTAATCCATATTTTTTTGAAAAATAATTTGCAATTTTATCTTCGAACTTTTTAACAGAGTCTCCCATTTGGGTAGTTTTTTTTAACTGATGAGTTACAGCCTTAATCTCTTTAAGATCATAAACATTTTTTCCGTAAGAAATTTTCATAAATTACCCTGATAAATAACTATAAATTTGTTTTTCACAAACATTTTTAATATTTTTATATGAATTTTTTAAATTCTCTAATTCAATTGTTTTCTTTAAAGCAGTTTTAACATTCCATTTCGGTTTCCAATTTAAGTTCTTTTTTGATTTTTTATTATCTAACTTTAAAATTTTAGTTTCTAAATACTTGCTTTTTTTAATTCTTATTATCATTTTTTTACCAATAATATTGTTAAACAATTTAACTAAATCATTAACTCTTAAAAAGTTGATTGAATCAGGTCCAAAATTCCAAGCAATATTACTGAATTGTTTTATTCCAAAATATTGCTTCTGTGCTAGCAACAAATATCCAAAAGTTGGTTCAATCACATGTTGCCATGGTCTAATGTGACTTGGATTTCTAATCAAGAGCGGCTTTTTATATTTAAACGAGTTGATAATATCTGGAACCAACCTGTCTTTTGAATAATCACCACCTCCAATTACATTGCCAGATCTAGCTGTAGAAATTTTATTGAAAAGTTTTTTTTTAAAAAAAAAAGATTTCGAATATGAATTTACAATTATTTCCTTACAGGCTTTTGATGCGCTATAAGGATCAATTCCACCAATTTCATCATCTTCCTTATACTTTCTCTTTTTTTTAATTTTATAAACTTTATCTGTAGTAACTATGACTACAGATTTAACAGAATTGTTGTTTTTTAAACATTCCAATAAATTTGTTGTTCCAATAATATTTGTATAAATTGTACGAAGCGGATTTTTAAATGACTCGGAAACAATAGCTTGAGAAGCTAAATGAAAAATTATTTCTGGTTGATTGTTATTTATCACCTTTTTTAAAGCTTCAAAATCTTGAATATCATTATAAATGTTTTTTTTTAAAAATTTTTTTATATGTGATTTATTAAATAAAGATTTTTTTTTGGGCTTAAGTGAATATCCAATGATTTTAGCATCTAACATATTTAAAAAAATACACATCCAACTACCTTTAAAACCAGTATGACCAGTAATTAAAACTTTTTTTCCCTTCCAAAATTTTTTTAATTTTTTAAATTCGTCCATGGTATAATTCTTTTTTTATATAACTCATTGAAATCATTTTTGTCCTTAAGCGTATCTAAACTTTTCCAAAAACCTTCATGCTTATATGCATATAACCTATTTTTTTTAATTGCATAATTTAATGGATAATTTTCCCAATAAATATTTTTTCCTTTAATTGTTTTTAGCATGTTTTTCGAAATTACAAAAAAGCCCCCATTAACATAAATGTCTACTTTTTTATTAGAGTTATCAAAAAGTTTTACTTTATCATTTTTCATTTTTAGAACGCCATATCTCTGTTTTGGTCTTACAGCTGTTAATGTGACTAGAGATTTTTTTTTATAATGAAATTTTATTAATCCTTTTAAATTAATGTTAGCTAAACCATCGCCATAAGTCATTAAAAAATCCTCATTCATATTAAGCTTATTATATGCTTTTAAAATTCTACCTCCAGTTCCAGTTTTAATTCCAGTAAAAACTAAGTTGGCAATAAAATTTATTTTTTTTGATTTATAATTAAATCTTATAAAATCTTTTTTTTTAAATATTATTTTTATTTTATTTTTCTTTTCTTTTAAAAAAAAATCAATAATTGACTCAGATTTATATCCTAAACAAAAAACAAAATTGTTTATTTTTTGCTTACAAAAAAATTCAACTAGGTGCATTAGGATTGGTTTATTGCCAATTCTAACCATCGGTTTTGCTTTGAGCTTTCCTTCATAATCTAATCTAGTTCCAAAACCACCACAAAGAATAAAAGCTTTCATCTAATAAAAAATCTTAATTCTTAATATTTCATATATTGCATTAAATATATGATAAAATTTTATTTTTTTTTCAGATGAATTTTGTCTTGCTCTATAAGGAACATGTACTGTTTCAATAAGAAATCTTTTTTTCATTATCCTACTTATTAATTCAAAATCAAAACCTGGATTATTTGTATTAATATTTAAATTTTTAAATTTTAAACTTCTGTAAAGTTTAGATCCTATTATATCATTAAATTTTGCGCCATAAAAAACATTAATCATATAAGTAGTTATCAAAGTTCCAAGATATTGGGGTCGATTGATAATTTCTGCTAATTTCCTTTTAATTGAAAATTTTTCATATCTTTCACCAAAAACTACATCAACGTTTGTTTGATTGAATTTTTTCAACATTTTATAAAATCCATCAATCGGATATTCAAGATCTCCATACTGAATATAAATCAGATCTTTTTTTGCTAAATTAAAACCTTTTTTAATAGAATCACCATAACCTAAATTTTTATCTTTAAAAACTATAGTTATATTTTCGTAGTTTATAAATTTTTTTAAAATTTGAATTGTTCCATCAGTTGAAAAATTATCTATAATTATAATTTCTTTATCTATATCTTTGATATCTATTATTTCTAATATAGCTTTTTCAATAGTTTTGACTTCATTAAAAACTGGTATAAGAAAGGTTACAGATTTCATAAAAAAAATTATAATAATTGTATATCAATGTTTTGGTTAAATAAAAAAAAAAAAAACTAATGAAGAATTTATTCAAAATTAATAACACCAGATTATTATTACTAGTAATTTTTTTTTGCTTAATAACTTTATTTTTTTTTCAGCCCGATTACAGTGCAGATACATTTAGGTATGTTTTTGCTGGGAAACAATTAGTAGAAACTTTCTTTGAAATCTCATTACAACCTAGAATAAGTGAAACATTTGAATCTTCAATAAATTTTCACAAAAATACTGATTACACATTTCCAACAAGAGAATTTTTTACAATTATTCCAAATATAATATTTTATTTATTTTCATTATTTTTAGATGATGGTGTCAGTTATATATTTGTATTTAACACATTATTTTACTCCTCTTTATTTGTAATTTGCCACAAAAAATATAATAAAGAATGTTCTTTTGTGAAATTTTTAATTATTTTTTATCTTTTTTTTGGTCATTATCAGATTGCTGGCTGGAATATTAAAATTCTACCAGAAATTATTTTTTTCTGTACTTTGTTGATATTTTTAATCATTTTTACAAATCATTGTGAAAAGTTAACATTATCAAAGATAATTTTACTTTTATTCTTATCAGTTTCAATTTTCTTAATTAGGCCGCAGGGTCTAATATTTATTTCAACATTAATAATTTTTTTATCTTTAAGAAATTTATTTAAAAAAAATTTGTTAAAATTTTT
>MDSZ01082775.1_pt1 | contig 10234 bp, 11 predicted proteins | sample 811201 | NCBI WGS metagenome assembly MDSZ01 (sample SAMN05326647, study PRJNA326480) | marine metagenome | isolation source: seawater | place: Indian Ocean: North | collected 2010 | reverse complement strand
TTGGAAGCAAATCTTACTTTAAACTTGCTGAGGAATTTATAAAAAATAATCAAATAGAAAGTGCTGCATGAGTTCAGGCAAAAAAAAAGGATTAGGTCGAGGTTTATCGGCTTTGTTTGGTGATGAAAAAACAAAAATTAATCCTAAAGAAACTACAAAAGTTAACGAAGTTTTAATTGGAGATTTGAGTAGAAACCCTTATCAACCTAGGCAAAATTTTAGTGAGGAAAAACTTGAAGAATTGGCGAATTCCATCAAGAAAAACGGTATTATTCAACCCATTGCAGTGAGGCCAAGTAAATCTGATCCAGGCAGGTTCGAGATAGTTGCTGGTGAAAGAAGATGGCTTGCATCTCAAAAAGCTGGACTACATAAAATCCCAGTTACTATTCTTGATCTAAGTGACGTTGAGTCACTAGAAGTAGCCATCGTTGAAAATATTCAAAGAGATGACTTAAATCCTGTAGAAGAGGCTAGGGGTTATAAAAGGTTGAACGAAGAATTTAAATATGATCATGAAAGTATTTCAAAACTTATGTCAAAAAGCAGAAGTCATATAAGTAACACTCTAAGACTTTTAACCTTACCGTCAGATGTGATTGCTATGCTTGAGGAGGGTTCCTTAACTTCTGGTCAAGCTAGGCCTTTAATTGGAATTTCTAATGCATCTTCTATAGCTGAGGAAATTGTTTCAAAAAACTACAGTGCTAGAAAAGTAGAATATCTAGTTAGAAATAAAAAGGGAGGTAATGTAGAAAAAAAAATTGATGCAAATATACTCAAATCTCAAGAAAAAATACAAAAAATTCTTGGACTCAAGGTTAATATCATCAATAAGAAAAATAATTCTGGAAAAATTATCATTCAGTATAAAGATCTTGATCAGTACCAATTTGTATCAGATCTACTTACTAAGAATTAGCAGCTACACAAACATCTAAAATTAATTTTTTAAATAATATTTCTTTATTTATTATTGATGATGATTTCAATTTTATTTCAAACTCATATGTTTTTTTAAGAATATCATGTATCTTGTCTTTGCTCCATATTCTTGCTTGAGAAATAAAATTAGGTTTATCTTTCCAAAAAATAGGAGGTTTAAGATTATCAATCTCTTTTTCTAAAACCGTATTATCTAGCCTTTTCAATTCTCTAAATCTTTTTAATCTTTGATTTATTAGGTTTAAATATAAATTTATTTTTTCTACGTCTATAACAGTATCACCTAATAACTTATTTGTTTTAAGTTTGTTTCCCATAAGAGCTTGATCTTTGAGTAAGTTAAAGTCCTCATTAACCTTGATATCAAGTAAATTTTCTAGCTTTTTAGTTTCAAGAACTTTATCTTGAAAAAAAATTATAATCTTCTCAATTTCATTGATTACTTTAGCTCTATTAAGTCCGCTACTTTCAATTATCATGTTGATATTTTGCGAGGTTAAACCTGTGAATCCTGATAACTTTTTAGTAATAATTTTTTTAATTCCTAATTCGGTATCTGCATAACATGCAACAGCCCCCAACTTTTCTGACTTTTCAAAATAATTTCTAATTTTTGATTTTTTATCTAAAACATCAGAAAAAAAATATATTTTTTCATTACTAGTAATCTCGTTTAGTTCCTCTACTAAACTAAACAATTTATCATTTACCTCTTCAATAAAATAAACTTTTTCCTTATTAAATAAAGAAATATTATTTATTTCATTAAAAATTAAACTTTTGTTATTAATAATTTCTTCTTGGTTGAAACTTAGTATTTCATTATTTTGATTTAATCTTTTAATTTTATCTTTAAATTCATTTTTAAGTCCTAAGTTTTCTCCATAAAATAGAATTATATTTTTGCTAATTTTATTTAAATTGTCCTCTAAAATATAACTTTTAAATATCATATAAATTTGCCGTTACTTCACTAAGTATCTCTTGAGATAATTCTTCAACAAGTATATCTATTAATTTTTTTTCACTTGTCAAAGTTCGTGAATATTGTTCTGAAACATTATACTCTCCTTTTTTAATTAGTGTAAATTCCTTAAAGTTCTTATTTTCCAGCAAGTTAAATTTCACTTTTGCTGTAATACTAATCTCGTATTTTGTTATCTCATTTTTAATATTTCTTTCTTTAACAATTTTTTTCTTAAGAGTATCTATATTTAAAGTTACTAACGTTTGGCTATTCTCATTTTTGTAAAAAGCTAATTTATTTTTTAACTTATAATTTATTCTATTTTCCCCTACTGTAGTAATGTCTATAATTGAGAAATTTGAAAGTTTGGACCTATCAACTACTTTAAACCCACAATTAGTTGTGAAGGCTAAAATCGTTGTTAACAGTAAAATATTTAAGTTTTTCATTTGTTGCGAATGATGAAGTTAATAATTTTATTTTGAACAAATATAGTCTTAAAAATATCATTATTTTCTAAAAACTTTTTTGCTTTAGAATTGTTAATGATAATATCTTTAATTTCTTTTTCATCTAGATCTCGCTGTATCTTAATAATGTCTCTAGTTTTTCCATTAATCTGTACAGCAAAATTAATTTCATCTATTATTTTATTTTTGTCTATTTCAGGCCATTTATTTACATTTTTACATTTTAATAATTCAAGACATTCGTTTGAAAGATGTGGTGTAAAAGGTATCATTAATTTCATAATTTTAATAATATTCTCAGACAAAACCTTATTACTTATTTCAGAAGATAAGTAATCTTTAATAAAATTATATATTTCGTAGAAATTAGCAATTGAAACATTGAATCTAAAGTTTTCAATACTTTTATCTACTTTATCAACATAAGTGTTAATGTTAGCAACAAATTTTTCCTCTACGCTTTTTGTTACTCTGTTTTCTTTTCTGTTTGAAATTAATATATTTAAATTCCAAATTTTTTGTAAAAACTTGTTTGCAGAAGCCACACCAGTGTCAGACCACTGAACATCTTTCTCTGGTGGACTATCAGATAATATAAACCATCTCACAGCATCTGCTCCATATTCTTTTATCATTTTTTCAGGATCGATGGTATTTTTTTTAGATTTCGACATAGACTCAGGTGGTCCAACTTTAACTTTACTTTTGTCATCTCTTTTGACCACAGTTTTTGGATCGAGTTTTTCAACCTCATCAGGATAAAGCCAATTTCCTTTTATATCTTTGTAAGACTCATGACAAACCATTCCTTGAGTAAAGAGATTTTTAAAAGGTTCAGACAAACTAAAGTTTTTTTTACATTTGGCCAAACCCTTCGAAAAAAAACGAGAGTACAATAAATGCAAGATTGCGTGTTCAATCCCCCCTATATATTGATCTACCGGCATCCAATAATCGACTTTTTTTATATCAAATGGTGAGGATTTATGTTCAGGTGAACAAAATCTTAAAAAATACCATGAAGAGTCAACGAAAGTATCTAGAGTATCCGTCTCTCTAATAGCTTTTTTTCCAGATGATTTATGTTTGGTGAATTTCCACTTTGGGTGACTTTCTAAAGGGTTACCTTTTGAATTTAAATCAATGTCTTCTGGTAGTTCAACTGGTAATTCACTTTTATCAACTGGAACCACACTTCCATCTTCAAGATATATCATTGGGATAGGACATCCCCAATATCTTTGCCTAGAAATTCCCCAGTCTTTAAGTCTAAATAAAGTTTGTCTTTTACCTAATTTTCTATACTCTATTTCTTGAATAATTTTTTTCTTAGCCTGGTCAACGTCAAGACCGTTTAAAAAATCCGAGTTAATTATTTTTCCTGCTCCAGTATAAGCTTCTGTTAAATCTTTTTGAGTATCTCCATCCGATACAACTCTTATAATCTCTAATTTATATTTTTTTGCAAAATCAAAATCCCTTTGGTCATGAGCAGGACATCCAAATATAGCGCCACTTCCATAATCCATCAAAACAAAATTAGCAAAAAAGATAGGTATTTTTTTATTTTTTATTAAAGGATGTAAAGCGAACAAACCAGTGTCGAAACCTATTTTTTCAGCATTTGCTAAAGCTTCTTCAGTCGTCCCAGTCTTATTACATTCCTCTTGAAACTTTTGAAAATCTTTTTTGTCTTTAAAATTTTTACTGAGTGGGTGATCTATGGACAACGCTAAGAAACTAGCTCCAAAAATTGTGTCAGGTCTTGTTGTAAAAATTTTAACTTCATCTTTATTTTTTTCAATTTTAAAATTAATTTCAGACCCATAAGATTTTCCTATCCAATTTTTTTGCATCAATTTCACTTTTTCAGGCCAACCATCTAAATTATCTAAATCATTCAATAATTGATTCGAAAATTTCGTTATGTTAAAAAACCATTGAGAGAGCTTTTTTCTTTCAACAACCGCATTAGAGCGCCATCCTTTCCCGTCAATTACCTGCTCATTTGCTAAAACTGTTTTTTCAATTGGATCCCAGTTGACGTAAGTTTCTTTTCTAGAAACTAGTCCTTCATTAAAGAAATCAATAAAAATCTCTTGTTGATGCTTATAATAATCTTTATCACATGTTGAAATCTCTAAATCCCAGTCAATTGATAGGCCAAGCATTTTAAGCTGAGTCTTCATAGTTACAATGTTTTGATTTGTCCATTTCTTAGGGTGTAGATTATTTTGTTTTGAGGCGTTCTCTGCTGGAAGTCCAAATGCGTCCCATCCCATTGGATGAAGAACATTAAAACCTTTCATAAATTTATATCTAGCTACGACATCTCCAATGGTGTAGTTTCTAACATGTCCCATGTGAATTTTTCCTGAGGGGTAAGGAAACATTTCTAAACAATAAAATTTCTTACCTTTTGAATTATAAAGTTTTTGTGAAGAAAATTTAATTTGCCACTTTTTTTCAATTTCTTGAAAATTAACTCTTTCCATACGGATTATTTTTTTTTATTTTTTTGTTCTTTTTCAATTAAAGCAGCTTTTTTCAAGATTGTAGAGTGAAGTTCATCACGTATTTTAGTTTTTTCTAGAATTCGAATTTTACAATTATTCGAATTTACACAAGTTTTTTTATGAATGATTACCTTTAAACTCTCACTTCTAATATCATTTGCTAAAAATCTGATGGAGATTTTTATTGAGTCTTGATTGCCAGAAACTTCGTCATAATACCAATCAGTGATAATTACCCCGCCAGAATAATCAACTGTAGTTAATGGAAGGAAATCTAGAGTTTCTAATGAAGCTCTCCATAAAGGATTAGATGTTGAAAATTCATAAGTCGTTTTACCTCCTCTTATGCCCTTAGCTGCATTTTTTAATGAAACACCCCTACCTTCTTCAATATTTTTTTTTGCCTTTTCTGGACCACTTAAAGGTTCTGACTTCTCTGGCTTGAAAGCTGCGCACGAAGTCATAAAAATTAGACCAAATGAGAATAAAATTCGTGTAAATAATGCTATAAATGTATTTTTATCAAACATTTTAAAAATGAAATTTGCTTAGATATTATCACCTTATAGCCCATTAAATTCAGTTTAAAATAGAAAAGTGGCTAAAATATTAGCATTTTAATGTGATATTTTTGCAACATTGATATTTATAATTACAAAAAAACTAAGATTTTCCAGCTAAATCAAGGTGAAAAGGATAAAAATCTACCATTAATTTTATTAAAATTAATTTAATAACAACAAAAGGAAAACAATGAAAAATGTACTAAAATACGCAGTAGTATTATTTACTGCATTATCATTTTCATTTGCTCAAGCAGGAGAACTTTCTGTAACAGGTAGTGCAAAAGCTTCATATGTAATCATATCAAGTGATTCATCTACAGGTGCTCAGGAACAACCAAATTCTCTTGGTGTAGCCAATGAATTTAATTTAGGTGCAAGTGGTGAGTTAGACAATGGTATGTCTTGGGGTTACAACATCGATATCGATGGTGATACAACACAAGACGACGGTAGTTTATTCTTATCATCTGGCATGGGTAAAGTAATGATCAGTATTTCTGAAGGTGGATTAGAAACATCTAAGAAAGGTATTTTCTCAGCAACTGGGGACAGAGGTTCTGACTCAGCTTACGATGAGGGAATGTTTGAAGAGTGGTCAATCGGTGATGCTAATAACATCTCTTACCACACTCCAGCTGACCTATTACCATTTGGTATTAAAGGTTCAATAGCTTACGCTCCATCAACTGTAGCGGACGCTAACCAGTCAGTTAACAACTTAGTAGCTGCAAATACAGGTGCAATAACTGCTCCAAATAACTCTGGAAAAGTATATTCAGCTGGTTCAGTAGCTAATGCTGGAAGAACAATGACACAATACGCAGTACACGCTACTCCTATTGACGGTTTAACATTAGGTGCATCATACGAAGATTTCGGTGGAGCAACTGGTGATACTGGTCAAAATGCAGAAGGTGGTGCATGGTACGCTAACTATGCTATCGGTAACGCTAAAATTGGTTACGGTAGATCATATGTAGCTTTACCAAATGCTAAAACTGCTGCAACATATGAAACAGTTTTAGGAACAAAGTACTCTGCATTAATCGCAGTGAACGATGCTCTTTCAATTTCATATGGTGTTGAAAAATCTGAGACAACACACATGTTAGCAACAACTGACGATGTAGAGATGGAAGTAACTCAAATCGCAGCTGCTTACACAACAGGTGGATTAACTCTAGCTGTATCAATGAACGATTACGAAAACGTTCTTTACACAGCAAACCAAGACGTTAAGTCAACTGTGTTTAACGTGTCAATGGCATTCTAATTAATATAGAATTTATTGATTTAAAAAAGCCGGTTAGCAATAGCCGGCTTTTTTTTTATTTCAGAGAAAATTACTAAAGCGTCACTTTTTACATCTCTCATTCTATTAAGATTATTGAGCCTAATACCACCAAGTGGGATTAAATTTTTATTAATTAATAAGCTATATTTGTTAAATTTCAAAATCCCTAAAAAACTTTTCTTATAAATGTATGTGGTTTGAAATAACCTAGAAAAAATAAATTTTGAACAATTCTGTTTTTGCTTTAAATTAAGTTCTTTATAATTATGCGCAGCTCCAACTATCTCCAAATTACCGTCAATCATGTACGGTCTTTTAAAACTTGTATTATTTGCGGAAATATAAAACCCATCTGCTTTTAAGTTAACCGCAAGTCTAATATTGTTTGCTACAAAAAATTTAATACCTTTACTTTTGCAAATTTTTCTAAATCTCAATAATTCATTATTATTCTCTTTAAACTTAATATTTCTTAAAATAATTATAAATTTATCTCTTTTTTTTATGTTACTTAATTCAATATCTTTGATATTTTCAATGATAAGATAATAATTTTTTTTATAAGCAAACATATGAGTACAATAATTCAAAGATTTAATAAAATAAAATCTAATATTATAAGATTAGACCCCTCTAATAATGTAAAAATAGTAGCAGTAAGTAAAACTTTTTCATTAGATCATATTAAACCGTTAATAGATTTAGGTCATGAACATTTTGGTGAAAATAAAGTTCAAGAAGCAAAATCAAAATGGCAAGATCTGAAAAAACAAAATTCAAATATCAATTTACACATGGTAGGAAAGCTTCAAACTAATAAAGCTAAAAATGCTGTAGATCTTTTTGATTATATACATTCATTAGATAATCAAAAACTAGCTGACATTTTATCAAAAGCGCAAAAAAATGTTAACAAATCTTTAAAGTATTTTATTCAAATAAATATTGGAAATGAATTACAAAAATCTGGAATTTCAATTAATGAGCTTGATGATTTTTATAATTATTGCTGTAAAGAACAAAACCTTAATGTGATTGGTTTAATGATAATTCCTCCTAATAATGATGAGGTGAAAAAAAACTTTGAGCTTGTGGAAAAATTAAACAAATCTTTAGCTTTAACAGAGTTGAGTATGGGTATGTCAGCAGATTATGAAGATGCGATTAAATTTAGTTCTACCTTTGTTAGAATAGGTAGTTTAATATTTGGTTCTAGAAATTAACTGATTATAACTTTTGTTTTATTACTTACGGTTTGTGCAATTTCTTTTAAAATTTTTCTTTTTATACCAATACATCCTTCTGTAGATTTATAATTTTTTTTTGCGATATGAATAAAAATTGCACTGCCTTTATTTTTTTTAGTAGGATGCATATTATAATTTAAAACGAGTATTATATCGTAAATATTATCTCTCCTATAAAATTTTTCTGCACTAAAATTAAAAGGGAGTTTAACAAGTTTGTTATATTTTTCTGATCTAGGATCGTCACACCAGCCCATGTCTTTTTTAATAGAATATTTTTTTATTTTAGTTTTTAAACTACGAATTTTATCTTTTCTATAAAATACTCTTATAATTTTAAACACGCCTTTTGGCGTTACTAAATCACCTTCTTTTCTCTTAATACCAATTCCTCTTTTACCAATAGCACATTTTACATTATAGTGATTAAATATAAGAATTTTTTTTTTTATAAATATATGCATAAATTAGATGTTATAATTCTAGGCTCAAAAAGTTTTTTTTCAACACTAAATGAACTTAAGAAATATTTAAATTTTAATATTTATTCAGAGAAGAATGAAATCATTATCAATAATGAAGAACAAGAAAATAAGTTGTTATTTTGTCATGAAGAATATCTCGAAAAGAAGAACAATCTTAATTTTATCAAAAAAACAAAAGGAATTAAACTATTAGCATCTAAAACTGAAAAAAACAATAAAGAAGCAAACTTATTTCATTCAGTAATTAAACTTCCAACTACTGTAGAAGAAATAAATAATTTTGTAGAAAGTTGTATAGCAAAGGTAAAATTTAGTAAAAATTCTTCTATTAAGATTAAAGATTATTATCTTAATAAAAATGAAAAAAAATTATTTAAAGATGATAAATTTATAATTTTAACAGAAAAAGAAATTCAACTTCTTGAACTTTTTTTAAGTCATAATAAAGCAATTTCAAAAAATGAAATTTTATCAAGAGTTTGGCATTATTCATCTGATGCTGATACACATACCGTTGAAACGCATGTTTATAGATTAAGAAAAAAAATTAATGAAAAATTTTTAGATAACAGATTCATTAAAAACGATAAAAATGGATACTTTCTTTGAAAAATAGAAATAAATATGCAAAAGACCTATTCTCTCTTAAATATAGAAAGAGAGTAATTAAACCAAAAAAAGGCAAAGGAAGTTTTAAAAGAAAAAAAAAATAATTTAGCTTATTCTTGCGCCGATTATTTGAATAATTTCTGATGACATATCTGTACCTTTTTCTAGACACTCTTTTATCGTTTTACCTTTAATATATCCATCAAGAAATCCAGCCGCAAATAAATCACCTGCTCCTGTTAAATCTACAATCTTCAGATTTTTTTTTGCATTGCACTCAGTGATGTTATCATTTTGGATTGCTATAGCACCTTTTTCCCCTCTAGTAATAACAATTAGTTTATTATTATTTTTAGAAAATTGAATTACATCGTCAAATTTTTTAGCTTTTATTAATGACATGATTTCTTGCTCGTTAGCGAAAGTAATATCTAGTTTATTTTTTACTAAATCAAAAAAATGAGGTCTATGCCTTTCAACACAAAAAATATCTGATAAAGACATTGCAACTTTATTAGCGTTAGCGATAGATTTTTCAAAAGCCTTTCTCGGCTCACCTTCATCCCACAGATATCCCTCAAGAAACAAAATTTCACTTTTTTTTACAGCATTAATATCAATATCTTTTTGATTTATTTTACCTGCAGTCCCAAGGAAAGTTATCATAGTTCTTTCCGAGTCTGGTGTAATTAAAATTAAACAAGTACCAGTTGGTATTATTTCTTTTTTCTTGGAATAAATATAATTGACTTTTTCCTTTTTTAATCCAATTTCATATTTATTCCCAAGCTCATCATCACTTACTTTTCCAATAAAACCGACTTTATTACCTAATTTAGAAAGGCCTACAATTGAATTAGCAACTGACCCGCCAGAAATTGTTTCTTCAATTATAAGACTAGAAAGTAATTTTTTAAATTCTATTTCATCAACTAACTTCATAGTACTTTTAGTTAAATAATTTTGATTAAGAAAAGTTTCGTCTACTTTGCAGATAACATCTACAATTGCATTTCCAATACCAAGAACTTTCATAACAATTATGCTTTTTTTGTTTTAATTGGCTTTTTTCTATTTGGATAACAGCTTTTGCATATTTTACAAGTTATTCCAAAACAATCTCTTGCTTTACAAT
>MDSZ01124494.1_pt1 | contig 10235 bp, 15 predicted proteins | sample 811201 | NCBI WGS metagenome assembly MDSZ01 (sample SAMN05326647, study PRJNA326480) | marine metagenome | isolation source: seawater | place: Indian Ocean: North | collected 2010 | reverse complement strand
ATATAAAGAGCTAAGGCTGTATCACTCATTCCTATTTGATCGGCTTCATTTAATAATACTTTAGCTTCAGCCAAAATATCAGGATGTCTATGTAAAAAGCTGCGTTTGCCCATTGGCGGCATACTTTTAGCATATTCTTCAAGTGTCATATTTAGCCCCTCTGTTATATTAATTATATATTAAAAAAAAAGTTTATTTAGCCTTTAATTATTTAAAATATCCTTCATTAATGTAATTAGGTTTAAATTTTCCATAATATTTTAAATATTCTTTATTGTATTTTTTACCATATTTATTATTACTATTTATATTTATAATTTTACTTTTAAATTTTTCTCTTTTAAAAGGAACAAATACGGCTAATGGCGTTCCCTGTTCGATCAAAATATTATTATTTGTTTTAATAATTAACTGTAAATGAATATGATGAATTTTATCTGTTCGTAATATACCTTCAAACACTTCCCATTGATCATTGTATTGTAAAGGTAAAGGTATTTGCCTACAACTATATCCTTTAGGCGTAAATACTTTAAAGGGATAATTATATTTTATAATTGCTTTCATATCAAAATTTTCAGGTGTATATGAAATAAATTGATCGTTAGTATGTATATCAAATTCAGAAGTTGTTGTTTGAAATACTGATCCCGTTTTCCAATTTAATGTTCCATTTTCAAGTATTTGAATATTTAAATCGCAGGGCGCTAATAAAGCATAGCCATATTTAAATATATCTATATAACTTGGACAAGATTTAAAATTTAAATTTTTTTTATCTATTTTAATTTTTTTTAAATAATCAGGCATAACTTTTTTTAGAGGTATTGGGTGTATATTTGAATTAAGTTCTAATCTTTTATCATGTGTTCCAAATACTATAGTTTTCATAAAAGTTACTTTATAATTTCTTTATAATCTACCCAACTTTGACTAACGCTTCTTGAAGTAATATGTTGTGTATTAATAATATTTTGGTGCTTTTGATCATAATTTTTAAGCTGTAAATCTAATTTATATTTTTCTTTTTTATAAACATTACAAATTAGTAAAGGCTCGCCTGCTTTAATAAATATATGTTTTTTTTCAATTTTATTTAAATCTTGATAAAATTCAAAAAGAAAATTTGCAGTATGCCATATATCTGTTTCAACTTTACCAGGTAATATTTTTATATTTCTTCTTATGTGGTAAAAAGGGTCTTGAAATTCTAAACCGTAGCCCTCAGGTGTTACAAAAGAATAAGGAGAAATAAATTTTAAAATACCATAACCGTCGATCGTATTTAAATTCATACCTTTAATTTGATGAAAGTTTTGATAATCTAAATCGCCCCCTTCTTCATCAGAATAAACTGGCTGCCCTACTGTCCAATTAAAAGAGTTTCCATTTTTTACTATATTTACATCTGTCCAAGCAGGTATAACTATTCCTTGTGTTATTATTTCTTGTATCGCAGGACATTTTCTTGCTTGTCTAAAACCCCAGGCGTCAGATACAGAAGAAGTATTTATATCGCCCCTTTTATAACTATCTTGTTTTTTATACCATTCAGGCAAAAATTTATTAGCAAGAACTGGCGGATATAAATTCATTAAAGTTTCTGCTGTTTTATTAGCTGGATATATTTTTATAGGTATATTATTCATTATTTTAATAGCTTTTTAGGTCTTCGATTTAACGCATTATTATATATATTATTTAAATTTTTACGATAATTATTTGTTCTAAAACTTTCATTTAAATAATTTTGTATTTTATTATTAATTTCCATATATTTTAAATTTACACTTTTATTAAATATTACTGAAATAAAAGGATCATTTACATTAAAATATAATTTACCTGGTTTATTTATATCTTTAAGTGTCCATGAGCTATTAAAACTTCTTATCCAATAATAAGGTTTAAACCCCCCATGTATATAATTACAGTTTTCTGTTTTCATATTAGGGAATACAGTTATAAACTCTAATTCTTTATCATCAGTAATAAAAGCATAAGGTGCTAACAACTGTAAATTTATAGCATTATTTTCATATTGTAAAACAATTAATGAATTTATTAAAGTATGAACATCATTATTTATTTGCATATTTTTTTTATCTAAATTATATGTGTAATATGGCTCATGATTTTTTAAACCAAATTCTATTTCTACACCAATAAAACTATTAGCACTATAAATTTTATTGCCAACACTTGCAATGCTTGGACAACCAAATTTATTTAAATTAGGTGTTTCTAAATTATTAAATATAGATTTAGGTAATGTTAATCCACAAAAATTAGGTAAAAATATATAATTACAGTTGCTTTTTTTTGTATTAAATAATTTCACTACATAAATATTTTAGTATTAAAATTATTTAACTAGAAAAATCTATCCAAGACTCTGTTTCTTCGTCCCAATCTTTAGGATCGCCTTCAGGGATTTCAACAGGTGCTTTCCAAGACCAAGTATTCGTATCAATAATCCAGCTAGGGTACGGTTTAGGACTAAGAAACACATCATTAGTAGTATCGTAAGTATAGCCAACCCCTGCATAATTACCTCTAAATGGTGTATCACCTAATGCGTGTTGATTAGCATTTGTATTAAATGAAGTTCTTTTACAATCTGCTACACCGTGAAAATCTTTATACCACTCCTCCCAATCAACATCTACTCCGTCTCTTTGTTCATCTTCGTTTTTGCCGGTAATTACTGATATAACTATATTGTTTTCATCTAAAAGTGCGTAATGTGCCATTATGAAAAGCTCACTGTATCTGATCCTGCAGTAAAAGTTACTATTGTAAATTCACCGCTTGTTGTTGATGAACTTGTTAAACTTCCACCAACTGTTATAGCGGCGTCACTTGTTTTAAATTTAAGTACAACAATCCCTGATCCACCTGCATAACCATTACTGTTAGCAGCAGTTCCGCCACCGCCACCTTCGCCAGAATTAGCGCTACCTGTGCTTGCACTTTGGCTCATATTACCTGCACCATAAGTTACAGATGAGCCTGTAATAGAAGACGCTTTTCCTGCGCCACCGGTATTACCACCATTGCCACCTGCGCCGCCACCGCCATGATTATTAGCTCCGTTGCCGCCTTGCCCTGCTTGTCCTGCACCACCTAAATTTCTTTCGCCGTATGATCCTGCTTGGCCGCCACCACCGCCGCCAACAGTTGTTTTATCCCCTCTTGATGATCCGCCACCCCAACCATAATGGAATTGACTACCTCTACCGCCGCCGTAACTTGTTAAATTTCCAAAAACGCTATCGCTTCCGCTAGAATGAGCGCCACCGCCACCGCCAACCGTAACTGTATAGCTTGTTCCTAATGTAGCTATAAATTTTTCTTCAGGTGTTGTTTCAGGATAGCCGGTTGCTTCGCCTTCTGTTGAATTACGGAAACCACCGCCACCGCCACCGCCACCGCGTTGGTCAGTACCATGTCCGCCCCAGCCCCCGCCGCCTCCACCAGCGACGATTAAAAATTGTATTTCAAACTGGTTGTTTTCTAATTTTAATTCTCTGCTCGCAGTTCTTACAGATTTATTTTTTGCACCAGTTAAACCAGATTTATTTAATGAATTAATAGACATTATTTACCTATGTAATTTCTGTTCCGTATGCCTGAAATGTTACATTAGCGTCAGAAGCACCTACAGATATTTCTGCACCTGCTTCAAGTGTTATGCCAAGTGTAAGGGTAATAGTATCATTTCCTGCTATAACAGTGTCGTAAGCTACATAATCTTGATTAGCTACAGATGAGTTATCATCTTTTGTAGCAATTCGAAAAGTATTGTTAGCGCTTTCCCTATTACATACAACAATTGTTGAAACAACAGCTTCTGTTGAAGAAGGAACTAAATAAAGTTCTACATCATTCGCACTTGCGTCTGCAACTTGTCCTAATATTTTGTAAGCATTTGCCATAAATTTATCCTTTCTATGCTCCTATTAAAAGCATTTGATCAAATTGAGTTCCACCGCCACTTCCAGCAGTTGGATATAAACTTAAATTACCATTAGCGCCCATGCCGCTATGATTAGGACAATAATAATATAATTTACCAACTGTTGCGCCTGTAGTAGTAGCAGTTCCTAAAGTTTCAGGAGTTATTTCAATTTCAATATAAGCGCTTGAGCTACCAGCTGTTCCAGACTCTGTTACATTAGTTGTAAACGCTGAGCCTGAATTATGCGATCCATCTTTAGTAGTTGAAAATTTTAAAGGGTGACCTGTATTAGAACTATCTGAAATATCAAATTTATATTTATATCCTACAGATACATCTAAAGCAGGCGTTTTAGTTCCTGCTCCTGTATCTGTTCCATTAAGCATATAAAAAACATTTTGACTGCCTGAGCCGTCGTCTGCTACTTTTACTGTTATTGGAATAGTTAAAGTTGAAGTTCCTGCTGTTATATTATCTAAGGCTGTTTGAGTAGCACTTGATATAGGTAAATTGTTTAAAGTTGTTTTTTTAATTGCGTTTGAAGCACTAGCGTCAGCAATTAATATTTCGTCAGATGTTACAGGCGTTACTGATGATTCTGAATTTATATCAACATTTAAAGTTACATCACCTGAAGAGCCGCCGCCAGATAAACCATCACCGGCCGTTACTCCTGTTATATCTGCTGTAAGACTTGTATTTTGCCAACTGGTTGTATAGTATTGTAAAGTATCACTATCTGCCAAATAGCAAAACTGCCCTTCAATAGGACTTGTTATTTGAGCGTCTCTAGCTGTAGCATTAGCAAAAATAGCTATGCTTTGCTCCATTAAATAATCTTGAACATCAGCAGCAGTTAATACTTCACCTACTGCAAATGTTTTAAAACCGTTTGCCATGTTTTTATTTTATCCTTTCACTTAAATTTAATTCATTATACGTCATTAATAGCCTAGCTTATCTGTATCTAAAACACCAAATAAAGTATTATTTAAACGCATAAAAGCTTGAACATCGGCATTAGATAATTTATATGAACAACTAAATAAAGTAGGAGTAATATTGTAAGTTATGCTATCAATAATTTCATTCGATGTTATTTGAGCTGGTGATCCGCTTCCAGGCGGTGTTAATTCAACTTTAACAATATCTCCTATTTCTCTATCAAGAACTGTTCCTTGATTAGCCGTTGAAGCTTCTGTTAAATCAACTATTAAATTATCAAATCTTATTAATGCGTCTTTAAATTTTCCTAATAAAAAATTAGCAGCGTCATTAACATCAGTATCGCTATTGTTATATAAATTATCTCGGCTTAGCGTTCTAATTAAATATTTACCTTGCGACCCTGTATCTTGAACTGTTTGAACGCTTCCGCCTATTCTTTGTAAAGAAACAACATTAAATATTTCATTATCATCATTAATATAATCCACTCTTAAATATGGAACATCCGAGCCATCATCACTAAAAGTTGCAACGGTTGCTGAGGGGAACGTAGTATGCCTAGATTTAAATGTTAATTTACCATCTTTAGACATAAACAACAAACCATTTTCTGAACGTTCAACATTTTGTAAAACTGATAAAGTATTTTCTGTTAATGAACTTAAACTTTGCATAGTTGAAATACCTGTTTCAATATTTCTTTCAGTTCCGAATTTAACATTGGCGTTATCTAATATTGCTGAAACTAAATCTCCACTGTTTAAACTAGAAAAAGAAGCATTAATTAAACTTGTATTGGCTATTTTCATAAAACCATCTGCAGCTTGAAATTCAGCGAACGAGTTACTTTGATCAGGGTAAGTTAAATTTATATCTGTTACAAAACCTACAAATAAATCTTTATAATTGCTACCTCCATCAGTAGTAGCGTCAATATGAATTGCTATCATTGGCTCAATACCTGGACTATATGGACTTGAGGTATTTGTATTTTCATATTTTCTATCATTATTTAATAATTGGACTGAGGCTGTTCCTGTTGAAAATGTAGCTAGGTCTCTTGATCGGCCTCTGCTTATGCTTACGCTTTGAACATCGCTTGTAACATCGGTTAAAGGAGTTGCGCCCCCTAATTCTGCAGAATCTAAAACGCCTCTAACCAAATCATCTAAAGTAAAAGTATTTTGCGTAAATCCAACTCTAACTCTAACTACAGGAGCGGCCATTATATAATTGTTATAACCCTATTTAATGGGCCATTTCTTTTTGTATAATCATTTAACGCATTTACAACTTCATTAGGATTTCTAACTTCTTTATTAAAATTAACAGTTAATCCACCAGTTGCATTTAATAAAGAGGCCTGCGCTTGTTGTGTATTTTGACTTAAAGATTCTAAAGTAGTAGCCGGATCAATAGTTTCAACAGGCGTTAATCTTTTAACTTCTGCTTGCGCAAATCCAAAAGAAACATTACTAAACTCTCTTAATTTAGGTAAATCAATATTTATTCCAATTTTGCCTAACACTCCTGAAACTTTATCTACAAAACCATTTATAGTTCTTATAAAACTATTTAAACTGTTAATTATTCTATTTATCATATTTTCAAAATTTTTAGGTAAGTTTTTCAAAAATGGTCCTATAAATTTATCAACTATTTCTGTAAACTTTTTAAATGCTGGTGCAAGTAAACTAAGTAATAAAGTTACTATTGCAATTATAGGAGGAGCTAAAGCAGAAAATAATTCACCAACTACTTGCAAAAATGGTGCAACTGCTTTTATAGCGCCTACTAAGTGAGGCCCTACTTCTGTAACTAAATCAACCACAACAGGAAGCAACTCTTCAACAACAGGAAGCAACTCTGCGCCCATTGTTACTTTTAAATCTTTTAACTTAGCTTGAGCTGCTCTTGATTTATTAGCAAAACTTTCCTGCGTTCTGTTTAAATCTCCTTGTTGAACTTTTGTTTTTTGTAATAACAGTTCATAAGTAGCTAAAGCTTTTTCTTGTTTAGTTAATTCTTTAGCATTTGTTTTTCCAGTCATTATAAATGCTTGTTGTTGAACGTCAGCCTCCATAATGGCGATTCCATACGTTTTAAGTGATTCTCTTTCTCCAAGCAATGCTTTAGTAAAAGCTTGCATAACCGGCTCAGCTCCACCTTGAACGTTACTAAACGAAGCAACATCACCGGCTAAGCTTGCTAATTTAGTTGATAAGTCTGCTGACGCTTCGCTAGTAAATTCAATACCTTGAAGAATAGCGCCTGACTGAGTTAATAAGCCTTCCAATTCAAAAGCGGCCAAGCCTGCTTTATTTGCAAATTCATCAACAAAACCTGATAACTTTGGAACGCTTTCTCCAAATGTAGTTTCAAACGCAGACCTGGCTTCATTAGCGTCTGACCCTAAATTAACTAAATCTTTTCCTAAAGTAACTGCAGCAACAGAAGCAACTCCTAAACCTGCAGCTGTAGCTTTACCAATAGTTCCAGCAACAGAACTAAATTTTGACAACGCTTTTTGTGATCTAGTTAAGCTTTCAGTAAATTGTTTAGTTTTACCTATTATTGCTATTGATACTTTTTTAGTTGCTGCCATTATTGTATTGCCTTAATTAATGAGTCATACATTCTGTCTGAATATGATTCTGCTATTTTATTTTGATTTTCATCTAAAGTTTTACCAACTACATAACCTTTTTTGCCATATTGTGAAAACGAACTATCTCCAGCTGTAAACCTATGACCAATCCATTTTTTATAAGGGAAGTGCGCTCCAGGTCTTGAATATCTTAAGTTACCAACTTCATTTCTGCTAACAGCTCTAGTTTTACCTTTTTTAGTTGGAACATACATATAACGACGGCCAAACTCTAATGAAAAAGTATCAGGCTTTTTATCATTTCTTACAATATTTATTTTTGCTTCTGTTCTAGTTCCAGAAGCTGTAAATCCTGTAGCCGAAGCTCTAGCTTTAGGTGTTCTTTGTTTTTTAGCTAATTTACGAATATCAACTAATTGCTCTTTAGCAATTTCTCTATTAAATTTTGCTAAAGCTTTTAAAATATCAGTTTGTTGATATTTTACTAAGTCTCTTTTTAAATCATTAATTTGAGAATTATCTATTGTAAATTCACCTGATATTTTCATAATTATTTTTCGTATCGCTTGTTTAACACTTTTACAATTGCGTTGAACATTTCCATATCAACTTCTAATAAAGCGTTTGGATCTATTCCTGTTTCAACTGATATAGCAGCTATTAACTCAATAAATCCATTTACGCTTTTAAATTATCACTTGTCCCTGCAATGTCAAGTTCATCAACTTTTTCAACCCATGCGTCATAGTCTTCTGTTACGCCATTTCTTTTTGCGCCAAGCCAAGCTAAATATAATAGCCATTCATAGCGCTGCTCATCATTAAGCTTAGAAATAGGTATGTCAAACTTACGTTCAAACTTAACTATGTCTGCTGGTTTTACTTTAACTTCAAGGGTTGTGCCGTCACTCATAATGACGATCATATTTCCCATTAACTTGTAGCTCTAGTAATTGTTCCTGAAGTTGGGAACGAAACTGACATTGTTGCAAGTTCTCCAACAGCATTCCCCACTGGAATATGTTGATTAACTAAAACATTACCTGAGTAACTAGGGTTAGTTGCGCTAACTGATCCGCTTGTTGGTTTAACTACAAAAGCTGTAGTTGTTCCAAGTAAAGGGAATAAAGTTGCGTCAACTTCACTGCTAGCAAAATCCTGCTGAAACTCAATTGATAAAGTTCCTGATTTCAAGCCCCCTGTTCTCGTCATAAATGTCGAGCCCATCGCTGTAGTCATAACCTCTTCAGCTGTAATGTCTAATGTAACTGAACTAACGTGATCGCTTAAATCAACGCTGTTAAGTGTTACGCTTGCGTCTGTTAAAACAAATTTAGCCAAAATTAACTCCTCTCTATTTATTTATTTTAAATATCTAGTAAGAAGTTATGTTTTATACGTTATTAAAACAGAAAACCCCTCAGGGCTGCTAAGGGGCTTCTGCCGTTCATATACAAGGGGGCATGAATATTTATTTACTAATAACTAACCTTGTATATAAATTTATTTAATAACTAATCGTAATAATCGCCTATGCTCTTTTTCAAGTGCAGCAGCAAATTCTTTAGACAATAAATTATATTCAATATCTTTATTTATTATATCAACAAGAGTTGAAATAATTTGTCTTCTAATTTTTTCTTTCATATGTCCCCCTTTATAAACTAATTTTAATTATTTGAAAGTTATCATTAACTTTCCACTTTGAAACTAAATCAAGGTCTGTATCTTTATGAACAGTGTAAAGCGCTATTGTAGCTCCTGGAACTGATCTAGCTAACAAATCTCTCCTGGCTTCTTCAATTGCATGCTCAACATTTTTAACATGCTCATAATTTATTACTTCTGTTGCAAAAGAACTATCAGGGCCTTTTGCGATTGCTTTATATTTCATTTGTCCTCCTTTTAATGAACGTTATAAATTAATTATAACAAGTATTTTTATTAATGTGTAATAATTTTAAATATTTTTATTCTATACCAATTGCAGCATGAATGCTAAAGCTTGGATTAGTTCCTGATATAGTATAGTTTAACCGCCAATATTGATCGGTTACAGCTCCAGCAACGCTTTGAAAATCTGCGCCTATAGCTGTTATACCTGTAAAAGTAATTCTATCTGTAGGACTGGTAAAGCTTGAGTTATCATCACTTTGCAATTTAAAAGTAATTGTTGGAGTAGATGTTCCAGAAACAGCATAGCAATGAATAGCTGCATAACATTTTTCTGTTGCACCAACAGCTCCAAGCTGGGTGCCTGTTGAATTACCTGAAGCTGTTAATGCACTATCTAATTGGATCGTTCCTCTTACAACTTCATCAGCAGACTGATTTTTAGTTATACTAAACGGAGCTATTCCTCCAACTTCGCCTAATATAGAATATTCAAATAATCTTGATTTCATAAAATAAGCTATATTACCTACGCCTGCGTCAGGAACTGTAGAAACTATTAACTCATTACCTACAGAAGCTCCTAGAAGCGCGTCAGGCTTATCTGTGCCTGCTTCATAAAAGCCATCTATTTGTAATGAGCTATCTTTTAATCCCCCAAGCTTTTCCATAAATCCGCCTGAATTAATAGTTGTTGCGTCTAACTCTTCTGCTGTAATTTCAAGATTAACAGATGTTACATGGCTACTCAGGTCATATCCGCCTGAAAATACTTTACCATCATTAAATACAAATTTAGCCATTATCTTCTACTTCTTCCCACGCT
>MDSZ01228068.1_pt1 | contig 10236 bp, 3 predicted proteins | sample 811201 | NCBI WGS metagenome assembly MDSZ01 (sample SAMN05326647, study PRJNA326480) | marine metagenome | isolation source: seawater | place: Indian Ocean: North | collected 2010 | reverse complement strand
CTTCTCCATAATTGAACCATTCTCCATGGATTCTGTACTTTGCCAATCTTTGATGAATCAGAGATTCTAGTGTTGAAACTTGTGCATGGGTTTTAACTTCTGCTTCAACAATTATTTCTCTTGGATTACCGGTCTGATGTTCTTTTCTTCTCTCAAAAGATGATCTTCCATCCTCATTACCTTTTACAAGACCAATTTTTACATAAGGTCCACATTGATAACCAAATAGGTCTCTCTCAGTCATGAAATAGATAAAGCCAATATTGTGATTTAGTAAGTTCTTTTTTTTATCCAATTTTCATTTTTGTTTGAGATTATTCCAATTCTAAGATTAACTGATTTAATTAATTGCTAGTTTATATAAAAGACTTAATCTTATGTCAGAAGGCATAGTCTATGTACTAACCAATCCTGCAATGCCAGGAATGGTAAAGATTGGAAAAACTACACGAGATGTTTCTTTAAGATTGGCAGGTTTGTATTCGACTGGTGTCCCTTTACCATTTGAGTGCGAATATGCAGCTCTTGTTAGTGATGTGGATAAAACCGAAAAAGCTTTTCATAATGCTTTTGAACAAAGTAGGGTCAATCCTAGGAGAGAATTTTTTAATATCAATCCTAAACAGGCAATAAATGTTCTAAAACTAATGGCTATTGAGGATGTAACTCCTACAGTTCAGTGCAAGGCTCAAAATGTTGATTTAGAAGCTCTCCCATCAGTTGATAAATTTAAAAAATTAAGAAGACCTAATCAAAACTTTTTTGAAATGGGATTAAAAGTAGGAGATGTTTTGAAGTTTGGAAGAAATGATGAATTTTGTACAGTGTTAAATGCGAGAGAAGTTTCTTATAAAAATGAAACTTGGTTTTTATCTAATCTTACAAAAAAATTATTAGATACTACAAGCCCTATGGATGGCTATGGTTCTTGGTATTTCAATGGTAGAAATCTGCAAGAAATTTATAATGAAACCTACTCTATTTACTAATAAGTTACGCTCTTAAATTGATAACAAGAGAAAATATTTTTTATTTTCAAACAAATATAATATATATTTGAATATCTAAAAAATCTCAGGATTATCTATCTTGAGAGTAATAGAGTTTTCTAAAATAATTCTTGCTGTTTGTTTATCAATTCCATTTTTGTTTTTTACATTTACCTCTAAAGTTATGTCTATCTCAGAACCAGGTAATGCCTGTAAATGACTCATTACTTCACTCATAAATTGACTTGTTTTTAGGCTGGCATTTGTAGGGTCTAACTTAAGTGTGCCTCTGAAGTTTTTTGGACTTAATGGAGCATCTATTGGAGGAATGTCTGGATCTTTTATTGGATCTATGATTATTCCTGGTGGTTTCTCTCCGCTATTTTCCCCAGATGGTTTTGTTGGATCTGAAACTTCATTTTGTTGAATTTCAGCTATTTCAGTTTTTACAATATAGTTATCTAAATTCAGATTAGAAGTACTTTTAAATTGAGGTCTAAGACCTTCATATTTTTTGGAAATTTCATCATAATTATCTGCAAGGTAAAAAGTTTTTTCTCCAGTCAATGCAGCTGTTGCACTTTGCAAAGCTTTCAAAATTACCTCGAATGAACTTGTCCTTGGGAGATAAAGATATTTTTGGCACCAATCTACGAAATCCTTTATCAAAATATGCTGTTTATCTTGCCAAAGAAAACTATCCATTTTATCCCTTAAAGTCATTGCCCCAAGCTCTTGATATAAAAATTCTTCCTGTATACTTTTTGCAAAAGCTCTCTCGGCAATAGATCCATTACCGCTATTAATTTGTTTCTCTTCAAAAATACATTCACCCAAGCCTGGTTTTTCTTGATGGGGGGATATTAGGTGAGACCAAGTTTCAGGAATGCGTAAGTTAATAGTGTTAATTGCATTATCGATTTTTATATCAGCTTGAATTTCTTGACTTGCAGTTAGATTCAATCTTAATTTTTCTTCTTTTATGGTTTGCCACGCTTTTTTTTCTGCTAAGGAGATTAATAAATTTTCTAAATTTTTTTCATCTGGAGCTAAAAATAAAAGTGTATTTAAAAATTGTCTAGGTGAACTACCTTTATATTTGAGACAGTCTTTAATCCAAATCATAGCTTTGCTATCTTTCTCTCCTCTACTATGGATATATTGACCTGCTAAAAAAACTAATCTTGTATTAGCTATATCTGGTATTTCATTATTATTTATTTGAGCTGAATGAATACCTGAAAAACCACCTCTTTTCTTACCTTCCTTTTGAATGAGTGAATTTAGTTCAAAAATTAGATTATCTCTTTCTCGAAGATAGCTATTTTTGTAATCATCAGCAGTTCTATTTAAATTTGGAGTTATATCAATCCAATAACGATCACCATCTTGTTGAATATATCTTCCTTTATCACTTAATTTTCTTAAACCATCTCCAAATACTGCAATCGGTTCTCCAGGCATTACGCAACCTAACTTTACACTCTTATCAATAATTCCTTTTTGAGATCTTTTCGAACCTGGAGCTGTTCCCATATACAAACTTCTAGCTACTCTTTTACATGCGCTAACTCTCCCTAGATTTGGATTTTGTCTGTCAATATTGCTAGGAATTGATTCTGCACCATCAACATCTTGTGAAATAATTGGTTCCCAATGATCATCTAAAAAACGTACTAATTCATTCTTAACATCATTATTGTCTAATGGAATTGAGCTTGGCATTATCAATAAGTCCTTACTATTTCCACTCCATAAATTTTCTATCGTTAGAGCTAATAACCTTAAAACTCCACGCGTCCTTTGAAAACGATCAAGAGTGCTCCATTCCTCATAAAGTTTATTAAATAATTCAGGATGAATTGGATAAGAGGATGTAAGTAAATCTTTATATTTTGACTCTCTAGTATGTTCTGGAAAATCAGCTTTCTCTAAGTTGTACATTTCAATATAAGACCTAATAACTGCATCTCTTGAAGTTCCATCTTCTTTATTTCTAATAGGTTCAAATAAACGTCTTCTTACTATTTCATAACTTTCTGGACCTGAAGCAGGACGCCATTGTTTGGCTATTCTGGTAACGACATTTTTAAGACCATTACAGGCAATTTCTCCATCACTTCCTCCAATTTCATTTCTACTTTGAGGGACTGAAATTAGTAATAGGGAATTAGGAACTTGTTTTACAGACTCTGTTAATTCTTGAGCAAAAGTGAGTTGTGCATCATAAGTACCTGCTGGGAGATTAGGATTGCTCACAAGGTTTCTAGCATAAGCAACCCACTCATCAATAAGTATCAAACAAGGACCATATTTTTTGAATAGTTGGGTAAGTTCGCGAGTCCCTGGTGCAACTCTTTGTTTATCACTTTCAGCAATTTGTTCATATCCTTCTTTACCTCCAAGTTGCCATGCCAATTCTCCCCATAATGTATTTACTACGGTCCCATCATTTTTATGATCCTTTTTTGTGGGATTAAAAGCAGTTCCTACAAGTACTGCACGTGATGCTGATGGGAAATTGTTTATTCCAATTTCACTACAAACTTCGTCTAAACCTGGAAGTTTATCAAGAGAATTTTTTGAACAAAGATGATAAAGAGCTATCATCGAATGAGTTTTGCCTCCTCCAAAATTAGTTTGTAATTCGATTACAGGATCTCCTCCCAGATTATTAAAACGTTTAATTGCAATGCTAAGTAAATCCTTAAGTCCCTCGGTTATAAACGTACGCCTATAAAACTCAATTGGATCGCCATATTCAATACTTGCTTCACCTCTAATAACATCATCTAAATTTGCAGCAAATTGTGCTTGCATATAAGTACCATTAACAACATCTTGATGAGGAATAATAACTTCTCTCCAAGGTTTAAGACCTGCTTTATATTTACTTTCTATTGAAGGTTGGTACTTCGTACGATGTCTTGCTCGATCAGAAATTACTTGTTGCATTAATTCTTCTCTAATTTGTCTAATACTTTTTGCTTGATCTACAGCGTTAATATTTTTGCAGAGCCTTGTTGCGGTATCTAAGTATCTATCAACATCATCAGAAGATATAGGTTGTGAATGTGCCCATTTATTTCTAGCTTCTTTTAGTTCACTTATATAAGCACGAGCAGAATCACTTAAAGTTTTTTTAAAGATATTTCTCCAATGTTTTATAAAAAGTCCAAAAAGAACGTGTATATCTTGTAAATTATTTTCGTGGGTTGGTAATTCATTCTCCCAATTTATGCCAAGATTTTTACTTAGTAAATCTGAAATATATGGCAATAAGGCATCTCGCGTTTCATCTAAAGCTTTTCCAATCCGATCTCTATTTGTAAGTGCCATTGATATCAGATCAATTTTGATTGTATTGTAGTTTCAATATCTTTTTCTGCACTAATTCTTTCTAATTCTGGCCAGGAAATTATAAGAATGTTGTAAGATTTTGCTACCTCAGAGAATTTATTTTTTTCACAAAAATTATATAGTCTATATGCAAGTGATCTACAACTAGGAACAAAATTATCTTGATTTTTAATTTTTTTTAGTTTAATTAGAAGAGCGGCTGCAGAAATTTCTCCTCCTAATTCTAGTCTATTTATTAAGTGATGAGTTGCTTCCCATACACATAATCTTTGATCTTGAAATGGATCCCATTCTTTTTCAAGTTGATCTCTTTTTAGTAAAAAAACTTTTCCTGCAACAGATTTCAGAATCCCTGCTTTAACAATACCTGCTACAGAAATATTTCTGGCAATTGCTAATCCCTCTGCATCTCCATAAGGCCTTTTTTCAAATCCAAAGCTTTCAAAGAATGTAAGTGCAAAATTAGTATCAGCATCAAACTGATTTTCACTTTCAGAAAGATAATCATCTAATGCAAAATTGATATCTATAAGAGCTTCCTTTATGGTCATTTTTGAATCATCTGCTTTTAATACTGCTCTAGCTTTACTAAATATTTTCATGCCAGGTCCAATTGCTGACTGAGCAAGATCAACAGGAGCTATATTTGCTTTTTCGAGTTCATTAATTGCTTTTGGTAATTCTTTTCTTAGTTCTTTCCTAAATGATGAACGAGACATTATGGCTGATGATGGATCTCTTTTTTTGCAAACAAGCAATATACTTGAAGCCAATGCAGAAACGTTTTTTTTCAAGTTTCCTACTAATTCAGTACGTAAAGGCCATGTTCCTGTTATTGATAATCCAGAGTTAATAACAGCATCTAAAAAAGTTTCCCAACCTGTACTTGCTTGCCCCCCTTCGCTTTTCGTTTCTGATTGTTTAAATGCATAATAAATTGTAATTGGATATGCATCAATAGATTGTTTCGCGATATTTTCCATTGCTTTTGACATGCCTCCAAGGAAGAATTCTTCAGCTTTTTGTTTCCCTCCATGCCTATAGGGCGTGGCTACAAGTTCTTCAATTTTGGGTACAGTAGTAGTTCTAAAAATATCAGGATATATATCTTTCAAATTAACTCTCATCCATATGTAAAAGAAATCTGAGAGGTCTGCATAAGCAATATTGTCATAATATGGTGGGTCCGTAGAGATTATCTTTTGAGAACTAACACTTTGTGTAGATGCATTGGCTTGAAAAGCCTCTCCTTCATTAGATATTGAAAGTTTCTCAAGAAGTTTTGCGGCTTGATTTACACCTGATAAAAAATTTCCTGATGACGAGCTTAATGGATTTGCTTCTGCAAAATCCCAAATCATTGGTAATGCTTGCCTACCAAAAGTACTTGTTATCGTATCTCTTCCTTTATGCCATGAACAAAAAGCGGACCAATAATTCGCACCTTTATCGATGGCAAAAGATAAGTATAGGGATATTGCCTCCGCATATTTTTTTGGATCAAGCTCTTTTTGATCGGAAAGATTAGCCTCTGCTTCAAAATTATATTTTTCAGCATGATTAATTACTAAACTTTTTACTTCTTTTATAAGATCACTTAGGGTTGTTAAAGCAAGTAACTGTCTTTTTGTAAAAATATCAGACCAAACAAAAAATCCATATCCACGACCACTTACCAGATTACTTGTTTCTCTGTTCATGGGTATATCGGGTTTCCATTTAGGCGTTGCTTTCCTAGCTAATAATTCATGCTCTTCATTAGGATTTAAGAAAACTCTTGATTTATCTCCCTCTGCAACTATTGCCATCAAACGACAATTTAATCTACCCTCCATACTTTCTTTCTTTATATATTTTTCATCTATCAGAGTTCCAGACATAAGACAATAAAAGTTTGCTCCTCTTGCAACTTTTGTGCCACTTTGTGCTTTTTTTAAATCATCTGGCTTTCCCGTTTTGACTTCAAAAGTATATTCTTGTCCGGAAATTATAGGCTTGATATAAGCTTCTTTCCCTTTCTTATCCGAAAGGATAAAAGTACCAACTAAAGGAACTTCCACATTTGAATAAAATGGATCAGGGCTTTTCACAGTTCTTGCCCATATCCAACAAATTATTTTCAATTCTTTATCCAAATATGGCTTTAAATCCGGGCGCGAACTAACCATAAGATTATTTATTTTTAATTTCGGGTAAAAATCACCAATTCTCTTGTTTAATTCATTTGTCATCCAATTCCCATAAAATTTGATATCTTCTGCTAATCCTTCTGAATTTTTCCAATTTTTTTGAAATAATAATTTTTGCTTTTTAAGATCAGGATTAATTGGAGGATAATTTTTAAATTGATATGGTAATTCAATCATTCCTTTATTAATCATTACTGATACTGGGTTTAAATCAGTTGCTACAGATTTAAGACCAAGTCTCTGAGCTTCTAAAGGTAAAGCCCCTCCACCGGCAAATGGATCATGAAATGAGGGCATATTTTCAGGCGAAAAAAGATCTTTAGAATCAGGATGATTTTCATTATCTTTGCAAAATCTTTCCCATGATCTTTTAATTATCTTCCTTGCATCATTTAAGAAATATTCATTGGAAATATTTTCCCATTTGACTAAATTTTCAATAAGAAAGAATAACTTTTCTCTCTCTTTATCCTGTTCCTCTTTGGAAGGAAATTCTTCAATTAAGTCAGAGGGGTCATCAACTAATTGGCAAAAAAGTACAGCCCTTGCAGCGGCTAATGGCCTTCTTGCCCAATACAGATGGAGAGTACTTGGATGTCCATATCTTATACTTTTCTCTCTAACTGAAGCTTCATTTATTGATTTTAAAGGAATGGCAATCTCTATAAGTTTTTTTCTAACTTTTAGAGGATAAATATGTTCCATAATTTAATGTGGGATTGAGCTTTTATTTAAGATTTTGTATAAGTTATAGTTCTCAGATTCAGAAGCAAATCCAGGTGTTCCCCAATCAACATTACTAATATATTTTGGTTTTGAAGCTTCGTCATTTTTAATTATTGAAATTGCAAGTCTAAATTTGTTAGGAGAATTTTTAGCACATTGTCGTTCATTGTAAGTGAGCGTAATAGTATCGGATCCTTCAATCCTTCCTTTTACTTCAATAAAAAATAAATTTCCTTCACTATCTATAGATTCAATATCATATCCAATTCCTTTTGTTGAACTTACATCCTTTGGTAGCCTACCTAATTCTTTTTCTGCTTCCATAACTGCTTGCATCGCCAATAGCTCTATTTTTTTTCTTGCAGCAGCATCAAAAGATGGATCTTTGGTTTTTCCTTTTAACTGATTTAAAAAACCTATTGGTACAATCAGTGCTCCTCCTTTTATTATTGGTAACTTAGCTTTGATATCCATTTCCGCATCAAGATCAGCCATCCTTTTACCAAGTCTATTAACTGCTAACTCAGCTCTTTCCATTGCAAGTTTTGAAGGTATACGCCCTCTTTTATTTGCAGATTCCTGCAATTTTAGTTCTTCGTATCTCATGGACCAAAAGTTAATTTCGAATTGTAATCTGGCTTTTATTTCGTTTCTGGCTTTTTCAATTTTAAGTAATCTTTCAGTTTTAACTTCCTTAAGATGCTCGGGAACTAATTTTTGTAATGCCTGATTAGTAACAAATTGATCCCAATCTTCAGCTATCCATTCTTCCTTAAAAATTGATTCAATTAAAGGAACCTCTTCTGTTTGGCAAGGCCTGTAATCAAGATAAGGGGCTGAACCTCCAAATGAAACATTTTTAAATTTATCTATTTCAATAAATTGCAATCTATTAGATATTAATTGTTCTTGACCATGTCTATTTCTCCTACCATCTTTAATACCGTGCTCTAGAAAGAATAAAAGTCTTGGTTCTGAACCAAAATCTTGAGTATCAACTAAAACTGTTCCTTGATTTAATACATAACCATCTCTTTCTTTTATAAGTGAAATTGTTGCTTCTAGAAGAGGATGTCCAGGAGTAATAAGCTCGCCTCTAGGACTGAGTCCATTTTGATCTTTCTCAAAGCAAATCCTCTCATATTTGGTTTGAATAGGAATACCTATTCCTATTTGATTATCTTTACTAATAAGAGCAGGGGGTAGATATTTTATTTCAAATCTTTCACCTTCTCTAGGAGATATTCTTCCCCCAATTTCTTTAATTGCACTAAGAAAAAAATTTTTGACAAAGAATGGTTGAATCCTTTTAGCCATTGCTCGATCAATATCTTGCTTTAAACTTAGTACTTTTGTCGTATCAATATCTTGTTTAACTAATGCTCTTTCCTCTAAAAGTTCTTTTAAGTGATCAGAAGAAATTGTCTCGTCAATTCTTTCAAGTCTTTCTTTAACCTTTGGATTGTCATTGTATCTAATAGCGTCAACTAAAAATTCTTTCAAAGTTTTCCCACTAAATAATTTACCAAGAACATCAAAAACTCGATCTCCAAGAGCTTCTCTTGCAATCTCAAGTTTATGCAAAAGCTGAATGTAAACATCACCTTCTCTTGTGTCTTTGGCTAATAAATTCCAAAGATGGCAAACTTCCTTTTGGCCAATCCTATGTATTCTTCCAAATCTTTGTTCTAGTCTATTGGGATTCCAAGGTAAGTCATAATTGACCATTAAATGTGCTCTTTGTAGATTTACGCCTTCTCCTGCTGCGTCATTAGCCAAAAGGACTACGACATCAGGATTATTCATGAAGGCATGAACGACTTCTCGTCTTTTGTCTCTTGGTACTGAGCCATGAATCTCAACTACTGCTTCATCTCGGCTCAATCTGTTCTTAATCTTTTTGGATAAGTCATAAAGTGTATCTTTAAATTCTGTAAAAATGACCAGCTTTCTCTGAGAACCATTCGAGTCAATCATTAAAGGATCGTTTAATATCCTATCAAGTTCATTCCATTTCGCATCATTGTCTGCTTGAACTACTTTTTTTGATAAGATGGATAACTGATTCAATGTCTCAATTTCCATTTCTAATTCGGCAAGGGTTTGAGCTGTAGTGGCATTATCCAAAAATTCATTTTCTTGTTCTTCAATATCATTTGCATCGCCGTCTTCATAAATATCCTCAATTTCTAAATCGCTTATATTTCTAATATTTGGTTTGATTAATAATTCTTGATTTGAGCTCCTGCCTTCTAAAAGAAGTCTTTCCTCTTTAAGCCTGGAAGTTAATTTATCTCTTCTTCTTTCTATTGATTTATAAATTGCAAAAGGAGAACTTGCTAATCTTCGTTGCAAGGTCATTAAAGCAAAGCCAACATTGACTCTTCTTCTGCCGCCTCCCTCCTGCTCAATATTCCTTTCCGCTCTATTCATTTCTTCTCTTACATATTCGGTCACTCGTTCGTAAAGTATCTTTTCGTTAGAAGTTAATTCGTATTCAGCTGTATAACTTTTTCTCTCAGGGAAGAGTTTTTTACCTTCAAAAGTATAAAGATCCTCTTTGACTAGTCTTCGCATTAAATCAGTTGGATCACTTCTATGAATTGCATCTCTTTGCATGCCTGCAAATCTATCCTCATCAAGTAATGACATAAACAACTGAAAATCATCCTCAATTCCGTTGTGAGGAGTGGCCGTCATAAGTAAAAGATTTCTTGTATGATTGCCTATTCTTTTGCCAAGGTCGTATCTTCTTGTGGTTCTAATTTCGCCACTAAAATATTTTGCGCTCATCCTGTGTGATTCATCGATCACTACTAAATCATATTCTTGAGATTTGAGAATTGTTTCCTGAAGTTCTTCATTTCTGGATAACATATCCATTCTTGCGATAAGAAAAGATTTTTCATCAAAAGGATTTCCTAATCCAGTTGAGTTGATCAAGTCTCTGGTTAAAAGATCAAATTGAAGAT
>MDSZ01142974.1_pt1 | contig 10236 bp, 5 predicted proteins | sample 811201 | NCBI WGS metagenome assembly MDSZ01 (sample SAMN05326647, study PRJNA326480) | marine metagenome | isolation source: seawater | place: Indian Ocean: North | collected 2010 | reverse complement strand
CTATTTAAACGTTTTTCGATCGAGCTGAAATTTCGTCCACGAACAGAAACTGTTCTATTTCAACTCTACACGAAGTTTCAGCGCGATTGATGCACGACAAGATCATAATTTTTGTGTGGGGGGTGGTGTTTCCCTTTTTCTGTTTGTGTTCTTTTTTCTCTCTCTGAAAAGAACCGACTTTGAAGGATTTTTTTTTTGTTCTTCGTAAAAAATACTCCACAAGTGTAAACATTTTTCCAATCCAATCCACATAAAAATCGAGAGAGACGCCAAAACAGAAGAGACGGAAACGACTTTGACCGAACGACAGGCCAGAGAGAGAGAAGAGAGACAGAGAGAAGAGAAACGACGACGACGACGACGTCGCAGGATGATGATGAACAACAACAACCGGTTGGACGACGACGACGACGTAAACGACGACTTTGATGATGATGCCGACGACAAGTACAACAAGAAGAAGAAGGGCGACCACAAAGCGACGAGAAAGCCTCTTCCGGTTCCTCGATTCGCGCACCACGCGACGCCGGACGCGAAGCGACCAAAGTCCGCCGTTTTCGGGGCGAAGAAGGCGACGACAAAGTCCGCGCAGTCGTCGCCGCAAAACGCCGAATTCGACTCGAACCGTCTCGCGGCAAAGCTGGACTTTCTCTCCGCGAAAGTGAACTTTGACGGGGAAGAAGAGACGCAAACGAAAGTGCACAACGCGCTGGATCGATTGTCGTTCGCGACGCAAGTGCACAACACGGCGGACGCGTTCGGGCAAGCGCTGACGGACGCGAAGGAAGAGGTCGGGGAGTACGCGTCGAAGGCGACGGAATCTCTCGCGCGGTTTCAAGCGGCGCAATACGCGGCGAAATGGATGCCATTGGAAACGAACGTGAACTTAAAACCGACGTACGTGAAGGTACCGGTGAGTACGGTTGAACGTCTCAAATTCTACGAGGATGAAAACGTTCGGCAAATTGTCGCGCAACACTTAATCGAAAAGGAGACGATATTAGCCGAGAACGCCGGATTGAGGAGTTTAGTGCCCGGTTTACAAGACGAGGTGTCGTCCGAAGCGGTGGCGAATATTCGAGAGACGGAAGATGGAGTCAATCGAGCGTTGTTGTTAGCCGCCGTGGAGGAGATTGCAAAGTTGAAGACGAGAGTGACGGTTTTGGAAGGCGAGGCGGCGAAACATCGAGTCACGTCGGCCGGGTTTGGGTTGATTGGAGTGAGTAGCGAAAACTCCGGGGAGATTGCCGAACACGCGAGAAAGTTAACGACTGAATTAGCGAGGGTGGAAGAAGATAACGGAAGGCAGAAATGGTTGATTGGCGAGAAGGACAAGGAGATTGAAACGATCAAAGCGAAGTTCACGGACACCTATCAGTACTCGTTGGAGGAGAGGTTACAGGAAAGCACGGAAGCGTTGGAAGTGGCGGCAAATTTACAAGGGGAGCAGTTACAATATTTAGAAGACCACGCGTTGAAAGTTTTAGCGGAAAAGAACGAAAAGTTGGACGATTTGGTGTACCAGTTGGAGACGTTGGCATCGCACCGAGCGCAAACGAGAGAACATTTGACGGCATTATTGGAACGAAACGACGAGACAGTGGTGTCGATTTTGTGTTCGTTGGCTGGGTTCTCGAGGAAGAGAACGAAAGAGATTGTCGACGGACGACGGTCTCGGTCATTGACGGGGAGATTGGCGTGGTTAGGGAAGAATTTGAAACCGGTGAGTAGCGCTTTGTCTAACGCGTTGATGGCGTGCGCTTCACCTCCGGGAGGGCTTCCTCGAGAAGGCGACGCGATAGATGCGAATACAAATAACAGCGCGAGTGGAGAATCAACAGAAAAAAGCGAAGATAAGAAAGCGTCGACGACGAGTAGCAATAGCAAAGAAGGCGAAAAGAAAGGAGATGTGGAAACAACTGCGTCCGACGGAGGAGGTGGAGCCGGAAAACAAGGCGAGAGCGAAGATCAAAAACACCAAGAACCCGCGATAAAAGTCCCCGAACGCAGTCGCTCGCGTCCGAAACCGAAAAGTCCTCGCCACGGCAAAAACGATACCGGTTTCCACGGTTTCGACGACCCAGAAGCTGCCGCGAAAGAGGCTAAAAAGAGGGCCAAAGAACGCGCGGCGTTGCCCGCGCCGAAACTTATCGGTCGCGCCGCCGAGCGAGAAGCCGAAAAGTTGCGCGAACGCGAGAAGAGCGGTTTCGGCGGTTTCGGCGAGGACAGTTCCGACTCCGATTCCGATTAATCTAAACGTATTATTATCGGTGGTACCAGTACCATTGGTACCGGTCTGTACGTGTTATTATTATTATCATTATTGGTAGTATTATTATTACCTATTATTGGTCACTCGTTCGAGTACATCTCGCGAGCGATGGTCGAACTACTCTTCCGTTTTCTTCTTCTTCTTCTTCTCATCGGGCTTTTCTTCGTCCTTCTCCTTCTCCTCCTCTTCCTCGGCGTCCATCTCCCCGTAATACTCCGGGTCTTTCAGCATGCATTCTCTCAGCGCGGCGGTTTGTTCGAAGCACTTCTGCACGAAGTCTTCGTTTTTGCTCTTGGCATCGTCCACGCATTTCTCCCACTCGACGAATTGCCGTTTACACGACCCGCCCTTCATGTACGCGCAAAAGCCGCACGTCTCCTCCTCCTCCTCCTTCTCTTTCACGTCTTCTTCTTCTTCTTCTTCTTTCGACTGTTGTGTTCCCGTCATGATGGAGTTTCTCTCTCTCTCTCTCTCTCTCTCTCTCTTTTGGCGGGTCGAATACAAAAAAAGTCAAACACGACCACCACCACCTCTCGTCGTCGTCGTCGTCCCGTCGAACGAACAACGGAGTGCCCCGGCGAGACGACGCGCTGTCCCCGCGGCCCCCTCGCGCGCGTCCGCGCGCGTTCTCGCGCGTAAAAGAAATGACGTTGTGAGACAAAGACACAAAGCACTTTTCGTATGAGGGAACTGAATTTTGTTTCCAATTTCCTCAAACCCTAAACCCTAAATAAACAAGACAAAAAAAAAGGAAGAAAAGAGAAGAGATCTTTAAACAAAGGGAGCTTTATAAAGTGGTGTTTGTTTGTCGGTAGTAGTATTACATAGTAGTAGCACTAGGAGTAGCAGCAGCACCATCGCGTCGTCGGAAAGTCGTCGTGAGTTTCCTCCGAGTTTCCGTCTTTCCGACGACGACTTTCTGACGACGACGACGACTTTGACTTTCCTTTTTGGTCATCGGGATGAAGTCATCGAATTCATCGAATTCTCGTTCGGAATGGGCGACCGAGAGAGCGGCGTCTCTGCTGAACGAGGCCAAGCTCCTTCCCGCGTCGAAAGCCTTGGCAAAGCTGAAAGAGATCGAAGAGCTCTTCGAAACGACGACGACTTTGACGACGACTTTGACGACGCGCGCGTCGAAGGAGAACGAGGACGATGAGGATGCGGAGGATGGCTCGAAACATCATCATCGTCGAAGAATCGAATCGGATGGACGGGAGAAACAGCGCGCGATGCTGCGCGAAACGTTGCGCCCGATGCTCGAAACGATCGTCGCGACGACGGATGCGAAAGTGCGACTGTACGGGTGCGAATTCATCGAACGAACGTGCACGAGAATCGCGGGAAACATGTCGTGGGTATCGTCGTCGTCGACCAAAAGAACAGTAACAACAGAAAAAGGAAAGGAGGCGTTGTTGGAGGAAAGCGGAGACCAGTTCGCGGCGGCGCTGGAAAGCGCGCTGATGTTGGTGACGGAGAGCACGTACCCAGCGGTACAGAAACGAGCGACGGCGGCGAGTCTGAACGCGTTTCGAGAGGTTTTGATAAACGCGGCGATAGAAGGCGCGAACGTGGATGCGATCGATGACGACGCCGACGCCGACGAGACGGAGACGAAGAAGAAGACGAAGAAGAAGAAGAAAGAGTATTCGAACATCGCTCTAATGTGGAAGAAAGCGCTGGACGTGGCGCGCGCGATAAGCGAGAATGTCTCCAACGAGACGATCAACGACGGCGTTCGAATGCAATCGGCGAAGTTTTGCGAGAACGCGTGTTTACTTTTAGCCGGCGTCGGATGGGGAGCATCGGTCGTTAAACCGACGCATAAGCTGCTGAAACTAGACGAGTTAGGAAGGCTATCGGACGAGAAAAGGGATGTTTTACGGAACGGTTTGACATTAGCCATCCAGAAAGGCGCGAAACCTTGCGGTCCGTTTACGCTGACGTTAATCGGCGCGTTGGGGACGGTGTGCGTGAAGTCAGAGAGGCACGCGGTGGAATCGTTGCAAGCGTTGGTGAACGCGTCGTCGACTTTGAGTAAACGGTTTAAAGAGGAAGAGGGTGGTGGTGGTAGCGATGGCGGCGGTAATACTATTTCTGCGTCAGCGAAAGCGTCGGCGTCGAAAGCGTTTGCGCAAACGTTGACGGAAATTGCCAGAAAGGCGCCTTCGTTTGCAATTTCCGGAGAGTTAAAAGATGGATTAGCCACGGCATGCAGAGAGTTGGGAGTGACAGCGGCGTTTGAACAGGCCATGCGACAGAGAGAAAGGGAGAGAGGGAAGAGCGCGTTGAAGAACGCGGCGGATGGCGGCGGTTCCTCGATTCGAGGTGGGAGTGGTATTAAACGAGAACGGCCGGATGATGCTTCGTTAGCGCCGTTAACGGCGGGCGGAGACGACGGCGCGATAAAGAGAGCGCGTTTGCGAGCACCTCCACCGCCTCCACCGTTGCAGCAACAGCAGTTTCAACATTACCAGCAGCAACAACAACCGTATTATCAGCAGCAACAAATACAACACCCCGTACATTATGGAGTCATGGGAGTTCCGATAATGCAACAACCGCACCACATCGTCGGTCCAGGAGGACATGCAATTCCACCACCTCCACCGCCGGCGCCGTTACACCCGATAACTGATCCCAAGATTTTGAAACAAGTTTTAGAAACTTTAGAACAACTCGCGGCAACAGATTTGAACACGTTGCAAAATTTTGTGACGCAATTAGGGACAACGTCACCGGCTACCTTGGCGGACGCGGTGATGTTATTCTTTAAAAACCCAGCGACAACGTTGAATCAAGCGGTTTTGGAGATGGACTTTGCGCCCGCACAAGGTGCACTCGCGCCCGCAGGGCCTTCATCGGTGAAAGATGCGCAACAGCACGACCTCGGCACCGGGGCAATTCTTTCCGCCATCGCTCGCGTGGAGAAGCTTTCGAAAAATGCAAATCGTAAGTTCGCGTTGGATTGCGCCAAACGCATTCGAGCGTATGGGGCGCTCAGAGCCGATGGTGACGCCAAGGCGAATTCGTTGAGTAGTATTCGCTTAGCGCTCATAGCACGATTGGCCTGCGCGGATGCGATTCCAGACGGTAGCAGTAACAAGAAGGACGAAGATGAAGAAGAAGAAGAGGAGGAGGATCCGAACCAACCGCCTATGGCGAGTGAAACGAAAGTCGGCGTCTTGAAACCGACCGATGGAAATCTTCGAATAGCATCCCACATAGCCGATGCGCCTATGGTTGCTCGGTCGATTTTGTTCCCAGTGGACGATGAAAACGCGCCTTTAGAAAGAGACGGCGTGCAATCGTGTGCGAGATGGTTGGCTGCATTACACGCGGCGGAACTCGCGCAGAGTTTAGGCACTTCTTCCGCGAAAGTGGACAATAATAAAAAGAGAAAAAAGAAAGACGACGACGATGCCGCTCAACAAAAAGACGGGTTTTATTACTACTCCATGGGCGTTCGCAAAGACGACGCCATTCGCGCCATCATGCGCATTCTCGCCTCCGATCCTCGCGCTAGAAGACACGAAATTTCCGAAAAAAGGATCACGGGTGAAAAGAAACTTCTCTCGAAAATTCTCTGCGAAATCCCGTTTGATATTCCAAACAAAGCCTGGGATGCGCTTCGCGAGATGCTCGGGATGAGCGGCATCGATGAGTACGACGTTTCCCGAGACGAGGCGTTTAGCATCCAATCGAACAAGAATGACGATTCCATCGTGAACCTCGCGTTGCACGTCTTGAGAGACTTGTGCGTCGACCGACCACCGGCACGGGCAACTGCGTTAGAGATTCTGTTGGAATGTGCGACGAACACGGACGCGAGCGCGGACGAACGCACGCGGGCGAAAGCTATTCGTCTCGTGGCGAATCGATTACACCAACAGCACGCGGCTGAGGCGGACGCGAGTACGACTGCGGTTAAAACAACCAACGAAGTCGAACAGTACGCCATCAAGGCAGCGACGGAGAATGGGCGCAACATTGGTGCGATGCAACTGCAATTAGCCAATGAAGCGATCGAGTCGCGTGCGATTGAAAAGAACGAAGCGGACGCCATCAAAGGCATGACTGAAATTGAAGACGCCACTGATCAAGAAGACCAAGCCCAAGATGAGAAAGAAGAAAGAGGAGAAGAAAAAGAAAGGTCCGATCCATACGACAACGCGAAAAAGATTGCCGTCGTGCCTTCTTTACTTTTATGCGCGTTGACGGCGAAAAATCCGTCGTTACTTCCAAACGTCCTGGCGGCGTACGTAGCGCTTCCTCCAGAACTTCGCGAAGGGTTACACGGACCAGTGGCTGGCTTAGCCCGGCGGTTAGGTCCGTCCTCTCCCGACATTGTTCGCGTCATCGCGTCCTCTTCGCTCGAATCGAGGCCGTTGATATTGCACATTGTCCAAGCGCTCGCTAAATCCTCTGCACCGGCGCCGTTGCCGAAAGCTCTCGTCAACGCGTGCGAAACGCTCGCGATTGAATCGACGAAGGATAGGGACTCGAGTTTACCCGACGCGTACATGGAAGTTGCTCATGTTTTTGGGTCCATAGAAAAAGACAAAGCGAAAGAGTTTCTCCCGAAATTGGTGGACGTGGCCTCGCCGTCTGTGTTTGAACGCGCCGTCGCGAGTTTACAAAATTCCAACCTCGACGCTCGAGCATCCGCGACGGATATTTTAGTCGCCTTGCACGAGCTCGACATTCGAAGTGCGGACGCCGCCGACGATAAACACTCAGGAGTCTCCCTGAAATCCCTCGTCAACGTTTGCAACACCTGCTTCTCTGCGAACACCTCGGACTACTTCACCTCCTCCGCGGTCGCCTCGGCGCTTTCGCACCTCGTCGACCGAACACCATTGCCCAAACTCTTCATGCGCACCGCTATGCTCGCGGAAACTGCCCATCCATCGCTGAAGGAATTTTCCTTGGAACTCCTCGAAAAACTCGCTAAACGGAAAGTATGGAAGATGGACCGAGGCGTTTGGGAAGGTTTCGCGCGAAGCTGTAAAAAAGCCGCTCCGCGGTCCTTCCCCGTCATGGCGACGTTACCGAGCGACAAGACGCGGGAAATTTTAGATAAGTTTGGGAAGAATTTGCGAGCGCCGTTGAAAGCGTACGCGGAAGCTACGCAGGCGAAGAACTTGCTGGAAGCTTTGGATGAAGTTTAATACTTTGTATAGTCGTAGCAATAGAGATTTATGTCATCGCACCGCATAAAACGACGTTATCCGCTCTCTCTTTCTCTCTCTCGCTCGCACTTTTCCTTTGTCCAAAAATGAACACCGACTTCACGAGCGAAATAATTGACCTCACATTTTACGTCACCCTTTGCACGAAGCATGTCCGAACTCGCCGGCGCCGACCGGTTCAACATCAATTCGCAACTGGAGGCTTTGCAAACCCGGTACGTTGGTACTGGTCACGCGGATACCTCTAAATACGAGTGGATCGTCAATCAGCACCGCGACTCGCTCGCGCAATACGTCGGGAAACATTCCATGCTCCAATATTTCGCGTTGGCGGAAAACGAATCGATCAGTCGAGTCGGGTACCAGATGAAACAGAAAATGCTGTTGCCGTGCGGATTGCCGCCGCCACCGGCAGAGGAGGATGAATAGACGCGAAGAGAGAGAGAGGAAGGGGGAGCACGCACGGGTCGATAGGAGTAGAAGAAAAGTTTTAGAGCGGATCGTTTGACCGAGAATGAGAGAGAGAGAGAATGGACCTCTCGTGGGGGAGGTCATTCGAGCGCGTGTACAATTATAATAGTGTAATGAATAATAAATCATTTCGGGATGTTCTCGCGTGGAATGGAAAAGTTTTACACGATAATGTATGTATACTAGAACTCCTCTTTTTCTTTCTTTCTTCGTCGTTTGAGCGTCTTAGGTTACGCTCTCGCGGTGGCGTATTTCTCGCGCAACAAGTCGTCGTCGTTGAAGAAGCGCTCGTGTCTTCGCGTTCGCGTGCACGAAACGCCGCCCAAGATTAAGCTGGTGCAGATCATGAGAAACGCGATGATTGCAAACACCAAAGCTGGCACGGCTAAGCGTTCCAATTCGTCTTTGGTGACGGCTTTGCTGTCATCGGCTCTCAAAGCGGCGATAGTGGCTTCGTAGTCGGCTTTGAGCTTGGCAAAGTCGGCGACGAGTTGCTCTCGTTCCACGTCCGCCCAACGTTTACGTTTGACGGAGAGAACGTGCGTGCCCATACCGGTGCCGGCCAAGGTGGAGAGTTCGTGGATGAACATCGTCGAAGTAGCGGCGAATTTCAACTGCGCGAGACCAGCGATGCCTTTGGCAATGATTGCATCCGGGACGGCGTTGGCGCCAAACTGCGGGAGCATCCCTTGACCTTCCGTGGATAAGACCATTTCCGCGAACGCTTTGACGGCTGGGCCAGAGCGACCTAAGGAGGTTAAATCCTTTCGAATGAACATGAACGAAAACGCGGTGATTGGCCACGTATTTGCGCCACCCAAATCGAGCAAAGACAAATTGTCGTTATCCCAATCGCCGTCAGCGTTTGGGATGGAGGACATGATTTGCGTCACGGCAGAACCGATTTCGGCCTCTGCAGCCGTCAAGTAGTTGCCGTCTTTGTTTTGCAAGGCAACTTCGGCGAGACCTAACGCCTGTCCGTGACCGGACTCAATGTAACCGATGGAATATTCCGTGGAACTGATGGTATCGGAAACGCCGCCGGAACCCTCCGCGCCGACCGTATCGGCGGTGTCCCAAAACGGCGCCTTTGTCGGAACCGTCGGGTTCGAACTGTCCGCGCCACCTTTGCCAACACCGATGTCCCAAACACTCGGGCACGACTTATAGAGGTATTGGGAGATTAACGACGTCGAAGAAGAACCGTAAATGCGTCGAACGACGGTGATTGCTTGTCCCGCCGGAGGCGAAAACCCGGGATTAGAGTCCAAAATGTCCGCGTGGTCCCAGGTTGTGATTTTTCGAGTGAAAATCTTCGCCAAAATGCACGGTTTTAAGTCCAACGCGCTGCCATCCGGAACGCCTGGAACGTTGTGAAAGAAAGAAATCGTGCCGAGTTGGAACGGAATCGTCACGAAGCCTTTGTCACGGTCGTTCAACGCGGTATAATCCTCCGAAGGGACGACGATATCGCCAGAACCAAAATGCGAATACGGTTCGTAATCGTTTGTGGCGCCGACAAACTCTTTGATGCCGGTACCCGATCCGACCGCGCGGTAAGACATCGACAGGTGGATTCTCGAACGTTCTTCCAAAACGTCCATGAGTTTCCAAAAGAATTTCGACGGATTCGTCGTCCCAGAGCCGTGGACGGGTATAGACTCCATCGACTGCAAGTCCGCCACCGAAGACTCCAACGCGTCCACTTTGGAAACGAGCAACTCGCGCTCGTAGTCGCCGTAAGATTTTCGCTTACCAGAAAATACATCCGGATTCATCCCATCGATCGCTTGCGTGTCTGAAGCCAATTCAAAGGTCCAAGCAGTCGTGGACAACTTGTCGTTCACTTGCGTAACCATCGATTTTTTCGTCGCGTCCAAGAGCGGGAAAAATAAAAAGTCTGGAAGCATATCTTGACCTTCGTCTGACAAACAATACAACACGAACGATTTGACGAGTCTTCCAACTTCGCCGGTGAGATTCGTTCTCACGTAAATGTACGAAATAGCGGTAATTGGCCACACGTCTTCGCCGTCCAAGTTGATCAAAGACACGTCGCTCCAATCACCATCAATATCTGGCAAAGTCCCATACGCCGTCGCCGCTTTGGGAATATTCGCCTCTTTCGACGTCAACTTTTGACCGTGCTTGTTCTTCAAGGAAATTTCTTGGAACCCAAGTTCGTGACCGTGGCCGGCGTCAATGTACCCAATTGAATACTGGTTCGCAGCGATGGCGTTTGCCACGTTACCGCTTCCTTGTTGAGGCAACGCGTACGTCGCATCCACACCGAAATCATCG
>MDSZ01124098.1_pt1 | contig 10236 bp, 8 predicted proteins | sample 811201 | NCBI WGS metagenome assembly MDSZ01 (sample SAMN05326647, study PRJNA326480) | marine metagenome | isolation source: seawater | place: Indian Ocean: North | collected 2010 | reverse complement strand
GACTGGTGCTTTAACATCTTCCACCTTCTTTTTAAGAATTAATATATATTTCTTTCTACTAATTATATTAGTCAATACTTTTTTTTTAATTCAGAGTTATAATAATTTTCTATCAATTAAATTAATTTTAATAATTAATCTTTCATATATTTCATACGCTGCTTGTTTTATCTCTTTGTATATAAGCAGAATATATAAAAATATTGTTTCTAGGGCTAGATATGTAATTGATTTATCAAAATCTATTAACTTATAAATGAATAAATTTAGTAACTTTACTAACACAAAATCAGCATTTATGAGTCAATATAATATATTCAGATATAAAGAGATAATTAATTTATTTAAAACAAATAATAACTTTGTCATAAGAGGAAATGGAACAAGTTACAATGATCTGTCACTAAATAACAATGGCAATGTAATATTAACTAAAAATTTAAATAAAATACTTTCATTTGATTATAAAAAAAAAATTATTAAATGTCAGTCAGGCTTAATAATCAAAGAACTTTTACAAATTATACTAAAACGTAATTTATTCTTATATTCAACTCCTGGTACTTATAGAGCTTCAATCGGGGGACTTATAGCAACTGATGCGCATGGAAAAAATGTCAAAAAATCTTTTTTCTCAGACTCTTTAATAAGCATAAAGATTTTAACTCCAAATAATAAAATTATAGAATGTAGTCGCAATCGTAATAAAGACCTATTTTTTTCTACTATAGGTGGTTTTGGTTTAACAGGCATAATTTTAGAGGCTGAATTTAAGCTTTTATCAATACCAAGTTTGCTAATTGAAAAAAAAACATCAAAATTTAAAAATATTGATGAAATGTTATTAATCATGGATAATTTTAAACATAAATATGATTATATTTACACAATACACAATACTTCCAAATTCAAATTAGACCAAGGTTATGTAATTGGTGGTAGATTTATTAATTCAAAACATAATATTCTTAAATTCAATAACTTTTTTAATTTTAGAATATTCAAGCTTCCAATAATTAATAAATTATCTGTACAAATTTTTAATTTAATTTTACACGCAACAAAAATTAAAAAAAATTCTTTAAAAATTGTTGATATTATTAATTTTTTTTATCCTTTAGAAAAATTTAGAAATTGGGAAGGTCTTTATGGAAAAAATGGTTTTTTTGAATTTCAAGTTTTTGTACCAAAAGAAAATTTCAAATTCTTTTTTGAGTCACTATTAAATAATAAAAACCTATATAAAAGCTTTTCTTTTTTATCATCTACAAAGTTTATCTCAAAAACTGAAGGTTATTTTTCATGCAAAAATGAATTGGCATATAATTTTGCGATAGATTTATTTAATAATAAATCTTTAAAAGAAAATTATAAAACTCTATGTAAAATTGCAAAAAAATTTGATAGTCAAATTAATATTCATAAAGATATTTTAATTCAAAATAATAGTTTTTTTATATCAAATAAAAATTTAAATAATTTTAAAAAGAATTTAAATTTAAGGATTATTAATTCTGATTTTTCTAAAAGAGTTTCTATATGAATATATTAATAATTGGTGCTAGTTCTGGACTTGGTATGAACATATCTAAATTTTACTCTAATATAGATGATAATAATTTAATATGCACCTCGTCTGATTTAGATGAATTAAAAAGAGTTCAAAAAGACATTTACTCTAGGTTCCAAAAAAAAATAAAAATTTTCAAATGTGATTTCTCATCAAAATTAGAAATATTTAAATTAAAAAAATTTTTAGATACTACTTTTAAAAAAAAAATAGATTTAATTTATTATTGTTCTGGAGTTAATTATGATGGCCAAAATCTTGATATTAATTTAATGAAATTTGAGGATATGTTAAAAATTAATTTTTTAGGTTTCCATAATTTAATTAGTATTATTTATAAAAATATAAACATTGATTATTTTAAATCGCAAATAATTTTTATCTCATCTATTTCTACTATACGAATTAGAAACAAAAATTTTTTGTATTCAACATCTAAGAAGGTTTCAGAGTATTATATAAAGGGAATGAATATTCATCTTAATAGATTAGGAATTAATATTTTAACTGTATATATGGGTTTTCTTGACACTAAGTTAGGAAATTCCGTAAGTTCATTTTTAAAAATGGATCCTTATAAACTAAGCAAAATAATACATTGTTCTCTTCAAAAAAAGAAAGAAAGTATTTATATCCCATCATATTGGTTCTTATTAAGATATTTAATTTTAATAATTCCAAATAAAATTTGGAATGATTTTAAAATCTAAAATAAATAAAAATCTTTTATTTGTTGGTGATTTAAACACCTACACAAGAACATTTCAAAGATACAATATACTGAGAAAAATTTTTGATACTACTTTTTACATCTCAACCGAAGATGAATATGTTCCTGGTATTAATAAAAATAATAAAAGTTTTTTATATAGAATATTTTTTAAATTTGGACTTCAATTTGATATCAATGGTATTAACGAAAAAATCATATCAATTGTTGAAAAAAATAAAATTGATATTATATGGATTGAAAAAGTAAATTGTTTGAAATTAAATGTTGTAAAAAAAATAAAAGAAAATCGAATACTAATTTACTATACTAACGACAACATAAATAAACTTCATAATATTTCACTCAATTATTTACTATTTATTAAATATTTTGATTATCTATTAATACCTAAAGATTATAATAATAGTTATTATAAAAATAAAATTAAAATTTTTAAGTTTGATAGATCATTTGATGATAATTTTATCTCTAAAGTTTCATATAATCAAAATAAGATTTTAGATGTTGTCTTCATTGGCTCTTATGAAAATCAAAGATTTAAAATTTTGAATTATGTTGCAAAAAGATTAAATATTCAAATTCATATTTTTGGTAATAATTGGAATAAAGCAAAAAGAGTAAATAATAATTTAATAATTCATAATAAACCTTTATACGACAATGACCTAATTAAAACACTAAGAGAAACAAAGATAGCTTTAAACTTCTTAAGAAAAAAAAATGATGACCAAACAACTGGTAGAACTTTTGAAATATTGGCTACAAACACTTTCATGTTGTCTGAAAATTCAATTTTACATTCAAAATTATTTGAAAATGATTTAGATTGTGTTTTTTTTGATAATAATGAAGATTTAATTACTAAAATAAAATTTTATCTGAATAATGAAAAAAAAAGGATTACCATAGCAAATAATGGATGTAATAAGGTTCATGCTCTTTATACGTATCAAATTTGGATTAACAAGTTTTTAGCTGATGTCTATCAATCATAAGAGATTTTATTCAGATATATGCATAGTTGGTTCTGGAATAGCCGGTCTCTCTTTATGTAATTTCTTGAATAAGAAAATCACAATTAATCTTATAGAGAAAGGATCTGAGAAATATGATCCTCAGAAACAAATAAATGACTCTATTTTTAATGAAGTCAACTATGTAAGAAAAAATAAAAAAAATACAATTTCACAATTAGGTGGAACGGGCAATGCATGGGCATCAAGACTAATGAAACTTGATAAAAGTGATTTTGAAGACATAAATGAAGATAATAAATGGCCAATAGCTTTTGAAGAAATTAGCAATTATTATAATAAAGCATTAAATTTCTTTAACGTTTGTGAGGAGCAATCTCATTTTTTTGATGAAAAAATTTCAAAAAAATTAATATATTGGCCTAAAAATAAAAAAAAATTTTCATTTAAATCAAAATTTTTAAAAAAAATAATTAAAAGAAAAAATTTGAATTTATTTCTTGAAAATGAACTTACTTCAATCGAATACTCTGAAAATTTTAATAATACAATGAGTATTACCTGTATCAGTAAAGGGCAAATCAATAAATTCTATGCAAAAAAGTTTATTCTATGTTGTGGAGCGATTGAAACTGTTAAAATTTTACTTAATTCTGAGATACAACAATTTAAAAATTTTAAATTTATAAATTTAGGAAATTATTATATGGATCATCCAACTATAAAAACTAATAGCATCTTAATAAAAAAAAAACTTATTCAAGACTTTTTAATTAACCATAAATTAAATTATAGTTTTCAAATTGGCTTCAAACATAGTGACAATAGTATAAAAGCTAATAATTATTCTGTTTTCAATTTTGCCTTATGTGATCAATTGGAATACTTAGAAAAGCAATTAAAATTGTTAAAACATTTTAAATTAGATGCCCTTGATGTAAAAATTTTGTTTAATCCCTTATTGTTTATTGAATATCTCATTTCTTTTAATTGGCCTTATAATTATCAAATAATAAATATTTTTTTACAAAATTATCATAATTATATTATTCGAAAAAAAAATGTTAACATTCAAATGAGTCATCACCTTGAACAAAAACCTATTTTTAGCAATTCTTTATTTTTGACTAATGTGATGGATAAAAACAATTTAAGAGAGGTTAAACTCAAAAATGAAATACATGATGACTCTATAAATTCATCAATTTTACTTAATAATAAAATAAATTCCTTTTTTGAGCCTCATAAGATTAAATTTAATTTAAATTTAGATACCATTTCTGATGCTTCTCATCATATGGGAACTACAAGAATGCATTCAAATCCCAAAAAAGGATTTGTGGATTCTAATTGCAAAGTGAATGAAATTAATAACTTATATATTATGGGACCTAGTATATTTACTACTAGTGGACATGCAAACCCAGTCTTAACTTTAATTGCCTTATCAATTAGATTAGCTGATAAAATTAATGCCAATATCCACTAAAAATATTTATAAGACTTTATTTTGGTTAAGACCGATTTCTGTATTGATAAAGATATTAAAGTTCTTAAGCTTATTAAAACCTATATTTTTTGATCAAACCTCTTTTTATCCTAAATTTGTTTTAAATTTTGAAAAAAATTTTGCGAAAAAAATAAATTGTAATTTTGGAGTCACTTTTTCTAATGGAACAAGTGCTATAGAAGCGGCCTTATTTGCTAGTGGAATAAGCAAAAATACTGAAGTTTTAGTTTGTGGTCATTCCTTTCATGCAAGCATTATGGCTATATTGAATTATGGGTGTAAACCAAAATTAATTGAAGTTAAAGAAGATTTAGATTTTGATATTGAACATTTAAAAAAAAATATAAATGAAAATACCTCTGCTATTGTTTTAGTTCATTTATGGGGCATCCCACTAAATATCAAAGAAATTTTAGAAATATCTACTCAGCATAATATAAAAATTATTGAGGACTCATCTCATTCCTATGGTGCAAAATTTAATGATGAATTTATCGGCAGTATTGGTTCAGTTGGGTGTTTTAGCCTTCAAGGTTCAAAACCTATTGCAGCAGGAGAAGGAGGCATTTGTGTAACCAAATCTGAAGAAATTTATAAAAAACTTAATTTTTACGGACATTTTGGGAGAATAAATATTCCAAAATTTTCATCATTATCGCCGCATTCTGAAAAGACAGGATATGGAAAAAAATTAAGAGCTAACCCATTAGGCATTAAAATTGCCCAAATTGACCTAATTTTTTTTAATTATACAAATAAGATAAAGTATCAAAATTTCCAGAAGTTAAATAAAATTTTCCAAAATATTCCTTTGTTTAAATCAATATATCTAAATAGTTTAAAAAAACCTGGAGGATTTTTTGGAGGTTTTCCGATCATATATAGAGGGAATGATATTGATCATACTTTAAATGTCTTTTCAAAAAACGGGATTATCATAAATAGAAATCCTTATTTTAATCTTAATAAATCTATACATATTTTTAGTGATGAAATAAGAAATAAAACATTTTTAAATATTGAGCATGATTATACCCCAAAGTTTGAAAAGTTAGATAAAGTTGATTATTTATGTAGTAAACTTCTTTTACTTGATGAAAGATATTTAATTTTTTTACCTAATTTCATAATAAAAAAAATCAGACTAGCAATTAAAAAATGTTATTAATTTCTTTTATAAATGTAATTAATACTTTAATTACATTTTTTTTTTCAACTAGATATTTAAAAAAAGATATTTTAGATCCAATTCCTTATGTAATTTTAATTAATTGGCTATACTTTCCCTTTAGAATTTTTTTTCTCATTATTTTTGATCAAGGTGATTTGACTAGGAGTGTTCATTTTTTGGAAGCTTATGATAATATGAATATTTTATATACATCAACTATATCTTTAATCTCTCTGGTAATCATAATTTTTTTTACATATTTAATTGATTTGTCTAAATTTGAATTACCGGTTTTATTTAACAATAAAGGTTTCAGAGTATTCTCAATTCACTTTTTGAATTATTTGGTTCTATTAATTCTTTTTTTAAAAGTATCATATGGTTTTACACACTATTTTGGAAATAATTTAGTTAATCTTACTAATTTCTTAAATAAAATATTATCTTATTTTGGTTCACTAGGGCCTATTACATACATAGTTACTGTATATCTAATTTTAGAAAAGAAATTTCAAAATTTTCTTGATTGGATTTTAGTATTAAACTTTCTTTTTTGGTATTTACTTTATTATATCATTTTTGGAGGTTTAGATGGAATTATGTCAATTATTTTACCAATAATTTTTTTCCAAATTAAAAATATAAAACTCAATATTAATAAATTTATTTTTTTGTCTACAATATTATTTTTTACTTTATATATTGGATTAATTTTAAAAAAATTTTTTAGAGTTTATAAAGGTAATCACGATAATACAGATATAAGCTTTTCCTTGTTTGATTTTTTTATTCAACTATCTAATAGATTTCACGGTGCTGACTCATTCATCGTACTTTTACATCGACTTAATTTAAAAGAAACAACGTTCCAATTAGGCGAAATGTTTTATTTGTTTTTTGCTGGTCTTATTCCAAGACTTTTTTGGGCTGAAAAACCTGAAATTAGTTTAGGCAATAAATTCAATGATTATATTTGGAAACCAGAGATTGCAGAATTAATAGGATATGGTCATCAATCAACCGCTATGTTATTACAAACAGAATTTTATTGGAATTTTTCTATTTTAGGTATTCTTATTGGTTATACTTTTTATATATTCATAATACAAATATTAAAAAAATTTTTATATAATGATTATAAAAATAATATATATAGCTTAGCTTTCTTGAGCTATTCTTTCCCTTCAATAATTAGACATGAATATTCATTTGCTTCATTTTTACATGGATTAATATTTATGATTATTTATTTTTCGATATATTACTTTTTAACTTCAAAAAAAAGTTAACTCTATATTTTGCAAAAATTATTTAAATATCTTTCAACCTCAGTTTTAATTAGTTCATTTACTTTTATACTTATTTTTTTTTTAAATGTTTTAATTATTAGAGAACTTGATCCAATAAATTATGGAATAATAATTTTAGCTTTATCTATTATAGATATTGCCATTGTTTTTTCATCTTTTTCATTAAATCTTTCAGTTATAAGATTTCAAGAACAAGGTAAAGAATATTACAGACATTTGATATTACTTTCATGGATACTATTTTTTCTATCCACTATTTTTTTTAGTTTTATAATTTTAATTTTTTTCAAATATCTCTCTTACGATAAAATTATATTAAAATATATATTAATTATGTTACCATTTAGTGCTCTTTCAATTCCTACCTCTGTATATAATGCAGCATTAAATAGAGATTTGTATTTTGTTAAAAGCACTTTTCTAAGCTCTTCACCAGTAATTATTGGAAATTTAATTGCGCTATTTTTAGTCAAAAATGGATTTGATATAAATTCGTTAGTATTTAGACATATTTCATCATCGATATTATTTTTTCTTTTTGTCTTTAATTACGATTTTAAATTTTTTAAAAAATTAAATTATAATATTTTTAAAGATATCTTTTCTTTTAATGTAAAACTTTTTTTTAATAGAGTTTCAGAGGTTATGCTTAGTAAATTTCCTATAATTTTTATATCAAATATATTTGGTATTAAATCAGTTTCTTTATTTGAAAGATCAATATTTTTGAATGATATAGTTAATAGATTTTTATCTCCAATTTACAATCAAATTAACTTCTCATATTTTGGAAAGTTTAAAAAAGATACTATTTATTTAGAAAGCATATTATTAATTACTTATTATTTAAGCATATATTCATCTTTATTTATAATTAGTGTCTACTCTAGTTTTGCTAATGAACTAATTGATTTTTTATATGGAAGTAATTGGATCGATTTATCTCAAATTATAATTCAATTAAAGTATTATTTAATTGGTATAATAATCATTGCGCCTATAACATATTTATTGATAGCACTTGATAATGTGAATATTCTTACAATTAAAAACATCTCCATAACTTTTTTTATTTTAATTGGAATTTATTTTTTCAAAAACAACTTTAGCATTTTTATTTCATATTTTGCGGTATTGTATCTTTTAATATCATTCATTTTATTAATTTTTGTTCAAGCTATATTGAAATTGCAATTACTTAAAGTCTTATATCTTCCGATAATTTTTTTAATTCTAGATCTTTTATTTGATTTAATATCAATTTTCGGAATGATGAGACTAATTATAAATTTAATGTTTTTATTAATATTCTTTTTTACTTTTCATTATAAAAAAATTAAAAACTTTATTAAAATTTTACCAATCAATGAAATGCTTCCAAAAATAAAATGAAAAAGAGAATTAATATTATTTATGTACTTTCTCAAGGTAGATCAGGATCTACGGTACTTGATCTCATTTTAGGTAATTATAAAAATAATGTGAGTTTAGGAGAGTTTCACAATTTATATTGGGATATACATGAGGATAATATTTGTTCATGTGGAAATAAAATTTTAAATTGTTCTTTTTGGTCCAATTACATAAATGAAAAAGAAAATATTAAAGAAATTAGCGCTTATAGAGAAAAGTCTGGATCTGGCAAAAGATTTAGGAGAAAGAAATTAAATAAAATTTTTAAAACTAAATACGATAATTTAGATATATTTAGTTATACATACGCATCAAAAAGTTATGAACTATTACAAAAAATAATTGATAAAGAGAAATATTCATATGATATTTGTTTTATTGATTCATCAAAAGATCCTTATAGATTATATGATTTATTACACTCAGGATTATTTGATATTAAAATAATCTATCTCAAAAAAAATCCTTTCGCGTGGATTTATAGTATTCACAAAAACAAAAAAAAGATAGGCATTTTGAATATTATAAAGTCAATACTTGATTATAAGATAGATCATTTTATTTATGAAACAATTTTACAAAAAGTTGATGAAAAATTATGTCTAAAAATAAACTATAATAAAATTCAAAACATACAACATTTTGAGTCACTTATAGAAAACTTTCTTAACCTAAATATTAAAAAAGAAAAAAACGATCACCATATTATTTCTGGAAATAAAATAAAATACTCTTATAAAGAATTTAAACCTGATAATACTTATAGAGATAGTTTCATATATAAATATAAATTTATGATTAATTTATTTATTAAAAATGTATAAAAACAAAAAATATGTAATTGGTGTAATTGGTAGATTTATTTTTTTTGATATAGCTGAAAAAATTAATGAATTAAATTCTTTAACAAAAATACACACGTCCTATCCTAAATTTTTTTTTAAAAAAAATTATAATATTGCTGAAAATAAGATTAAAAGTTTTTTTTATCTTGAGATTTTAAAACGTTTTAATGAAAAATTTTTAAGAATTGAATATTTCAATTTATTATTAAAAAAATTGTTTGGTAAAATTTCTTCTCACTTCATTATGAAGGACAATTTCGATGTATTTATTTTTTTCCCTGGTAATGCATTTTATTCTGATTTACTTAACAAACTTAAAAAAAAAAATGTTCTTATAATTGCTATAGAAGGTAGTACTCATGTTGATCATAGGTATTCATTATTAAAGAAAGAGTATCAATTATTGGGTCAATATTTCATAATGAATGATCAAAAAAATATTATTGTGGAAACCAAATATGAATATGATCTTGCTGACCATATAATTGTGCCATCAGAATATGTTAAAAAAACTTTTATTAAGAATGGTATTGATGAAAAAAAATTAACTAAGATACCTTTTGGATTAAATGTAAATAAATTTGTAAAACAGAAAAGAGAATGTGAAAAATTTAAAATTATCTTTGTTGGAGGTATAACAATAAGAAAAGGTATTGGTTATCTTATCGATGCAATAATTAATTTAAAAAAAACTATAGATGTTGAGTTGT
>MDSZ01244924.1_pt1 | contig 10237 bp, 5 predicted proteins | sample 811201 | NCBI WGS metagenome assembly MDSZ01 (sample SAMN05326647, study PRJNA326480) | marine metagenome | isolation source: seawater | place: Indian Ocean: North | collected 2010 | reverse complement strand
CCCAATTATGGCCGTTGTTGCGGACCATGACGGACAGGACATGGTCGCCCGACTGCGCGGTGGCGGGCAGGGCGAAGCGGGCCGTGCCAGTGGTGATCGGGCGAGGTAGGCCATGGGGCGTTTCCGCTTCGCCCAGGAATTGGCCGTCGATCCACGCCTGGACAAGGCCCGATCCGCCCGCGCCGAAATAGAGCGAGAGCGCCCGCGCGTCGGGCGTGCCGGTGAAGCGGCCGCGATACCAGACATCGCCTTCATGGAAGCCATAGGCGTCCATCAGCATGTTGGGCTGGCCATCGGGGCGGGCGGTGGTGCTGGCATAGGCGCGGCGATCGATCGCCTGCCAAGTGCTGTCGTCAAAGGTGGGATCGGATTCGGGCGAGCCCTTGGCCATGCGCCAGTCGGTGAGCGGCGGCAGGGCAATGTCGGCAGGTCCCGCGAGCGGCCGGCTGGCGGCGATGCTGCCAGCCGGCGTGGCGGCGGTTGCGACCCGGGCGCCATTCCATGTGACGGCGCGCACGGCGGCAGGCGCCCAAATTTCGAGCGGGCTGTCCTGCGCGGTATCGCCGGTGAGCGCGAGCGTGCCGCCGCGCACCGACGCATCGCGCAGCAGGGCGGGGCCGCGCACCAGCATCCCGTCGCGCCGCCAGTAGCGCGCCCCTTCGGCTTCATCGGCAAGGATGAGGGTCAGCGGGGGACGCCCGCCGCCTTCGACCCGCAATATCGCGCGGCCCTGATGGGCATATGTGATCTTGAGGTCGCCCTTGCCCGAGTCAAAGGCGCTGGTCGCCTGTCCTTCGATCAACGTCACGCGGGGCGCGGAGGCGTAGCGCAGGACGGTTTCGCCCGGTTCGCCCGTACGGCCGTAGAACAGCAGCACGTCGCGGTCGCCCATGGCCTGTGCCGATTGCAGCTCCGATGTCGAATAGACGAGCCGCTGACCGCCCAGATTTGCGCCCGCGATCAGCCATTTGGCGTCGAAGCCATTGAGCTGCATCGGCACGGTATAGCGGCCATCGGGCAGGTCCGCGGTGAAGCTGAAACTGTCGCGGGTCTGGCCGTTGGACGGCTTGTGCGTCACCATCAGGAACCGGGCGTCGGTTTCCGGGCTCTTGTTGTGATAGATCTGGATGTCGGGATCGCTGATCCGGACGGCGCCGGCGGGGACCATGCCGGCCAGGTCGGGAACCGAGGCGATCAGCCCGCCCAGCTGCTTCATTTCCTGCGCCTTGTCGCGCAGCGCGCGCGGTTCGGAAATGGCGGCGCCATAGTCGTAGCTGGTGAACACCACCGGGGCGGGCAGCCAGCCCCAGCTGGTGCCGCCATAGGTCATGTAGAAGCTCTGGATGCCGATGCCGTTGGCGAGGTTGGTGCCGTAGAAGACGCGCTGGAACCGCTTGCCGCGCTGGATCGCGTTGCAGTCATAGCCGCCGTTCGACCCCCAATAGTCGAACCAGCCACCGCCAAATTCGGCGAGGAAGCCGGGCGTGTCGGGGGAAGCCGATGCGCCGCCTTTTGGGCCGCCCGGACCATAATAGCCCCAGTCGGGTGCGGCCGACCCGCGCGTGGGTTCGCCCTCCACCGTGCAGGTGCCGCCGGGATAGCCGTCGAACGCATACATATCGTTGGGGCCGTGAACGACCTTGTCCACCTGGCTGCTTTCCGGCACCCAATAGCCGTTGCGGCCCTGATCGTTATGGAAGATCGGAACGGTGATGCCGTCGGCGCGTGCCTTGGCAAAGATATGGTCCATGTAGCGCCGCTGCGCCGGCGTGGTCAGCGCCAGCTCATTTTCGATCTGATGCAGGATGACCCCATATTTGCGTTTGGGGTCCGCATTGATCTGATGCCGGGCGATGATCGGATTGATGTGGCTCAGCCATTCGTCGGCCGCCTTGAGATAATCGGGATCGTCGGTGCGGGCGCGGGCGCGCTGGTTGACGAGCCAGCCCGGAAAGCCGCCGCGCGTCAGTTCCGCATTCACATAGGGACCGGCGCGGGTGACGACGTAGAGGCCCTCTTCCTCCGCCATCGTCAGCAGCCGGTCAAGATCACGGATGCCGGTAAAGTCGTAAACGCCCTGTTTCGGGCTGTGATAGCCCCAGTCGAAATAGAGGGCGACGGTGTTGAAGCCGCTGGCCTTCATCTTCTGAAGGATGTCGCGCCACAGATCGGGCGAGGGCAGGCGGAAGGGATGGAATTCCCCGCCCCAGATGATGGCCCGCTTGCCATCGATCATCAGCGAGCGCGCGTCATAGGAAACGCGGCCGAACGTCTTGACCGGCGCGGACAGGTTGGCGGTGGGCCGGGCTTCCTGCGCGCGGACGGGCAGGGGTGCGGCAGCGAGTGAGGAGCCCAGCAGCAGGGTGGCGATCAGGGTGCGCATGGGTGTGCCGTCAATCCATGTGGAACAGCAAGGGGAGCGGCCATTCGCGCGGCTGGTTGCCCGGCTGCACTTCCATCAGCGGCGCCATATAGTCCCACCAGCGCTTCATCACCGGATGATCGGGCAGGGCGTCGCGGCTGTTGTCGGCACGCAGCTTGAGCACGGCAAAGAGGCTGAGCGTGTCTTCGTCCAGAAAGATTGAATAGTCATGGATGCCCGATTCGGACAGCAAAGCGGACAGTTCGGGCCATATCTCGTCATGGCGACGGCGATATTCCTCGACCACGCCGGGCTTGAGCTGCATCTTGAAGGCGTGGATCGTCATGGCTTCCCCTCGATGAACCATATTATGGAACCTTAGACCGATATTTGGTAGCAGTGTCCCATATGTTCGTCAATCAGCCAAAGGCGTGTCGCGTATGGTGAGACGGGCGACGTCATCGAGCAGCAACGGCGGCCGCGCATCGGGCGCTTTGGTCGTCGCAGTGAAGCGGTCGAGCGTCAGCCCGTCGACATGCCGTGCCCAGAGCGCCCAGCTGGGCAGTACGCCGAACATGCTGGGTTCGGGATAGGCGTCGGCCAGTTCGGCCGGGCGACGCGCGGCGTCCTGCGCCGTTCCGCCGCCGGCATAAGCCAGGTGGACGTCGCGCAGCACCACGTCGCGGATCGGGTGGCCGGGCAGGCCCGCCAGCGCGGCGGGAAAGCGATGGTCGATGCCGCGCGCGTCCACTTCGCTGATTTCCACGTCGCGAATCATGCCGATGCCCGTTTCCTCCGGCCCACGCCGGCGGTCGCCCAGGCGCAGGAACAACGGCGCGGTGGTGACGTCGCGCAGGGTGAGGCGGCGGGCGACGATATGCTCCATCGCTCCGCCATCGACGGTTTCCAGCGCGAGGCCCCGGGAGCGCGTGAAGCGGCAATCCTCGATCCGGATGTTGCGATAGCCGCCATTGCTTTCGGTGCCCAGCTTGATGCGGCCCGTGACCCGGTCCTGATCGGGGGCGACCTGCTGGGTGGTGCCGCGCGTGCCGTCCAGCATGGACCCCATGTCATAGCCCGACACGTCGCAATCGCGGATCAGGATATTTTCCGCCGCGATGGCGCGGCCGAGCGCATAGCTGCTCTTGACCACGATGGCGTCGTCATTGGGCGAATTGACGCGGCAGCGTTCCACCAGCACATCGCGCACGCAGTCGAGGTCGATGCCGTCGCGATCGGTGTCGATGGAAAGGCCGTCGATCGTCAGCCGCTGCGTTCCGGTCGCCAGGATGGCGAAATGCCCGCCCTTCAGGATCGTGAAGCCCGACAGGCGAATGTCGCGGCCATTTTTGAGAGCGATCGCCTTGTTGCCAAGGCCGTGCATCTTCGCCGCGTCCGGCTCCAGCCTTGCGATATCGGCATCGGTCATCTGCGCCATGGATAGCGGCCGTTCGCCCGTTTGCTTCTTCCAGCGCGCGCCGGGGCCATCGCGGGTGAGGCCCACGCCATGGATCATGCCCGCCCCCGTTATCGCCACCTGTTCGACATTGTCTCCCCAGATGAGGCTGTTGTGCCAATGGCTGTGGCCGAAATCCTGATAGAGCTGGTCGATGCCGTCTTCGGGCAGGTCATAGCGCCCTGCATGACGGGCAGGGTCGGCCGCCTCGATCACCGCGCCGTCCGCCAGCAACAGGGTCACGCGGCTTTGCAGCCGCAGGGAAAAACAGAGATAGCGCCCGTGCGGCACGATGACGGTGCCCCCGCCGGCCGCGGATGCGGCCAGGATCGCGGCGTTGATCGCGGCGCTGTCGATCGTCCGCCCGTCGCCGCGCGCGCCATGATCGCGCACGTCGAACTGGCGCGCGGCATGGGCGGGGAAAGGCAGGCTGGCGAAGCCGCCGGCGATCAGGCCCAGTGCGACGTCGCGGCGGCTCATCGCCATCATGCTCAATTGCCGGCCGGGCGCTGATCGCTGTGGATCAGGCTGGGGACGATGCCGACCTGCGCCGCGCTGGGCGGATGGCGCGGGTCGAAGGCGGGCGCGGTCACATGCGGCGCGAGCGCGGGAAGGACGGTCCTGATCCGTTGCGCCACGGCGCTGGCGAGAAGCCAGGCGCCATAATTATTGTGATGCGTCCGGTCGCGGCCGCCATCGTTGAAGGCTGTGGGCGCGACATCGGGGCCGAGCGCTTCGTAGAGGGCGCGGCTGTCGGCATGGAGATCGATGAGCGGCACATGGTCGGCGCGCGCGACCTGGCGCATCGCGTCGGCATAGGCGCCGAGCGTGTCCTCTATCCGGCCGTCGGCATCGAAATTGCGCCGCTCGGGCGATGTGACCAGCACCGGATGGGCGCCGCGCCGCCGCGCCTCGGCAATATAGACGCGCAGCCAGGCGGGATAGGTGACCTGCGGATCGACATAGGTCTGCGGCCATTGCCGTTTCTGGTCGTTATGCCCGAACTGGATGAACAGCCAGTCGCCCGCCTTCATGCCCGACAGCAATTTCGCCAGGCGCAGGTCGCTGGAAAGGCTTTTCATCGTCGCGCCGGACTTGGCATGATTGGCGACCGCGACCTGATCGTCCAGCATGGCCGGCAGCATCTGGCCCCAACTGGCAGCCGGCTCAGCAAACTGGTCGGTAACGGTGGAATCGCCGGCCAGATACAGCGTGGGCGCATCCACCGGCGCGATGTCGAGCGAGGCGAGGCGCGGCTGGCCCAGAAATTCCAGCGTCAGCTTGTCATCCCATGTATATTCGGCGCGGTCGCCCGGCGTCAGCAGCACCCGCGCGCCACCGGGCGCATTTTCAGGGGGCGACGGCAGCGCGGGGGTGCGGATATTGACCAGGAAACTGCGCTCTACATACTGGCCCTTGCGCGTGGCGATATTGCGCAGCATCAACCGCCGTGCTTCCGCCTTGACGCTGGTGTTGCCGGCCGATGTGCGACTGCCCAGCCGCACCGTCACGCGATAATTGCCCTCCGGCAGCGCAACGGAAAACAGATAGTCGCGCTCCGTCGCGCCCGGCTCCATGCTATGCCCGCCGGGCTGATAGACCTGATGGCGCTGCGGCGATCGGTCGCTGAGGTCGAAATGAAGGGAAGCCGGCGCGGCAGCGGCCATGGCGATCAGCAAGAGCGGCAGACTCATGACGGGCTGCACAACCGGTAAGGAAGCAAAATGGGGGAATATGCCGAGGTTGGCATATTCCCCCAAGCCGACCGCCCGTGCAGAGGCGGCGATGGGTGCGGCCCGCGCCTGGCGGGATGACGAGGGGCCAATATCCTCAAAAGGGATTCTCCGTCCCGTTAAATAGTTTTACGAACCATATATCGGGACTTTCCGAAACACAAGGCCTTTATCCTTCATGTAGTTCATAATGTGGGATTATTAGCCATATGTTGATTTCTATGGCATTAACGCGCGAATCCGTATAAATTGAGCAATGGTTCCATATAGCGGGACTTCCGGGAAAGGCCGGAATCGAAGGGGAGGATCTATGTCTGTTCAGGTGACACGTGCCATGTTCGCGCGCCGGGTGTCGGCGCTGGCGATGATTTCGACCATGATGATCGGCGCGTCCGCCGCTGCGCAGGAACAGGCAGAACAGCAGGACACCGCGGACATTGTCGTCACCGGCTTCCGAGCGTCGCTGGACAGCGCGCTGGGCATGAAGCGGCAGGAAGCTGCGGCGATCGATTCGATCGTGGCCGAAGATATCGGCAAATTCCCCGACTCCAACCTGGCGGAATCGATGCAGCGCGTGCCGGGCGTGGCGCTGGCGCGTGGCGACGGCGGCGAAGGCCGCAATATTTCGGTGCGCGGCCTGGGCGCCGGCTTCACCCGCGTGCGGATCAACGGGATGGAAGGCACGTCGCAGACCGGTTCGTCGGACATTTATGGCGCGGGCAATAATGGCCGCAGCTTCGATTTCAACGTCTTCCCGACCGAGATTTTCTCCGCGCTGACGGTGCGCAAGACCCCGTCGGCGGACGTGGAGGAAGGATCGCTGGGCGCGACGGTGGACCTGTCCGCGCCCAAACCGATGGACCAGAAGGACGATTTCGTCCTCTCCATGACCGCGCGCGGCGTCTATAACGAACTGTCGAAACAGGTCGATCCGCGCGCGTCGATGCTGATTTCCAAGAAATTCGGCGACAGCGGCTTCGGCATCCTCGGTTCGATCGCCTATCAGAAGCGCAATATCCGCGAAGTAGGCTATTCAGCGGTCGATATATTGTCGGCTAATACCAATGGCGGTTTTTGTTCGCCATTGGGCGCGCCGATCAATACCGCCGGCCAGACGCCCGAGCAGTTGCTCTTGCGCGGTGTAACGGCGGAAAATTGCAGTACAGGCAATCCACGCACCAGCGACCCTGACGCCTATCAGGCGATCCAGGACCTGCGGCGCGACGACCTGCCCAATACGCCGGGCAGCGGTGCCTTCCTGCCGCGCCTGCCGCGCTACCTCAACAGCGAACAGGATCAGGACCGGATCGGCGGATCGCTGACGCTGCAATTCAACCCCGACGACGACACCGACATTTCGCTCGACCTGCTTTATTCGCGGTTCGAAGTCACGCGGCGCGACAATTATATCGCCGCAGTCTCCTTCGCGCGGTCGGCGTCCAATAATGGTCAGCCGATGACGTCGGTGCGCGATGTCGAATTCGATGAGAATGGCTCGCTCGTCTATGGCGCGTTCGACGGCGTCGATGTGCGGTCGGAAGGACTGGTCGACAATTTCGTATCGACCTTCAAGCAGGCGAACCTCAATTTCCGCCGTCGCCTCAACGACAATCTGGAAGTGAGCGGCATCGTCGGCTTCAACCGGTCGATCTGGGACGGCAAGAAGCGCCTGCAAACCTATATGGACGCGATCGACACTGATGGCTTCACCATCGATTTCCGCGATGGCGGCACGACGCCCGTTCTGGGCTTCGGCATCGACGTCAATGATCCGGCCAGCTTCAACTATGCGCCGGGTCGGCCCGATGGCACGGTCCTTGGCGGCTTCAGCTATCAGGGCAAGCCGTCGAAGAACACCACCGACAACATGACCGGCGAAATGAACCTGAAATGGACGGTCAATGACGCGCTGTCCTTCCGGGCGGGCGGGCAATATCGCCGCAGCGATTTCAAATCGACCTTCCTGCGGCCCTATTCGGCAGACCTGGTGATGCAGCCGCTGCCGGCCGGTACCAGCCTGGCCGATCTTACGCGGTCGATCACGGGCGTCGACAAGCTGTGGGGCAATGGCGCGCCGTCCAGCTGGGCAGCGATCGACCCGGAAAAATGGGCCGACACCTTCGGCTTTGATTCGGTGCGCTATTGCGGCGTCGAATGCGGCGGCGGCGACAGCCGGGTCCGCGAAGAGGTGATGAGCGGCTACATCATGGCCAATTTCGATCTGGAGGACGCGATCGGTTTTGGCGTGCGCGGCGACATCGGCGTGCGCTACGTCAAGACCGACATGCGCTCGTCGGGCTATATCACCGTGTCCAGCGCGACATCGCCCACCGGCCTTGGCGGGCAGTTCGCCGCGGCCACCAACAGCTATGACGACTGGCTGCCGTCGGCGAATATTGTGATCGAGCCGGTGCGCAACGTCCTTGTCCGCCTGTCGGGCGCCAAGGTGCTGGCGCGTCCGGAACTGGGGCTGCTTACGCCCACCAGCGGCGTCAACGGCGTGACCCGCGTCGGCAATGTCAACAACCCCTTCCTCGACCCCATTCGCGCCAACACGTTCGACGTGGCGGTGGAATGGTATTTCCGCCCCGGATCGCTGCTGTCGGCTGCCTTCTTCTACAAGGACATCAAGAGCTTCATCCAGAATGTGAACAGCCAGATCCCGTTCAACGAACTGGGCCTGCCGATCGAGCTACTGGACGGCACCAACACCGCGCCGACTGAGCTGTTCACGGTGTCGCAGCCCTTCAACACGCCGGGCGGGCCGCTCAAGGGCATCGAGCTCAACGCGCAGATTCCCTTCACCTTCCTGGACGGGTTCCTGGGCAATTTCGGCGTGCTGGCCAACTACACCCATGTCACGTCGAAGATCGACTATATCCTGGCCAGCGTGAACGGCACGCCCACGGTCACAACCACGGCGGACCTGGTCGGCCTGTCGAAAAATACCGCGTCGGGCACGCTTTATTATGAGGATGACAAGTTCTCCATCCGCACCACCGGCAATTTCCGCGACAAGTTCATCCGCGGTATTCCGGCCTCGCCCGGCAGCGACCTTCAGGGCAACGCCAAGACATTCTATATGGATGCGTCGGCCAGCTACAATGTGACCGACCGGCTGAAGATCATCGTCGAGGCGCAGAACCTGACCGATGAACAGAACCGCCTCTATATCGACAGCCAGCGCCAGGACACGCTGTTCGAAACGCGGATCGGCCGGACCTTCACCTTTGGCGTGACCTACCGAATGTAAGCCCCCCAATCCTCCCCAAACCTGAAGGGCGCGGTCACATCTGTGGACCGCGCCCTTTTTCTTGTCGGGGTAGGCCGCGTCAGCGCGGCGCGGCGTAGCCCACGGCGCCGCTAATCTGTTCGGCGGCGCGGCGCACCTGTTCGGCAAGGTCGGGGCGCAGATCGTCGGTCAGATAATGGGCCGCGCTGGCGATCGAGATGGCAATGCCGATCTGGCCCTTGGCATCGCGGATCGGCACCGCGATGGACCGTACGCCATCGCCCAGCTCGCTGTCATGTAACACCATGCCACGCGCCTTGTGTGCGCGCATGTCCTTGAGGAAACGGTCGATCTGCGCCTTGGTGGCGGTGCCGCCCTTGGCCTCGACATAGAGGCGCTGCCACGTCTCCTCATCCTCGTCGAGCAGCAACGCCTTGCCGATGCCGGTTTCCGCGATGGGGCGGCGGTCGCCCGGCGCGGTGGCGACGCGCAGACGCTGCGTGCCGGTGACGCGGTCGAGATGGCGGGAAAATTCGCCCTCCCGCTTGCCCACGAAGACGCAGAAGCCGGTGCGTTCGGACAATAATTCCATGAAGGGGCGGGCGACGCGGACATAGTCGATCTGTTCGGTCGCCAGCACGCCCAGCTGCAATAATTTGGGGCCTAGCGCGAAGCCGTCGCGCGTGACCGACAGATAGTTGCGCGAGCGCAGCGCCTGCACCAGCCGGTGGGCGGTGGTCTTGCTCATGCCCAGTTTGCGGGCCAGATCGGCGGCGCGGATCGGCCCGTCGATCACTTCGTCCATGATGTCGAGCGCCCGCATCAAGGTCTGCGTGCCCTTGACCCCCTGTTCCTGTTTGTCGTCCTGATGCTGTGTCGCCATGCTTGCCCCTTGCGCGTCCCATATGGCGGGCGCGTCCCATATATCGGAAAGGGTATCGGGCAATTTGGCGGCGTTGTCAGCAGATTTGTTGCGGCGGACGAAAAGGCCCGCCGATCAGGGGCGATCGGCGGGCCATCATGTCATCGGGTCGAAGCGCCCGGATCAATATTGGATCGTGACCGTCACCGCGCGGCGGTTCTGCGCCCAAGCCGCCTCGTCGGAGCCGAGCGCGGCGGGGCGTTCCTTGCCATAGCTGACGGTGGTGATCCGGCCGGGATCGATGCCGAGCGAGGCGAGATAGTTTTTGGCGGCATTGGCGCGGCGTTCACCGAGCGCAATATTATAGTCGCGCGTGCCGCGTTCGTCGGCATGGCCCTCGATCGTGACGCGAACCGATGGGTTCTGCTGCAACCAGGCGGCCTGGCTTTGCAGTGTCGCCTGATCCTCAGCATCAACATCATATTGGTCGAGGCCGAAGAAGATGCGGTCGGAGGCGACGGACGCAACGAAATCTTCCTGGCTGCCCTTGCGCGGGCCGGCGGGCGTGGCGGGGCCGGTGGGCATGGTGCTG
>MDSZ01210381.1_pt1 | contig 10237 bp, 9 predicted proteins | sample 811201 | NCBI WGS metagenome assembly MDSZ01 (sample SAMN05326647, study PRJNA326480) | marine metagenome | isolation source: seawater | place: Indian Ocean: North | collected 2010 | reverse complement strand
TGCTGAAAAGTTTAAAGAGGCTGCTGAAGCATATGATGTTTTATCGGATCCACAAAAAAAGGGTGCTTATGATCAATTTGGCCACCAAGGTGTTGAGGGTATGGGGGCTGGCGGCCCAAATTTTAATGACTTCAATATCAATGACATTTTTGGTGACATTTTTGGCGATGTTTTTGGTACCAGGTCTAGCTCTAAGAGAGTAAGAAGAGGCTCAGATCTACAATATAATTTAGAGCTAAATTTAAGAGAAGCAGTTCAAGGCGAGCAAAAGAAAATCAAGATACCTGTTCATAATGAGTGTGATGTATGTTTTGGATCTGGAGCAAAGCCAGGTACTAGTCCTATAACTTGTCCTTCATGCAATGGATCAGGTCAAGTAAGAATGCAGCAAGGATTTTTCTCAATACAGCAAACATGTTCAACATGTAGTGGCGAAGGAAAGATTATCAAGGATAAGTGTACCAACTGTAATGGAGCCGGTGCAGTTAAAGAAAGCAAAACGCTTTCAGTAAATATTCCAGCCGGAGTAGACAATGGCGATAAAGTTAGATTAGCTGGAAAAGGTGAATGGTTAAAGGGTGGAACACCCGGAGATCTTTATGTAGCAATAAGAGTTCAGCCACACCCATTCTTTGAAAGAGATGGAAAAGATCTTTATCTTGAAGTCCCCATAACTTTTGAAAAGTCGATAATAGGTGGCTCAATAGAGATACCAACATTAGATAACTCAATATCACTTAAGATACCAAAACAAACTCAAACTGGTAAAGTTTTTAGAATTAGAGGAAAGGGCGCATCGTCGGTAAGAGATTCAAGGAGGGGTGATATATTGTGCAGAGTGATAGTGGAAACTCCATCAAATCTTGATAGAAAGCAAATAAAACTTTTAAATGAATTCACTGCATCTCTTAAAGTTGATAAAAACTATCCTGGATCTGATGCATTTAAGAAAGCTTCAGACAAACTTGACTAGAAATGAAAGCGGTTTTTATTAATGGTTCATCTGGAAAAATGGGCACTGAGGTTTTTTCGTTATTAAAGAATGATAAAAACTTTCAAGTATCCGATTCAATTAAGGCAGCGGACCTTATAATTGATTTCTCTCGACCAGAATCAACAATTAAAATACTTAAAACAGCAGTGGAGTTAAATATTCCAATAATTATTGGAACTACTGGCTTCAACAAAAATGAGCTTAATCAAATAAAAAAAGCCTCTGATCACATTCCAGTCTTACTTTCCTATAATCTTAGTACAGGAATTCATAAGCTTAAAAAAATATTAATAAATTTTCTTTCAGACAACAATGATTTATTTGATTGCAAGATAATAGATATTCATCATAAAAATAAAATTGATTCACCTTCTGGAACAGCAATTGAAATTAAAAAAATAATTGATAGTAACAGCAATAATAAAATTAAAAGCATAGATATAGACTCTTTTAGAGAGGGAGAGTTTTATGGAATTCATGAAATTATTTTTTCTAACGAAAAACAAACTATAAATTTTAAACACGAAGCTTTATCTAGAAAAATATTTGCTGCAGGAGCGGTAGAGCAAATAGGTAAAATTATTACAAAATCCCCAGGACTTTATGATCTAAATTCTATTAATTAATATGCAAATATTAAAAGGAAAAAACTTTTAAAAGATATTAATTTTCTATAGAATACAACAACTTAAAAATACGACGATCCTAACTATGGTAGAAAATAGGGTGCTTTAAGAAGTTTTTTTCTACACGGATCTGAGCAATAACCCTAAGGAGAAAAAATGAGCATAGTATCAATCAAAGACCTCTTACATGCAGGGGTTCATTTCGGTCATCAACAAAGATTTTGGAATCCAAAAATGGATAAATACATTTTTGATACCAGAAAACAAATTAGTATTATTGATTTGCAGCAAACGCAAGAGCATTTAAATGCTGCTGCTTCAAAAGTCCAAGATATTTGTTCGAAAGGTAACAAAATATTATTTGTTGGGACAAAAAGATCTGCAAGCAAGGTAATTAAACAAGAGGCATCTGCACTTGGTCTGCCTTATGTAGACAAAAGATGGTTAGGAGGTACCTTAACAAATTGGAAAACTATCAGGGGATCAATAAGAAGGTTGTTAGATATTGAAGAAATGATTTCTTCAGGAAGAATTGAAAAGTTAATAAAGAAAGAGGCTGTTGAGATTCATAAAGAGCATGCAAAATTAGAGGCATCTGTTGGTGGAATAAAACAAATGAAGGGATTGCCAGATGCTTTATTTGTAATAGACGTTAAGTATGAAAAAATAGCCGTTCTTGAAGCAAGAAAGATGGGCATACCTGTAATAGCACTCGTTGATACAAATTCAGATCCAGATGGAATTGATACAGTAATTCCAGGAAATGATGACGCAATAAGATCAATTAAACTCATTACAAAAGTCATATCGGATGCATGCGCTCGTGGCTTAGAGTCCTCCTCAGGTTTTGTGCCATCAAAAGATTCAGAAACTCCTATAATACAAAAAGTTAAAAAAGAAGAAGTTACAGCAGAGGTAACTGAAGAAGCACCAGAAGAAAGCAAGGAAGTTTCTGCTGAAACATCAGACTCAATTGAAAATACTGAACAAGTAGAAGAAGAAAAAGCTGCTGATGCTGTTGAGTCATCTCAAGAAAGTGATCAAGAACAAGATGATGTGGCTGATGAAAATACTAGTAATGATGAAGAAAATAACGAAGAGGAAAAATAATGGAGATTACAGCTGCATTAGTTAAAGAATTAAGAGAAAAATCAGGTGTAGCAATGATGGATTGCAAAAAAGCACTTGTTGAATGCGATGGTGACTTAGAAAAAGCTTTCGATTTATTAAGATCAAATAGCGCTCTTAAAGCTGAAAAAAAAGCAGGAAGAGTAGCTGCTGATGGGGTTATAAAGGCATATGCTTGCGATACATATGCCTCTTTAGTTGAGATTAATACTGAAACAGACTTTGCTGCAAAAGATAGTAGTTTTATTGATTTTACAAATGATGTTGAAGAAACAATTTCAAATCAACAATTTGATTCAATAGACTCGCTCATGGAGACAGGTCTCGAGGAAAAGAGAAAAACTCTAGTTCAATCTATCGGTGAGAATATCCAAGTTAGAAAAATTGAAACCTTAAGCTTTAATTCTGCAAATGTTGGTTTATATGTTCATTCTGATTCAAAGCTTGCCGCTATGGCAGTTCTCGAAGGTGGAGATGAAACATTAGCTAAAGATATAGCAATGCATATTTCAGCTACAAACCCTTTATGTTTAACCTCAGAGGATGTTGATAAAGAGGTTTATGAAAGAGAAAGAGCAATCTATGTTAGCCAAGCTGAAGAATCAGGTAAGCCTCAAGAGATTATGGATAAGATCATAGATGGAAAAATGAAAAGATTTTTATCTGAAATATCATTAGTTTCACAATCATTTATTAAAGATCCTGATAAAACTATCGATCAGTTATTAAATGAAAATAATGCAAAAATAGTTTCATTTATCAGATTAAAAGTCGGGGAAGGTATAGAGGTTGAATCTAAAAACTTTGCTGATGAGGTAGCAGAACAGTTAAAATAAATTATGCCTGAAGCTAAATACAACAGAGTTCTTCTTAAATTTTCTGGAGAAGCTGTTGCTGGTGATGATGATCATGGCATAGATCCAAAAATACTTGATCAGATGGCTCAGTCTGTAAAGGTTTCTAAAGAATTAGGTGTTCAGATTGGCGTTGTCATCGGTGGAGGTAATTTATTTAGAGGTGAAAAACTAAACAAAGCCGGTATGGACAGAGTTGCAGGCGATCATATGGGCATGCTAGCTACTGTTATGAATGGGATTGCATTAAGAGATTCCCTAGAAAGAGCTGGTGTTAAAACAAGGGTTATGTCTGCAATATCAATAAGTGGTCTTGTCGAACATTATGATAGGCGACTTGCAATACAACTTTTAAATGATGGGTTTGTTGTAATTTTTACTGCCGGTACAGGCAATCCTTTTTTTACTACTGATACCGCTGGTTGTTTAAGAGCAATAGAAACACAATCTGATCTCATGCTTAAAGCAACAAGGGTTGATGGAGTATATGATTCAGACCCATTAACAAATCCTAATGCAACATTTTATTCTGAATTAGCGTTTGACGAAGCAATTGTAAAAAACTTAAAAGTTATGGATGCTACATCATTAACTCTTGCTAGAGATCATGGGTTGCCAATTAAAGTTTTCAACGTTAATACAAAAGATGGATTAAAAGATATAATCCTAGGTAAGAATTTAGGAACATTAATTTCATAATATGAATGACTTAATAAACAACACATCTAATAGAATGCAAAAATCAATTACAGCTTTGATTGATGCTTTTAAAAAAATTAGGACTGGACGAGCTAATCCATCAATTTTAGATGATGTAAAAGTTGACTATTATGGAAATCTCACCCCAATCAACCAAACATCAAATATTACAGTTGAAGAAGGACGGTCATTAGCAATTTCTCCGTGGGATAAATCTCTTATTCCTGAAATAGAAAAAGCTATAATGGGAGCAGATCTTGGTCTCAATCCAAGTACAAGCGGTGACCTTATCAGGGTAAATATGCCAGTATTAACTGAAGAAACTCGTCAACAATATATAAAGCAAGCTCGAGCAGAAGCTGAGAATGCAAGAATTTCGATTAGGAATATTAGAAGAGATTCTAATCAGAATGCAAAAGATAGTGAATCATCAGGTGAGATATCTCAAGATGATTTAAGAAGATTAGAAGATAGCATTCAAAAAGAGACAGATAAATATATATCCATTGTAGATTCTGAGCTTTCAAAAAAAGAGGAAGATCTCATAGAGATTTAGAGCCAAATGGCTTTGGGTGTTCAATCAAAAAAACCAGAAAATATAGCCATCATCATGGATGGCAACGGTCGTTGGGCTAAGTCACATTCCTTTGAGATAACCAAAGGACATAAACGAGGAGTTGAGGTTGTTCGAGAAATTGTTGAAGAGTGTGTATCTCAACATATTAATTCCTTAACATTATTTGCTTTTAGTACTGAAAATTGGACAAGGCCTAAAACTGAGATTTCAGGAATTAAAAATTTAATAATCGAAGCCATTCATGAACAATTACCAGAACTAGTTGAAAAAAAAGTTAAGCTATCTTTTTTTGGAAATTACAGTAAATTTGGATCTAACATTAAAGAAAAAATTCTAGACGCTGAAAAAAAAACCTCAAAATATAAAGAAGATCTGAGATTAAACATTGCTTTAAGTTATGGTGGCCGTTCAGATATTGTTGAAAGCTGTAAGCAAATAACATCAAGCATTATTTCTGGATCAATGGAAGAGAGTGATATAAACGAAGAGTCAATTTTAAAATTTTCACAATGCCCAGAAAATAATATCGATCTATTAATCAGAACTGGTGGAGATCATAGAATTAGCAATTTCTTATTGTATCAAGTTGCTTATGCTGAGATTATTTTTTTAGATAAACTTTGGCCAGATTTTACTAAATTAGATTTACAAGATTGTATTAAGCAGTTTTCAAAAGTGGAGAGAAGGTTTGGACAAAGACTATAAAAATAATTTTCTTAAGAGGTCTTTTACAGCAAGCTTTTTAGCTATTGGGATAGTTACACTCTTTATATTGGATATATCAGCAATAATTGAGATATTGTTAATTTTCCTGGCAATCATAGCTATGAGAGAGGTTGCTGAAATAAACAAAAGTAGTTGCAGAGGTATTAAGACAAGTTACATCTGGTTGATAGTTTTAAGCCTTTTCTTGTTTTATTTTGTTAATAGCAATATTGTTTTTGGAATATATATTCACTTAAGTAGTCTATTTTGGTTAATTTTTAGCATTTTTTTGTTCTCAAATAATTTTCATAAACTTAAGTTCATTTCATTTCAAAATTCAGTATTAATTCAATTTCTTTTGACTAGTTTTATAATTTCTATTCTGTTTGTTTTGATGCTGCCTCAAATCTTTGAATTTAAAAATTCAATATTTATTTTACTTTTGATTACTGTTTCAGCATTAACAGATACTTTTGCATATATTGGGGGATCACTAATTGGAAAAACTCCTTTGCTTAAAGAAATTAGTCCAAATAAAACACTAGAAGGCTTCTTTTCAGGAATTATGGCTGCCTTAATACTAGGCGCAGTTTTTGTTTGCATATATGATGACATGAATTTTATATATATTTTTGTCATCGGTTCATTTTTTGCAATAGTAGGAGATTATTTCTTTAGTTATTTAAAAAGAAAATCTGATATTAAAGATACTGGAAGTATATTACCTGGACATGGAGGCATATTAGATAGAATAGACTCACATATTGCAGCAATCACAATAATGATATTTTTAACTTTTTTACTTTATTAAAATGAAAAAAATATTTTTATTTGGAGCAACAGGTAGTATAGGAGAAAGCTCTTTAAATGTTATAAAAGAAAATCCAGATCATTTTGCCCTATCTGGGATTTCATTTAATAAAAATTCTACTAGGGTTAAAGAAATAATAGGGGATTTTCATCCAGAACATATTTTTACAACCAATGAAAAATCATATTCTTGGCTTAAAAAAGAAAATAACCTATCAAACACAATCTCAATTTCTAATAATATCGAGGAGTTATCTGATTTTCTGAATTCGGATAATGTGGATATTATTATTTCTGCTATTTCAGGTTTTGCGGGTCTTGAAACCTCAATATTATCGGTACAAACTGGTAAAAAAGTCTTGCTTGCAAATAAAGAGTCCATTGTGGCTGGTGGAGATATATTGATCCCTCTATCTAAAAAGACTGGTGCCAACATAGTTCCCATTGATAGCGAGCACAATGCAATACTTCAGTGCATTGACGATTATTCAGCAATTCAAAATATTACAATTACAGCATCTGGAGGTCCCTTCAATGAGATCTCAGATAGTGACTTGGAGAACATTTCACCACAAGATGCTTTAAAGCATCCAACATGGAACATGGGAGCAAAAATCTCAATTGATTCCGCAACCTTGGTGAATAAATGCTTAGAGTTAATAGAGGCATCTTATTTATTTAATATCAAAGAAAGTAAGATTAATCTAGTAATCCATCCTCAAAGCATAGTTCATTCAATTGTTACATACTCTGATGGTTCAAGCCTTTGTCAAATGAGTAATCCTGATATGAGAGTGCCTATTGCGCATGCTTTATCAGATGAAAATAGATTAAATATTAATTTTAGAGAGTTAGATTTTGATAATCTTTCATTATCATTTTCTGCGTTTCCAAAAAGCAGAAAGATGATAGAAGATCTTGCAAGAGAGGTTTGTAAAATAAAAAATGGATCAGGCATAGTCTTCAATGCCGCAAATGAAGTAGCTGTTGACGCTTTCTTGAATTCAGAAATTAAGTTCTTAGAAATTTTTGATGTTATTTTAAGAACTTTTGACAATGTCCAACTGTCAAAAGAACTAGATATTGAAAAAATTTATGAAATAGATAAAGCCTCACGCATTATGGCCAAGAAGGTGGTAGAATCCACTTCTAACTAGTTTAAGAAATGATAGAAACATTTATATATATAGGAGCTTTTTTAGTTCTGCTCGGTGTCCTTGTAACCATTCATGAATATGGTCATTTTATGTTTGCAAGATTATTTAATGTTCATGTTCAAAGATTTTCCTTAGGCATGGGCCCTGTCATATATAAAAAAAATGACAAGCACGGAACTGAATTTGCATTATCTGCTGTACCTCTAGGTGGTTATGTCTCAATGATTTCAGAAAAAATGTTTTTAGCAGAACCTGAAACAAAAAGTGAGTTTACAGAAGACCAACTAAAAAACACATTTGAGTCAAAACCAAAATGGCAAAGAGCATTAATTATGTTAGGAGGGCCACTGGCTAATTTTGTTTTAGCAATCTTTATATTTAGTTTAATTTTCTTTTTTACTCCTGATCCAAATTTAACACCAGTAATCTCAAAGATCGATCCGGAAAATTCAATAGTTTCATCTGAGCTAAAAGAGTTAGATGAAATTACAGCATTTAATGGCAAAAGTGTTTCAAGTCCACAAGATTTAAGTTTAGAGCTTTTATCATTTGCTGGATATACTGGTGATTTAGAATTTACTATAAAAAGAATGGACGGCAGCTCTCCGATTGAGATGACTAAAATTTTATATGTTCAAGACTTTCTTAAAACTTCAGAATCTCAAAATAATCCAATAGGAGCACTTGGCCTAGAGCTTGATTATTTTGGTAAACCAGTTATTGGTGGGCTAGCAAATGATGGCCCTGCTATTGAAGCTGGCCTGATAAAAGGCGATCTTATATATGCAATAAATAATAAATCAGTTAGATTCGCTCAAGATTTGGTAGCAATAGTATCAGAAATTCCAAATGAAACAGCATCAGTTTCATTTATTAGAGATGGCCAATCATTAACAAAAAATTTAATTATTGGTGAATCAATATCAAACGATCAATCAAGAGGTTTTATTGGAATTCAATTCGGCTCGCAGAGAACTTTGGTACAAGCGATTTCAAAAGGTTCTTATGAGACATATAACTTAAGTATAAAAACTCTTCAATTTATTGGAAAAATGATTACCGGCAACATGGGTGCAGAAAATTTGAGTGGCCCCATTGGCATTGCACAAATGGCCGGAAATACAGCTCAAGCAGGTTTATTGCCATTTATATATTTAATGGCGCTTTTAAGTATAAGTTTGGGTGTTTTAAATTTATTGCCCATTCCTGTTTTAGATGGCGGTCAATTAACTTTGCTTGGAATTGAAGCAATCCGAGGCAAGCCATTGAGTGATAAAGTTGAAAATTTTGTATATTCAGCTGGGGCGGCCATGGTTATTTTCTTAATGATATTTGCTGTATTTAATGATGTTTCGAGATTTTTATAATAAATAATGAAAAAATTTTTTATCTTATTTTTTATTTTAATAACTTCAAATGTTCACGCATTTGATCCATTTACAGTTTCTGATATAAGAATTGTAGGCCTTCAGAGAGTTTCTACTGGTAGTATTTTCAATGTTATTCCAATTAGTGTTGGAGATGAAATTAACCCGAGAAAATCAATAGACATTACAAAATCTTTATTTTTAACGGAGCAATTTGATGATATACAGATTGGTCGTGATGGTAATACATTAATAATTACAGTTGTTGAGAGACCATCTATTTCTGCAATAGAAATATCTGGAAATAAAGCTTTAAAGACAGAACAACTCTTAGAAAGCTTAGATGGTGTTGGTATTAGAGAGGGTGAGGTATACAAAAGATCCACACTTGAAAAAGTTAAATCTGAGCTTGTAAGATCATATGCGTCAAATGGTAAATATGGAGCATCAGTTGATATTCTTGAGATAAAGAAACCAAGAAATACACTTGAAATCAATGTAGAAATTGATGAAGGTCAAAGTGCAAAAATTCAAAAAATTCGTATTTTAGGAAATGAAGTCTTTAGCGATGAAGAGCTCTTAGATGGTTTTGAGCTTAAAGAAGGATCTTTTTTCTCATTCATATCAAATGACAACCAATACTCTAAGGAAAAACTAACCGGTGATTTAGAAACTTTAGAAGCTTTTTATTTTAATAGAGGGTATTTAAAATTTTCTGTTGAGTCATCTCAAGTGAGCTTATCAAGAGATAAAAAATCTATATTTATAACCTTTAATATTCAAGAGGGTGATCAATATATAATTAAAGATGTCAATGTAATTGGAGATATACCTATTGATGAGAAAATATATCTTCCATTAGTAGAGTCGCAAAAAGGTTTAATATATTCTCAAGCACAAATTACCCAAATAGAGGAATTTTTTACAAGAGTTTTAGGGAATCAGGGCTATGCTTTTGCAGAAGTTGCTGGAAGACCAGATATTAATACTGATGATCAAAATGTTGAATTAACATTTACAGTCGAGCCTGGTAAAAGAACTTATACTCGTAAAATTTTATTCACTGGAAATGACATTACTCAAGATCATGTTTTAAGAAGAGAAATGAGGCAGTTTGAAGGCGCTTGGACTTCTGATGATAGAATTGAAGCGGGCAAAGTAAGACTGGAAAGACTTGGATATTTTAAAGAAGTTAATGTAGAAACAGTACCAGTGGCTGGAACAGATGATCAAATTGATGTTATTTATACAGTTGATGAAGAAAGTACTGGCTCTATAGGTGGTAATGTTGGATATAGTGATTTTGGTCTTCAATTAGGC
>MDSZ01200169.1_pt1 | contig 10237 bp, 2 predicted proteins | sample 811201 | NCBI WGS metagenome assembly MDSZ01 (sample SAMN05326647, study PRJNA326480) | marine metagenome | isolation source: seawater | place: Indian Ocean: North | collected 2010 | reverse complement strand
TTTGGAATATATCACAACTTCTTCCAGGTTTAAATGATGGCTTAGATTATAATTATTTATTTGAAACTTGTCAAGATAAAGATTGTCATGGATGTCCAACATATCCAGATCAGAATTTATGTCCAGAAGGTTACCAATGTACAAGATTTTGTCATAGGGGTCCTAAAATAGTAGACTTATCAAATAATACATTAATTAAATTCTATCAAAATGAAGAAGACAAAGTATCAGTAAAAGATTCTGGTGTATTTAAATTAGATATAAACGATAACAACTATTCTAACATGCCTGAAATTTTTCCAAAAGGTATGATGATATTGTCAGCTACTGATAATCAAATTGTAACATTTACACCAAATGAAGATAATATATATCAATCATTTATGCCTGGTTTGGATATAGGTCCTGTAGCAGTATTAAATCAATCAGTATTACAATCATTAGATTTATCAAATAATCAATTAACTGATATTAATCCAATAATATTTAAAGAACATAAGTTACAACGACTAAATTTATCACATAATCCTGGATTAGCTAGTGTAATACAGCAAGGTTATAATGGATTTGATTATTTATCATTTGCAGAAACTGCTCCGTGGTATACTGATAATTACGATGAATCTATGTATGGTTTTGTTGCTCTATCATCTTTAGATATAAGTTTCTGTTCTTTAAGTACTTTACCATTTACACGTGAAGATGGAATAACACCAATAAACATTTACGAATTTTATGAAAATACAGACGACAATTCTCTTTTAGAAAAAGTAAACATAGATGGTAATTCTATATGTGAAATTCCATATCCAGACGATTATATAACATTATTTGATGAAGGAATATTAGTTGGTGTGCTGGCCGGTGATGGGTATGTAGGACAATCTTGTGAAAACCAATTTGATTTTCAATCTTGGTTTCAGAATAGAGGTTAATATGGTAGAATTTGAATGTGAAGAAATAGAATATAGTTGTAGTTCAGATGAATGTATAGAATGTGAACAGATACCAGGGTCTTCTTGTGATTGTACATGTCAATGTAAAAACGAAGGAAGTAATAACTGGCATTACAACACACAATGTGGATGTAGTACAAACCCAACATGCCCACAAGATTGCCCAAACACAATACATCAATATTGTTGGGAATATGAATTGGAAACTATATGTGGTGAAGTGACTGGATGTACAGATCCAACCGCGTCAAACTATAATTTTAATGCTACTATAGATGATGGATCTTGTCAGTATGGTGGTTCTGATGATAATGAAACAAGTTTTGAATCATCTATTGATATTAAATATATATTCTTTTCAGATGTACATCCTGATGATGGGCAACTTGTAAATGATTTGAATACAGGTTATTATGTAGACATAAAAAATTATATAGAAAATAATTGTCAAAATAACAATTGCCCACAGATAAACAATTATCCACATAATACAGATTCTACCAGAGTTATATACGCAGATTTAAAATTACATAATCAACAATTTAATCAAGGAATGTTAACAGATGTAAATGATAAAATATTTGTAATTTTAAATTCACAGATAAGAGGAGTTGGAAATGTAACTGACCCATATCAAGAATCGTGTGATTATCAGTTGGGTAGACCATGTTATTCTTATTTAGTTATAAATTATAAATTAGGCAATGTAGACGCCGTCAATGATGTTTCTGAAATAGACGATGACATACAATTTTATTTATATAAAAGTTCAACAAACAAAATATATCCAGTTTCAACTATAACTAAATTATCAACAAGTGAAATTATAAATCAACCTTTTTCTATTTCACAGATTTATTAAAAAAAACAATATTTATATCTGAATAGTAATATTTTTATTGAGCTGTAGGAGAATGTATTGTTTTATTATAAATTTTTGCAAAAGAGAATTTAGATGCCTAGCTGTCCAGATGGCCTAGTAAATCATGGGTGTGGTTGTGGTCAGGGATATCCTCCATGTCCACAATCTGACTGCCCTTGTACTAATGGTTCAATGCAGTACACCGACTGGATTACAACAGATAATCATCCCTTTAATAATGGTAATAGTTGGTTAAATTTTGGTGATTTTGAATGTGGTCAAGAAATACCTGATACATATAATAATGCTCAAAATGGTTTAGGTAATTCGGTCATTGGTAATTGTGGACCTTGTAGAAAAACTGAAGTAAAATTTAAAAAACGTAATAGAGTATGTCAACAAGGAGCTTGTGATTGTGTTCCTTGTAACGATTATTATTACATACATGATTGGAGATGTTCAGAAATATTACCTGAATGTCAAGGAAGCAATCCACCGATGTCGGATAGTTTTGGTGAATTTAATCCATCAGAATATACTTATTTTCCTCCTATTCCTGGTTTAGTTTCAGGTACAGATTATTGTCCATATGATGTTGAAGTTTTAGGTTGTACAGATGAATCTGATATTAATTTTAACCCATCAGCAAATACTGAAGATTGGGTATCGTGTAGTCAATATCAATCAGGTTGTACAGATCCATCAGCTCAAAATTATAATTCATCTGCTTCAGTCGATAATGGAACTTGTAATTATGGTTGTGGTCCTAACGGGTTTGTACCAATTGATTGTTGTTTAGATTCAAATCCACAAAATGGATTATGTGATAATATATCAGGTTCTTTTGATAATGAAAATTATCAGATAGAACAAGTTAGTCTTTGTACAAATACTGCAGAACCTGGTTTTTATGATGGAAATATAAATTATCCTTTAATACCTGGTGGATGTGCAGACGCAGACCAATTTTATCCAGGTGATAATTATATACCTTTAGAAGGTTCTGAAAACGAAACATATGGTTGTACAGATCCAACAGCGTGTAATTGTTCATCCGAACCTAATCATGGTTGTTTAGGCTTATGTGCTGATTGTATTGGTGCAGGTGAAGAAATACCACAATCTTGTTTAGACATGGGATTTTATAATCCAAACGCAAGTATACATGATGGAAGTTGTATATACCCAACGGATATACAAACTGAATTAACACTACTAGGAGATTATTCTTATTCACCATTTTGGAATGAATTACAAGATTATTCAAATCAATATATAAGACAAAAATATACAGATGCTATACTCGATGTTACTGATTTAATTAGTATTACAGATGTTAATGGCCAATATCAAGCTGTTGTTCTTGGTAATTTAATAGAATTTGAAGGTGAAAAAAATCATTTTATTCCTGGTATATGTGATACTGAAGATTGTGGATCTGAGTCTTATCCAGATGCATATATGTTTTCTGAAAGTTATATAACAAATACATCAACTGAAGATTTTATAAATGATGCACCATCTGTAATATCAAGCCATTTTGGAACAACAATACATTCATCTTTACTTACACCAGCTTCTTGGGATTTATATGGTTGTATGGATGAATTAGCTAATAACTATAATTCATATGCTACTTTAGAATGTCAAGAAAATTGTCTTGCAGACCAAACTGGTCCAAATTGTTGTTGTGAATATGATTTAACATTAGTTGGTATGACAAATTCAGGTTTGGATACTGCATATAATGATGATACAGGTCCACACACACTTGAAATATTATTAGATGTTGATGGTACTGGACCTGCAATAAATTCTATTGATACATATTTTGAAACTACAGCAGGTGAACCTATAATTGGTGATCCAATAATACTTGAAAATGATTTGGGGATACAAGTTCCAATTACATTTCCTGATGATATAGTAGGAATTGATACGGAATTTGGTGAAACAAATGCAAGAATTAATTTTAAAGTAAACATGAATTTAAATGGTGAATCAGAAAGGGGAATAAGTGTTTGGTGGCCAGGTCCTCTTGTAGAAGATTCATACGAAGTAATAATTAGTGATGACCCTTGTAATATCTATACTTGTTCTGATTCAAATGCATCAAACTATGATTCTCAATGTGATAACCCTCCAACACCAAATGGATGTCCACGTACGGGTGAATGTGTAGATAATGGTTCATGTGAATATCATGGGTGTTTACATTTTTCATCTACAAATTGTACATCTGCTAATTGTGTTAATTTACTTAACAATGTTGGTAATTATGAAAATGGTTATTTTTTAGGAAATCCTGGAAATCCACAAGGTACAAATTATGTTAATTATCAATTTGACTCAGATGGTGATGGAACTCCAGATACTGATTTTACAGATTGTTCTCAACTTCCTTATGGTGGTTTGTGTGCTGACACACATGTAGATGAAATGTGTAGATATTCTTTTAATACATGTGCACCAGGAAATACATTAGAATCAGGTTTAGCTCCTTCTAATTCTGAATACAATATGCCACCTAGTTTAAGTTGTTATGACACTTATGTAGAATGTATAGACAATAATACATGTACTTATAAACCAAATCCACCACAAAATGTACAAATAGAATTATTGAATTATGAAAACAAACAAATAAGTATATCTTGGGATTCTGATGTTGATGTTAATTATACATGGATTGTAAAAATTGATGTTACTCAATATGTTATAGATAATCCAACAACAACTGAATTTATAATAAATTTAGAAAATTATAATCAAGATTATAATATATCAGTTGCCGCTAAAAGACAAAATGATAATGATGGATACTGGACATATACTGATCAGTGGTGGTTTGGAAATAGAGGATTTCAAGTAAGTGAAAATAAAATAATACAGAGCAATTGGTCAGAACCTATAGATTTTAAAATTGGTGAAACAGGTTGCACAGATAACGGAGAAAAAACTCAAACATGGTGGGAAGGTGGTGAAGAAAATAGTTATGATTATTCTAGTGAAGTTCAAAGTGACTATCCTTTCGTCAAAGCCTGCAATTACTCTGCTACAGCTCAAGTAGAAGATGGTTCTTGTACATATCCACCTTCCCAATGTTTTGAAAATGATGAAGCAAGTCCACCTGAGTTTTTATATTGTGGAGCTTTAGTAGATGATTGTGATTATTGTTATGGTGTAGATGGAAAACCAGATAATCCAAATACAGCAGATTTAGGTTGTGGGTGTGACAATCCAGTATATGAAAGTAGATGGTATGATGAAGATGGAGACCTTTTAGGAACACCTAATACTGAAATTTATGTTTGTTTAGATGGGTTTGATGCTAATGGTCCTAATGTTTCTGATGACCCAGTAACATATGGTGAAGAACAAAATAATTATGTTTCAAATCAATCTGATTTAATAAGTGATTTTAAATGTCCTGAATTTGTATGTCAACCCAATGATGATACTATATTTTGGGAATCAGATGGTACTTTGAAAGATACTTGGTATTTATATAGTTTAGATTGTACGGCAGTTGGTGATTCTTGTGCCAATGATAATGGTACTTGTGTAGCTGGAAATTCTGTTGATGATTGTGGAATTTGTGGTGGAAAAGGAAAGATAGAAACTTGGTATAATGATGCTGATGGTGACGGATTTGGTTGTACATTAGTTACATCTACAACTTGTCCAAGTGATTCACCAAATTTTGTAACTTTAGAGGAACCATCTGTTGATTGTGTGACTGATATTAATGGTAGTGGGTGTGTATGGATACACCCAACATATAGTAGTAATTATCTTGGAACTGAAAGTACATCAGCTCAATGTGATTGTACAAGTAATCTTATAGATTCTTGTGGTATATGTGATGGTGACAACTCTACATGTACAGGTTGTTTAGACAACACAGCAGACAATTATAATTTACAAGTTAATAATTCTGATTGTTATTATTATGATGAAAATTTAACTGAATATAATACATGTACATTAGATTCAGATCCAAATAGTTGTATTTATACACCAATAAATTTAACAACTTCTGTTACTCAAAATCAAATAACAATTACATGGAATGATTCTACTAATGCAGGTTCTTATGAAATTTTTAGAAATGACGATGATTATACAAATGTAATTGGTACATCAAGCACAAATAGTTATACTGATATTTTAGATTATTCGTCTTTAAGTGATGGGGCATCATTACCAACTTATTCTTATAAAGTTAAATCGGTACATTCTACTTTTACTGATATAAAAAGTAATTTAAGTTCTTATGTTGAAGCTGTTGGTCAATCTCAAGAATTAGGTGACAGTGTCTGTGGTGATGGAAATATTGGAAATTATAATTCACAAGCTTGTAATTATGATACACGATGTGATGAAGCTTATTATACTTGTTCGTTTACTACAGCATGTGATTATTTAACATGTGGTGGTTGTATGGATCCAAACGCTGAAAATTGTGGATCTCAAGTATGTTTGGATAATGATACAAATTATTATTTAGATTGGCCAACTAATGAAAATTTATTTACAAATTGTAACCAATTGGAATTAGGTGGTGTATACGCGGGTGAATGTTTTTCATATCACATTTCAGCTCAATGTTCATACTATCCAGATATTACTAACATTTCTATAAATCTATCAAATAATCAATTTACAATTCCTGAAAATAATACGAGTGTTACATTAAATACTACCTTTGATTATTTAGTATATATGCATTCGAATACTCCTATAGTTGAAGAATGGTCTATATTATCAGGTGAAGAATATGCATATTTTGATGGAAATACAACTACGATTGGAGAACCTGAACCTATTTTATATACAACAGAACTTGGACAAAATGTTAGTGTAACAATTCAAGTACAAGTTAAATTAAGAGCTAATGGTGCGACACCAACAGGTCCGACAGAAGACTATTTTTTCTATAAAACTCAAAACATAACTTTATCTGATATTGATATATATGGTTGTACTGATCCTAATGCACTTAATTATAATATAAATGCTACACGTGAAGATGACTTTTCAGAAGTACTTCAACCTGATATAGATTATTTTTCAAATTTAACTTATTGTGTATATGGAACTGCAGTTATAGGTGGTAGTGAAATATCTTCGGAATTTCCAGCATATGAGCTTTCGGATAGATATGATACTACTTCTCAAGATATATATAAAACTCATATATCATATCCACTAAATGTGGTAGATATAGAAAATGGAGTAGTTTGTCCATCAGCTACATGTTTGGGTTATGATTATAATCAAGATGGTATTACGAATCAAGTTATAGCTCGAGTTTTATCAAATTCATTATGGATAGGAAATCCTGATACAGATGAAGACGCTGTATTATGTGTAGAAGCTTTTAGAAATGTATGTGAAGGTAACTATAGATACACATGTAATGGAATTGATGATACAGAAACTTGTCAAAGTCAAGGGTTGGGTGTGTGTAGAGGTATAGATGATGCATCTTTTATTTTCCCATTGAACTCTTCTGATATATGTTTTGAAAATCAAGATATTTATAGTAAAGTTAATGGGAAAGAATATTTTGCATCTTATATTGGAAGTTTAGGTTGGTATGGTATAGATGTAGATTTAATATGGGAATCAACTGGATTTATGCCAGGTCAAGGATTAAAGTATGGAATATCAACTTATGGTATTGCAATAAATGGTGAAAATAAAAAATTATATATGAAGTGGGATAAAGATGTCAGTTAAAGGTGATAATTAATGTATTGTTTTGGTAGAAATAATAACGAAGGTACTTTTGGATATGATGATTTATGCTCTACTTCTTTTCCACAGCGTATACCTGGTTCATGTACATACCCATCAAACACTATCTTTAATATATATAATCCAAGAATTATAGAAAGAAGATTAGATGCATATGATCCTAGTATAAGAACTTGGAATATTGAAGATAATCTGGGTGGTTTATTCGCAGCTGATTTAGATCCAACATTAAGAATTTTTATAGATCCTATGATAGATCCTAATGAATGGCCAGTCAATGCTGTACTTGGAACTGATGTTTATAATTATTGTCATGTAGCTACTGATATATGTTGTGATAACTCTACAGGTCAATTAGTTACAGATCTACCTGGTTGTCAAAATCAACCAAATCCATACATTGGCTTTCAATTATCAAATACATCTTTTCCAACTACTATTAATAATTTTGGAACAAACCTACCAAGTGCTTGTGGTGAACCTCCGTTTCCTATGACACAAGGTAAATGGGGTGATAATGTAGATGATTATTATTATGATTTGGTGACAGAAATTCAATATCCATCATATGGAAACGAAAATTCAGCAGAAAAAATTAAGATTGAATTAACTACACCTTTACCTTATTGTGATATAGATGAAGCAGAAGCTATTGACAGTGGAACTTATATACATAAAGTTTGTGATGAAAATGGAACAGAACCTTATGGTAAACCATGTACACAAAATTCTGAATGTGGATCTGGTGGTGAATGTGTATCATGGAAATATAAAATTTATATAGCTATAGATTTTAATCATAGAATTTCAGGTGAAAGAATTACAGCTTTTGCACTAAATCAACCGGATGGTAGTGGATTTAGTACAGTAGATGAATTATTTAATCTTTACAAAGATACTGATGGTTTGTGTTATGACTATAAAGATTCAACCAATCAATATAATAGTATAAACGCACATTGGTATTATAACAACTTAATACCTTATGAAAATTGGCAAAACACTTTTACCGTTGATGATGATATACCTGAAGATAATGCTAATAAAGGTTTTTATCCACATACTACACATCCAAATGGAGGTGCATTTAGTGATCCTGATGAAGGTAATGTAGAAACTGCTCTTGGTGGTTTGACATTCATTTATGATGTGTCTTATGATGTTGGATGTGAAGATCCAAATGCAGTTGGTGATAGATATCAAAATCCTTGTAACTTTGAATCTCATGAAGGGGTTTGTCAGTCACATGGGTGGACACAAAACACAGCTGCAGAATATACAACTGTTTTAGATGAAGAAGAATGTACTGAAGGTACTTGGCATGGTGGCTTATGTTTTACAACTTTAGGTGAATATACAGATCCAGAAGGAAATACAACGGATGTATTAGGAACATCAAATTGTTGTTGTAAATACGCGGCTTGTACTAATTTTTACGCAAACAATTATTATTGTAAATGGGAAAACTATGTAGGTGATTGGAGTTCAAATAACGCAGGAAATGTAGAATATGATGCTATTCCTGTTTGGAATTTATATACGGATGGTGCAGAAGGATTGGGTGTTCCAAATTCATATAATTCAAATGGGTGGAATGATATACTTGAAACAATTGCAAATTTTGGGTCATCAATAAATGAAAATGTATGTCCAGATTCAAATGTTCCTTCATATATTATAAGCAGTGAGCCTTTATGTAACACAGCAACTACGATTAATCAATGTAATGATGTTAATGCAGTAAATTACTATTGTTTAACTGCAAATTGTTTAGATATTGAATGTGGTAATGTAAATCAGTCTTGTACAGATTGTTCTCCATATTGGTTAGAACCGGGTGAAGGTGGTACTAATGCAGATTGTGATTATGGTGTAACTGCACTTATGTATACAACACTTGGGGGTGAGTTAGATTTAGGTGGTAATGAATTAGTTGAAGAACCTGTAGATGATTCTGTATTGGGTTGGATTGGTGGAAAAGGAAAATTATCAATATTATTAGATAATACACAACCTGTAGAATCATTTTTTATGGATATAAAATGGAGAAATGGTGGTAATCATGGTGGAGGGTTTGACTTTGGTGATGGAGATCCTGATCATAATTATTTAGTTTGTAGTGATGCTGAAGTAGGTTCTGTACCAAAATGTTCATCAGGTGATTATCAAATAATTGAAAAAAATACTTCTATAACAGAAGCAATGAATTTTTCAGTTACAGAAATGAGTCCAGGTACAAATGATGCTTATTATAGGTTATATGTTTTTCCAGAAGGTGATTCATTGATACCTAAAGTGGATGTCAGTTACACTTGTCCAGTCGGTGTTCAAAACGCAGCTGGAGAAGAAATTTCATCTGATACTGTTTGTGATCCAGAAAATCCTGGAGGTGCTGATGGTAGTTGTGGTTTTTATACAAGTAGTGGACTTCCTGTTTGTAATTGTGATTCATCCTATTCTACACGAGAAATATTTAAAATACTTTATGACAATGGATCTACAGATTCTAATTTTTACGATGCATCTAATTTAGAAATTTATCCAGGTGAAGATTTATATTTTAATATTATTGAAATAAGATATGATGGTAATGAATTAGCCACTCAATGTGATGATGATGGGTGTGGTATTACTACTGAATTTACAATACCAAGTA
>MDSZ01176708.1_pt1 | contig 10237 bp, 8 predicted proteins | sample 811201 | NCBI WGS metagenome assembly MDSZ01 (sample SAMN05326647, study PRJNA326480) | marine metagenome | isolation source: seawater | place: Indian Ocean: North | collected 2010 | reverse complement strand
TTTTTTTTTTCTAATTTCGAAGTATATACCACTATCATCTCTAAAATCCCCTGATTTAAGTATAGTGAAATTTATATCACTATCTTTTATTCTAAAAATATAATTAAAGTTTAAATCATATATTTTTTTAAAACCCAATCTCTTGAGTAAAATTTTTGTCGAGTTTGTCAAAAATTTTGGGGTAATTATTGGAATATTCTTGTTAATTTTACTTAGAGTTTCTATGTGAAGATGATCGGGATGATTATGAGAAATAAAAATATAGTCAATGTCTTTTATTAGTTTTTCAAAATCAAACTTAGGCTCTTCTCTCAACCACCATCCGTTACAAAAAGCAGGTCCAATAAACCAGGGATCTGTTAAGATTTTTTTATTACCGTCAGAAATTAAAACAGATGCGTGTGAAAGATATCTAATTTGAGTAAATTTATTTTTACTATAATTAGGTCTAAGATTTTTAAACTTTAATGACTGTTCCAAATCAAAAATCTGAAGAAATTTTCCATTTTCCTTAAAAGGTATTTGTTTTTTTGAAAATTTATTATCATATTTTAAGTTTTCTAAATTTAGCTTCCATTGATGTAGAGGGCATGTTGCTGTGGTGGTCTCATTTTTTTTTATTATTAATTTTCCAAAATTATGATCACAAATTCTATTTACCACCCATTTTATTTGGTCTTTTTCTTTTTTAATAAAAAATTCGTTTGTAGAGTTTATACCTTCATTTAGAGTATTAATTTCTATAGAAGTTTTTTTTAACTTTTTCTTGTAAGCCGAAATTTTTGAAATAGTCTCAATCATTAAAAATTTAAATCTACAAACTTTTTGTAATTAATATTTGATAAGTTAATATTTTTTATAAATTTAATTGAATTTTTAACACTATCTTTCTTATAATATAAATTACTAGCTATTATTTTTTTTTTGAATTTAAAAATTTTTGAACTTTGTTTTTAATATTCTTAGTTCTCTTAATTTTAATTGTAGAATTTTTTGAAAAAATTCTGCCGTCTTGTCTATTCCCTAGACAGAAAAACATTTTATTAAAATAAGGAGCTTCAATAATGCCACTAGAAGAATTGCCAATAACAAAATGACAATATTTAAGAAAGTCAGCATAACTAGAACCTAAAGAATTAAAAATTTTATAGTCTTTTCTTTTCTTTCTTAACTCAATATCTTTTATTATATTGTGATTATGAAGATCGGAATTTGGGTACGTTACAACTTTGTCATACTCTTTATATTTATCTAATATTGAAAATAATTTATTTGAAGTTTTTTTTATATCTTTATCATTTAAGCTACTATTTAATGAGACAAGTATAAATTTCTTAGAAAGATATTTATATTTTTTAAAAAACTCATTTTTATTTATAAATTTTTTTTTTGATATACTGTCGAGGGATAAAGATCCTATAATTTTAATTGTTTTTTTATTTTCACCTAATTGCAACAATCTTTTTTTATATTTAGCGTGCGAAACTAAATGAAAAGAGGATAATTTACTTATACAATGTCTAAATTTTTCATCGATACTTCCAAAAGAAACTTCTCCTCCATGAATGTGTAAAATAGGTATTTGATTGTGCGTAGCTGAAATGGCTGCTGCTAAAGTTTCAGATCTGTCACCAGTAACTACAATTAGGCAAGGTTTTTGTTTGTTTAAAATTAATCCAATTTTTTCTATTTGATTTGAGAAAGATTTTACGAGACTTTTTGGATCATTTGATTTACCTGAATTGGTTCTTATAAATTGGAATTTTTTATTTTTCAAGACAGGATCTTTTAAATATTTGGTCTTAAAATTATAGTTGTCTGAATGAAAAATAAATTTTGAATTAAAATTTTTACAACACTGATCAAATAAATCTTTCATTATATAAAACTCTGCTCTTGAGCCACTAATAAAAAAAATTTTACTTATCTTGTTCAATTTTTATTTATTTACTCTAAGTTTTTCATCATATTTGAGAACTCTTAATTCTTCGTCGTGAGCTCCCATAAATTCTTTAAGATTTCCCAATCTACTTGGACAAGTATTTTTCATATGACACTCTCTTTGACAATAAGTTCCGTAATTACCTGCTAAATGTTCTTGTCTCCATTTTCTAATTTTTGGACCATTCCATGCTTCATCAAAACCATTTTCTACAACATTATCAAAGCTTATATGTTGTAATCTACCGCATGGGCTTATATTTCCATCTAAATTAATAAATGGATGTTCATAAACTGTGTAACAAATATTATGTAATCTTTTCATAGAAACTATTGGATCCATAGTTACATCTTCCATATCTGGTGAAAGCTGAATATCTAATCCATAATGATCAATTCTACTTTTCCAATGTTTTAACAATTTGATATGATCTTCTAATTTAGCAGGCCCTATTCCTAAATCATTCATATGTTTGGTGATAAATAGAGGTATTGTATGCATTTTTTTTATATTTTTAACATTCTTAAGCTTATCTATAGCGTCCCAAAGCGAATCTATATTTACAGCAGATATTACTGAATTAATTTGAAGTGGTATGTCACTTCTGTTTGACAAATCCTCGAGATAACCAATAACTTTTGCCTCATCTGAGCCTCTATATTTCATGTTTGTAGATCCATCAAAACCATCTAGACTTATCTCAATATCAGTGATGCCTGACTCAATAACTTTAGTCACTATTTTTGGATTAAGAGTAGTTCCATTTGTTGTAACTTTTACCCTCGGAACAATTGTTTTAGCAATTTTAGTTAATTCAAAAATGTCCTTATTTAAAAGAGGTTCGGCTAATCCTCCCCAATGAATACATTCAAACCCTTTTAATTCAGGTAGCAATTTTCTTAACTTTTCCTTATCACCATTTCTTTCAAGATATCCACTATCTTTAATATGTTTTTCTTCCCTATGACACCAAACACATTTTAAATTACATTTTGTGTTTATTACCACTCCTACCTCACCTAGGGATTTCTTATCTGTAGTTGCAATTGTTGTTGAATTTTCTTTAAGAGTTAACAATTCTATATATTTTATCAATCTACCTGGGCTATCTTTAAAAAAATTAAGAAAGTTTTTAAATTGACTATTTGGAATATTAGTTTTTTGCATGTTTTCATTTTTGTTCATAAGTTGAACATATAGTTCATTTAATGAACAAACAAGAAGTTTTTCAAATTAATTGGTCAGTTTTGTAATTTTTCTTACTTTTTTTTCCTAGCAAAGACCATAAAAATGAGGGATCTTTACCCTTTTTTGGTCTTTTAACTGATAAGTTTTCTAGGGAAAATGTCTCTCCAATACTAATGTTTTTTTTTGCATAAATTGATTTTTTCACAATTTTAGAATTTTGTTTTTCCTCATTATTTATTCTTTTAATTGATAAACCAAGCATGTTTTCTGTCTCCCTTATATTTTTAACAAATTTAGTAAAATTTTTAAAATTTAATGATGAGGTATGATCGGGTCCCTTTAAATTATTATTTAAGGTAAAGTGCTTTTCTATAATTCTAGCTCCAAGTGCAACTGCAATTGAAGATGCAAAAATACTTTGGGTGTGGTCAGAAAAACCAATTTCTAAATTATATTTTTTTTTTAATTTTTGAATAAAATTTAAATTTAAATCCGATATTTTAGTAGGATAAGCACTTACACAATGTAGAACTGATACTTTATTTTTTAAAAAAGTAAGGTTCTTTTTATTTAAACGAATACTTTTTATTTTTTTTAAGCTTGGTTTTTTATTTTTATTATACGCGTGGATTATTGTTTTTAATGCAAGATCAATCGCATAGATACTAGACATACCTGTGGATAAAATGATTTTTTTTCTACTCTGAGCAATTTCATAAATTAAAGGTAGGTTGTCAAGATCTCCTGACCCAATTTTATAAATTGAAGAACTCAAAACTTTTTTACAAAAATTAAAACTTTCAATATCAAAACAAGTGGCAATTAATTTAATCTTTTTTTCCTCACAATAGTCACTAATTTTTATAATATTTTTTTTTGATAACTCATATTTTTTTAATAGGTTATATTGATTTTTTTCAATTCTTTTTTGATACTTTGCACTACTCGTTTTTTTAATAACGAGTTCGTCAGTATTATAAATTTGCAATTTTACATAATCAGCTCCTGCAATTTTAGATTTAAGAATTATATTTTTAAGTTTTGTAAAACTTCCATCATGATTTACTCCAACTTCAGAAATTATAATTGTTTTCATTAATATTAAAATTCAAATTCATTACTGGGAAGCAAGATAATTTTAGAAAAAAAATTATTACTTTTATTACTCATAGATGGAAATTTTTTTAAATAACCAAAATTATCTATATTTGACCAAGCTCGTTTTGACTCAATTTTATTTTTTTTTAAAACTTCTAACAATTTTGTAATTTTTAATTTTTTATTTTTAACAATAAGAAGTTGCATCCAATTATTACATTTATTGTTATTTTGTTGCTTATAAATTTCAAAATATTCATTAAACACTTTAAGTTTTTTTCTTAAAAATTTATTTAATTTATTTTTATTTTTAATAAGATTATTTAAATTACTCATTTGAGAGTAACCTATAGCTGCATTTAAATTAGTCATTTTGTAATTGTATCCAACTTCATCATGAAATATATCAAATTTTTTAAAGACTTTTGATACATTAGAAATATGTCTTGCTCTTTTGGCTAAAGATTTGCTATTTGTTAAAATTGCTCCACCTCCACCTGTAGTAATTATTTTATTTCCATTAAAACTCAATATTCCAAATTTTCCAAATGTCCCAACATGTTTGTTTTTATGAAATGTTCCTAAAGCCTCAGCAGAATCCTCTATCAAATCTATTTTGTATTTTTTGCAAATATATTTTAATTTAAGTATATCAAAAGTGTGACCGTATGAGTAAGTTGGGATGCAGGCTTTTATTTGTCTCTTAGTTTGTTTATTAAATGTTTTTCCTTTCTTTATAATACAAATTTTTGCTAAATATTTTTCTAATTTTATTAGATCAATACATAAAGTTTTTTCACAACAATCTACAAAATGAGGCGAGGCTCCTAAATATAAACAAGCATTAGTACTAGCAATAAAGTTAAATTTAGGAATAATTACTTCATGATTTGATTTAACTCCTGATAACAAAAGTGATAGATGAAGGGCAGATGTACCACTTGATAAACAAATTGCATGCTTAGCTTTAGTGAAACTTTCAATTTTTTTTTCAAATTTTCTTACAAAAGGACCTACAGAAGAAACATAGGAGCTATCTATAACTTTATTTAAAATTTTTTTTTCTTTATTTGTTAAAACTGGCTTATGTAAATGTATTGGTTTTTTATTAGATTTATATATTGTTGAAATAGCATTGGAAATTTCTTTGTAAATATTTTTCATTAAATTGTATTTTTTATATTTTCAGCTCTTTTCTTAAATTTGTAATTTATTAGATTGTCTTTCAGAATTTTTCTAAATTCATTTAATTTTTTTGCTTTTTTAAGTTGCGAAAAAATTTTTCCAGTATTTATTTTTTTTTTGTCAAAAGGTATCAATAAACAATTTCTGTATTTAATCGATTTCTTTTTTTCATCTATAGTTAAAAGCTCTTCTTCATTTTTTTGACCACTAAATAAATTTTTATTAAAATTAACATAATACAATTTCTTTTTAAGATGATTTTTTCGCAATTTTGTAATTTTGAGTCTATTACTTTCTAAGATTTTTTTCGCTAAGTCCTTTATATATATTTGCTTGCTCAATACCATTTTTTTTGGAATTAATATTTTATTATTACATTGCCCCAGCAAAGATTTGAGGCATAAATTAACAGCTTCTTCGTGAGTAATAAAAAACCTTTTTACATTATTTGGTATTCCAAGAGGTTGTTTATTTTCAATTTTTTCTATTATATTTTTTAAAATACTGCCATTAGAGAAACTTACATTTGCAAATCGAACTGATGATACTTGAATATTTTTATTAATTTTATGAAATTCATTTAACTGGTGTTCCATAATTTTTTTTGTTGCACCTAGAATACTGCTTGGATTTACTGCTTTATCTGTAGATATAGAAAAAACTTGTGTTAACTTCCTATTCTTAATTTTATTAATATTTAAAAATTCTTTAGAATTTGTTTCAAGCATATACTTTGCGCTAACTAAGTTGTCCTCTGATCTAACATGTTTAACCGCAGCAAAATTTAAATAGTGTGTAATACTATTTGTTTCTAGAAATTTATTTATATTTATTGAATTTAAATCAGAGCAAATATATTCAATTTTTTTTAATTTTTTTTTACTACAAAAAATAGCTAAAGACCTGTTTAATTCGGTAAGGCCATTTTCATCTTTATCTAAAAGAATTAATTTTTTAAAATTGAACTTTACAAAGTATTTGCAAAATACATTGCCAATTGATCCTGCTGATCCTGTAATAAGCACACTTGATAAATTAAACTTTTTATTTAATTCATTAATTTCTGCTTTATTAATGCAGAATCTATTTTTAGGTGTTATAAATTTTTTATCATAAAAATTAATTTTAGATGTTTGCATACATCAATTTTACACCTGTTTTCTAAGAACAAATTTATTATTTTTATCTAAATGCCATAAATGAGGTGGTCTAAAAGTATCACATAATTCAGCAAAGTATTCTTCTGTAAACTTTGGTTCTTCTATAAATTCTTTAGATTCAGGAAAAAAATTGGGGTTTATAGTTAGCCATTCACAAATTTCTTTCATATATCTTTTTGGATATTCACCAGAAAATTTTCTTATCAATTGTCTTGCCTCATCCAAATCTAAATCTTTATTTCTAGTTTCCTGTGAAGCATCATAATGTGCTCTTCCTACTCCGAATTTTATGTAAGCTGTATAATAATGCAGATCATCAAGTTTATCATCTAAACTCGCGTGTTTTTGATACGTACCTGGAGTCCTCTCATTTGATAATTGAAAGTCCTCAGAATTTTTTTTTGTGAAATAATAATTTCCTTGAGGATGCCAATCATGAAAATAACTATAAGTAATACATTTGATATCGGCTGATTTTAACTGATCTACTGTCATAGGTAAATATGCATCTAAATTTGTACTCTCTTTACCTAATTTTTCTTTTAAAACCTTGTACGGTAAACCAGAGATAAAAAGTTCGTCCTCTGGTTTCCTGCTATGTAATTCTAGGATAACATTTTCGTCGTACTTATAATTTTTTTTTCCTTGGTCATACTCCATTGGATTTTCTCCATAAATTACTAAAGGGGTCTTAATCATACTTGCGAATTTATTTGGGAAAGCTTTTTGACCCATAATCCATGGCTGGAAAGGATGAAGCATGTTATCAATTGCAAGTCTAGTAATTAACCTATGAACCTTTCCATTTAAAGTATAATTATAATTTGTAAAACCTGCGTTTATCCAATTAATCAAATTATGGTAACCAACTTGAGAATAAATGTTGGGAGCAAATGTGCATGTAATAGGATTCATGTTATACTTATATTTCAATTCATAAGCCACCTTAAAACTATCTTTGCCGCCAGATCCAGGACAAACACAATCATATGATCCATTTCTGCTTCTATATTTATCCATTAACGCTTTAAATTCATATTCACGTTGTTCCCAATCTATATCTTCCTCTTTTGATTTCCTATATCTACACGCATGACAAATACCATCTTTAAATTCTATTGTTAATTTATGATCTTTTTCATCACTCATATGTTCAACTGTTTGTGCAGGTTTTTGATTTGACATTAAACAAGTTTTACAAAATTCAACTTTTGAAGGTAGGTTATATAAAGTTTTTGAAGAGTTTTCTTTTTTATATTCGTTAAGATTTTCTTGGAATTTTTTTCTTTTTTTTGAAATCATATATGTCTGGATTTATAAAATTAATTTTTTTTTATATGCTCTAAAGTATCCATCTCTTTTTTTAACTGATCATACTCTTTCAATTTAATATCCATAAATCTTCTTGTCAGTCTTATTTTATGCCTTAAACCTTCCGGTGTTAATAAATATATATAATCAATTTTTTTTTTGCTCTTTGAAAAATTATTAATTTTGATAAAACCTCTGTTAGCCATTGATTTCACAAGGTAATTTAATTTACCTAAACTTATTCCAAGTTGAGAGGCCAAATCCCTTTGAGAGGCATTTGGATTTTTATGCACGGATCTTAATACTTCAAGATAATCTTGATTTTCTTTTTTGTTCATTACTTGAACATACAGTTCAATAAATGAACATTCAAGCATTTTTTTATTTTTTTTTGTGTGGCTAAAATAAATATATAATTGAAGATATTATAAATATTAGCTTTTTAGGATATAAATAATTTTATGAAATTTAAATTTATAGGTAATGCTTGTGGTATATTTACTGGCTCGAAAGGTACTAAGATTCTTTGCGATCCATGGATTGTTAATGGAGTTTTTGAAGGTAGTTGGTTTCATTATCCTCCACTCAAAACTAACATGAATGATATCCAACATGTAGACGCTATATATGTTAGCCACATACATCCTGATCATTATGATCATAGAAATTTTAATTTTTCAAAAAACATTCCTATTATTTTGCTGGATGAAGGAGGTAATTTCCTAAAAAAAAATCTTATAACTAAAGGATATAATAATTTTGTTGAGATTAAAGATAATCAATCAAAAAAATTTAATGAATTTTATTTAACAATGTATAAGCCTTTTGCTGGTCATTTATATGAAGAGTCTTTGCTTGGAAATTTAATTGATAGTTCTTTAGTATTAGAAGATCAAAATATTACTGCGATTAACTTCAATGATAACACACCCAATATTGAAGCATGCAAAAAAATAAGAGAAAGATTTGATAATATTGATCTTGCTATGTTGAATTATAATGCGGCAGGTTCTTATCCATCATGCTACCAAAATCTAAATGAAATTCAAAAAAAGCAAGAACACTTTAGAATTTTAAAAAGAAATTTTGATCATTTGTGTCAAATAATTCCAATTTTAAATCCAAAAACAGTTTTACCATTTGCAGGTGCATATGTTATTGGTGGAAAAAATTCTCACAAAAATAAATATTTAGGTACCACTACCTGGGACGAGTGTGCAGAATACTTAAGAGAAAATTTAAAGAATGATACTAATATTACCTGCTTGAGAGAAAATCAGACATTTGATTTAATTAATCAAAAAAATCTTGAAAAATATGAAAAAGTAAATCTTAATCATATGAAAAAATATATTAATGATATCAAAAATGTAAAATATGATTATGAAAATGATGAACACCCTAATATTGATGAATTAAAAAAAGATATAGATTCAGTTAAAAAAAAATTTAAAGATAAAATTAAAAAATTTAATTTAAAAATAAACTCAAATGTTTATTTAAATATTTCTGATAAAAAAATTAAAATAATAGATGGCGAAGATCCAAATCGAGAACTTACTTGTACTATGGATCTAAGGTTGTTAAAAAGAATAATTAATAGAGAGTCTCATTGGAATAATGCTGAAGTAGGGGCTCACATTGAATTTTTTAGAAAGCCAAATAAGATGGACCCTGATGTACATACATCTTTATCTTTCTTTCACCTATAATAAATGCAAATAATAGCTATTTTATCAACCAAAAATGATCCTCTTTTAATTCATCTAATTAATAGAATTAAGAAATTATCTAATTTAAAATTTATAATTTTATATGCCAATATATCTTTTAAAAATTCAAAAAAAAATTTAAAAATTTTTAAAGAAAGAACGGGAAACTATTTCGAGACAAAACAGAAAGTTTCTCAAGTAGATATACAAAAAATCAATTTTAAATCTCATAATTCAATTAAACTAAAAAGTTTTTTATTTAAAAATAAGATTAAATATCTCTATAACGGCGGTACTCCGAATAAAATTCAAAAAAAAATACTCGATGCTGTTAAGGGAGTCATTAATATACATCCTGGTTTATTTCCAAAATATAGAGGTTGTACAAATATTGAGTGGGCTTTAAAAAACCAAGAGCCTTTGGGATTAACTGCACATTTCATGGATGAAAAATATGACAGTGGTCCAATCATAAAAACCAAAATTCTAAAGTTTAAAAAAGAAAATATTAGGGATTATAAAGATATAAGAATTAAGGCTTATTTAGAACAAATAAATTTAGCAAAAAATATATTCAGCCTAATTGCTAAAAATAGAATTAAGTTAAAAAAGAACGTTATAAAAAAAAATAACTTTTTCCC
>MDSZ01106725.1_pt1 | contig 10237 bp, 6 predicted proteins | sample 811201 | NCBI WGS metagenome assembly MDSZ01 (sample SAMN05326647, study PRJNA326480) | marine metagenome | isolation source: seawater | place: Indian Ocean: North | collected 2010 | reverse complement strand
TAATGCTAATGCTGAATCTACACAGAGAACATTAAATACTAATAAAATACTATCAGAATTATTAGGTGAACAACGTTATTTTAAACACCTAGAACAAGAAGATGAATTTATTTATGATTCTTTAAAAAGAAAATTAAAATATTTCCATCCTTCTTTTCACTCTATGACACCAGAAGGTTTAAATAGTAGACTTACATTTTTATTACAATGTACTAGACCAGGTAGAACTATTCCAACACAAACAGAAGGGGGGTTAGAAAATGTAGATGCTGAAAATACAGCTTTTGGTGCACCACCAATATGTGTTCTAAGAATTGGTGATTTTTATCATACAAAAATTGCGATAGATTCAGTTAGTTTTAATTATGAACCACTTATATTTGATTTAAATCCTGAAGGGATTGGTGTACAACCAATGATAGCGAATGTTTCTATGAACTTTAAATATATCGGTGGTCAAGGATTGGAAAAACCAGTATCTGAATTACAAAACGCGTTATCTAATAATTTCTTTGCTAATACTGAGGTTTATAATGAAGATAGTATTACTGACACAAAAGTTGTGTTAGAGGGTGAAGGAACACAAGGAGCGGTATTAGACGCTATCACACAAACAAATAGTCAGTTAGTTGATGACTATAATAATTTATTAAATACTGTTGATGGATTAACAGGTGGGGAATTAAGTTCTTAGTTATGGCAAATGAAATAAAATATAAAAATTTATTAAATACCTTTATAGGGTATAGTAAATCATATGCGTTGGATATTAAAAATAGTTTAAGTGAAATGTTTTTAACACAAAGTATGGGTCTTACTGAAGAGTTTATGTTTGATAGAATATTCACAGATGGGACCATCGGTACATTAAATAGGCAATTAGTTGGGGTACCACAATTCATAATAGATGATATAATAACAAAATATACAACATTAAAAAATAATATTAATTCTGGTACAACTCATATACAAACACAATTTAACACACTAGAAACAAATAATAAGGAAAGAGAATACATTAGACACTGTTTATTAAACACTCTTGAAGAACAACTAACTAACATAACAAACTCCATCATATCAACAACAAATAGCTTTAGACAACAACAAGTAAATTTAGTAGGCACCATAGATAAATTAAATTTAGTTACTATAAACAATTATGATGGTGAATTTTTAACCCCTGCTGGTGGAAAAGTAAGAGCATACCAATTAACTGGGACTACTGAATTAAATAATTTAACAACAGATTATAATAGTTCAGCGTTAACCTTAGATGATTATATAACTAAAAAAGTTGTACCAACGTTTAATAAAAATTATCCTGGAGGTGAAGAGTATTTATTCTTTATTAATAGGTTATGTACAAATGATACTATGGCTTTTAGTTTTAAGAATGGATATAAAACCCAATTAGTTGATATATTAAAGTATAGAAATGGGGAATTATATGATAAATTACTTAAAGTTGATGAAAGTAGTGTGAACGGTATAAGGTATCAAACCAGTAGAAGATTTAAATCATTATTAGAAACCATTGTTACTAATTGGTTGAGTTATGATTTAAGTTTAACAAAATCTAGATTTGATGACACACTTTATAGGGGTTATGAAAAATTAGAAAATAATTTAAAAACTTTTAGAACAACATATAATGTTGGTTACGGTATAAATACTGGTGCTACTGCACAAAATTTAGTTAGGAATGAATTAAAAAGTAGAAATGTGGGGACACAAAATACCAGTTTTAACCATAAAATGATAGGACAATTATATATTAGTTAATTATGAGTTATTATGATAGATATAGTGAATTTATTGTAAATGGAGATTTTATAATGGTTCCTAGTATTACATTAGATGTAAAATCTACAGATAGAGAAACAGTTTATAAAGTGGGAAAAACCAGGATGGATAAACTATCACAACAATATTATGACTCACCTTATTATGGTTGGTTAATCATGCAAGCTAATCCACAGTATGGTGGACAAGAATGGAATATTCCAGATGGAACACTTATAAGGATACCACACCCACTAATGACATCACTTGAGGAATATAAATCAAAAGTAGATACACACTTCCTCTATTATGGCAGATAAATTAAACAGCGGTAATATATATACAAATGCGGTAGGTAACAATCTTGTTGTTGTAGACCCAAATAAAGTTGTATTAAATGGTGAGATTAAAGATAGGTTAGTAGACCATGAAGATATGGTTATGTACGCTAACCTAACAGCAATAATTTATCCACGTAGTAAAGTTATTTCTGGTTCACAAAATCAAGGAGATAGGATAATAGTAGATATATTTGATGGTGAGTTGAATTTTTTAAAACCAAAAAATTCAGATTTTTTAAATTCTGACTGGACACAAGCTTTTACAAATCCAGATGTAAATAAAAAAGTTAAAACTGTAAACAGTGAAGGAACCACAATAGGGGTAACCACAGAAAACACATTAGACTTCCAAGGGTTCGGTATAACATCAATAAACGTTAAATTAAACGCCTCTTATATACCTCAAGTAAGTATTAATTTTACCGATGTAAGGGGGAAAACATTATTTGAACAAGCTAGAGGGAATACACCTTACACAGCTTTTTTCCATCTCCCATACCCAACATTTTATTTAACACTTAAGGGTTACTACGGTAAGGCAGTAAAGTACCAACTAACAATGGAAAAATTTTCATCTAGATTTGACCCAGCAAGTGGTGATTATTTAGTTACATGTAATTTTGTTGGAAATCACGTAGCATTACTTAGGGATATTAATATGCATCAAGTATTGACCGCACCTTATATGTACCCAACTAAATGTGATGCAAGTGGTTGTGTTACTGAGACCAGAGGTAAACAAGTGTTAAAAGAAGTTTACACAACTTATAGACAACAAGGTTTAATTGATGAAAATTTTACTGAAGATGCTGAAATAACTTTAGTTGACCTTATAGAAAAATTAAAAGTGTTAGATAATAATTTAGGTAAATTATTTGGTGAAAGTAGTTTACAAATGACTACTGATAGACTTGAGTACGATTCTTTACTTAAAGATTTAAATAAAAGTATAAAAGAAAAAGATGGGTGGAAAGACCAATACTTAAATAATAGTAAAGCTGTCACAGTACAAGTAGTGGTACCTGATACCACAACAACAGGTAAAACAATTAATGTTAGTGCCTACCCTTTAAAAGGTATTGATGTAATCCCTGAAACAGAAGACCCAATAGTATATAAACAAAAAATAGTTGATGAAGCAAAAGATAAATTACAAGGTATAATAGACACATTTACTGATGAAGCAAATGAAAATTTAACATTTGGAAAAGGTGGGAAATATATGGTAGACACGAAGTTACTACACCAAACAGACTTATTTGAAGCTCAAAAAGTTTCAGGAATAAATGTTAAAGTAGTTGATGAATCAGAGTTAGATACAGAACTAGAACCTTGGATTATAATAGATGGTGCTTCATTAGTGTATGGAGAATTATTTAAAAAACATAAAAGTGAGTTTGAGAAAAGTGCATCCAAAATGTCTACTGAAGTTGGTGAAACACTAAACAGTAGGTTAGAAGCAGAAATAGGATTCAAACCAACAATTAGAAATGTTTTTGCAATTATTCTTGCTGGAGCGGATACTTTTTTAAGGTTAATGGATATAGTCCATACAAACGCTATGGAAATGAAAAGTAACCCACAAAGGTTGTCAATATCTAAAGATAGTAAAACTAATGATATTGTTTATCCATGGCCACAATATTTTGTTGTAGAGGAAGAAGATGAGTGTACAACTTCATCAGTTTTAAAATATCCAGGAGCTAAAGATGTTATAGAAAATACAGGAGCAGACAATACTAAAGTTTGGCCAGAAGTATACTTTGTTGAGGAATATACTAAAACAAGTGTTTATAAGTCGTCAGATTTTAACTTACAAACCCCTAATAATGCTTACGTAAAAGAATTCATACCAATTAATATATACGATTGGAATGTAACTAACTCACCATATAATGACACTTATTTTGTTAGTGTGTTGTGGGAAATACTACTTAGAAGTCAAAAAACCGTAAGATATGGAAGTGTAGATACTAGATTTGCTGGTAGTAGTTATAATTTAAATGCACATATATTTGAACTTGCTGGTTATGATGGTAAAAATTTATATGATAAAGTTAGTAAATCTTATTCTTTAAATGAATTTTTTAAGGATGTAAAATCGGTTGATGATGTAATTAATTTTTTGAAGATTAACGACCCAGAAAGAACAAACTTATTTTTAGAATCAAATACAGTAACACCCCAAACAAACACAAAATCATACGATTTTTCTTATACAGAAATAGTTTATAGTGTAAATCCAGCAGAGTTTGAAGAAAATTCAAAATACGTTAAAGACATATCAAAAACTTTTGATGCATTTTTTGACCTCGCACCGACATACTGGGGAGGTGCGGGTGGTTGGATTAAAGCCAATTATGCTAATGGTGAAAATATTAGGGTTGGTGATTTTTATGAAATAGGAAAAAGTTTAGAATATGATTTAGGTGGGACATTTAATCTTAGAGACAAGGATAGTGCTAGATACTTAACAAATAAAAATTATTGTTTTAGTTTTGAAATAGATACTTTAGCCAGATTCAACGATGTACCAAAAAAACTAAGTTCACAACCAAAAGAATTTTATAAAGAATTAAATACACATACGATGCCTTTAGGTATTACAGAAGGTGAAATTGTGAGAGAAGATACTACAACAAACACCACAATGGTTCCAGTACCTGGTTCACCAGCACCAGTAGCTGAAGAAAACAATAGTCTATATACTTCCATGTTGAATACACCATATCTAATCAACTCAATTGAGTTTAGTACAACTCAAGAACAAGCAGGTGTATCAAATCCATACGCTACGACGGCATATCTATTTTTAAACTCACTACCACTACCCACATTTAGAGAAAAAGTTTTATTAAAAGGTGATGACGAAGGAACAACTGAATTTGGTTCATATATTTCACAAATGTTCAATCAAATACCAGCTATCCATGATGTACCAGTATCATTTTTACTTAGAATAGGGTCAATATGGCATAGATATAAAGAACAAGTTAATGGAAATGGTGATATTTTAGGTATTATTTTTAATAATTTAGGTGGTGGTGGGGGAGCAGGTTCCGTTTATGACCCAGCAAGTAATAACATAAACCAATCATTTACTTATACAGATAGTACAGGTGGTGGTATATTAAATTATAATGGTTCCACAACAAATTTTGGTGTGTACCAATCAATAATAAATTCCATACACTACATAGCTTCTGGTAATTTTTCACCACCAGTAACTAATTTAAATAATGTAATAGGTGTTGGAGCACCATTAACTATATCACAAAACCCAAATATAACAACAAATAATAGTAACTTTAAATTTTTTGACGTTTATTTAGATTCGGCTAATGTCACAAACCCATTATTAGGTGCAAAAGGAATCGGTAGGGATTATTTTATTGTATACCCTTCTTCAGGAGCTCTAATCGATACGGATATTGATAGTTATTCTACACCTAATGTTGCATGGTTAAATAATGGTGGATGTAGAATGTTGTGGGGAATGTCTAATTATGGGTACTTCCAACATAACCCAAATTACAGACCACAAGAACATAGATACTTTAAAAAAATAGACAATACACAAGACCAACAAATAGCTTGGCAGTTAAGACCTTTTGATGTACAAGACTATTCAACAATAGAAGAATTAAGAGGGGTGTTTAATTCAGAACAATTAGACTTTTTCGAATCACTATTTTTAAAATTCTCAACACCAGATGGGGATACTAATCTTGGTGGTAGTATGAAACAAATAATTAAAGATATTACAGTTATTGAGAAAAAGTGGTTTAACTCGGTAGATACTAATAATTCTGTAGGTAGAATAGAGGAGTTACTTGCTAAAGCACAACTTAAGAAATTCGGTAAAGTCATGACTAAATTTTTAAATAAAAGAATTAGTTATGTACATAGAACGACAACTAATGTAGGAGAAGTAATAAACAACTCAACTTTAATACAAAAATTAAAAGATATTGAATCTGGTAATAACGAATATGAATTTGGTAACCTAACCCCAGGTAGTATACCACCATTAGCTGGTTCACAGGAAGACATAGATATTAAACTACATGTTGGGCAATACTACTCTCAAGACAATAATCAGTTTACAATTTTAACTACAAATACATTAGGAAATCCTATACTAAACTTCTTTGCTACTATTAGAAATAACGGTATAGAATTTAATTCTGAAAATATAAAAGGTTTTGCTCCATTTATAAGATTATATGCAGCACACTGTGCTGATAGTGGAATAGTGCCAGCAAGTGCATATCTAACACAATTTATGTCTGAGTTAGATAATTTAAATGCAAAAGAAAGTCAATACATGAATCAATTACTAAAAGTTAGTAATGGTAATATCAGTGATGAAGAAAATACACCCAACCAAGATATGGCAGATAGTAGGACCAGTATTGAAGGAGACGATTTAAAATTAGATTTATATAACCAATTTAAAACTTTAAACGATAGATGGATATCGGGATTAGACTTACAAACACAAACCCTCTTCCAAAGATTTTTATTTTTTGATAGAGCTAATAAAGATATTGGTGATAGTGCAATTATTAATATATGGGATATAATAAAATTAGACACACCTTTTGATTCCGGTAATGAAAAGACATTAACACAAAGTATTTCTAGTTATTTAAGTACAATTTTGGCTAACAATTACTTTAATTATATCCCTCTTCCGTCATATATAAACTTTTATAGTGTGGGTGGTGATAACACACAAAAACAAGGTAATGCAATGTTTGGTACATTTAAAACAGTAGATTATTTAGATTCTTCACCAGTTTTTTTATGTCAGTATGTTGGTAAACCATCTTCACAATTAAATAATAAAGCACCAAATAATGGATATGCTAACGATGGTTTTGCTTTAAATTTGGTAAGTAATAACCCCCTAGCTGGCCCAGATTGCGGTAATAAAAAACTTTCAAATAAAGTTATGGGGTTCACAGTAGATTTTGGAATACCTAATCAAAATATGTTTGAATCAATAACATTAGACCAAGAACAATTTCAAAATACTTCGGAAAGTTATAAAATATTACAACAAATGGCAGATTCGGGTGGTGGAGGCTCAACAAGTATGGCATCATCATCACTATATAATGTTTACGCTAGTAGGTCATATACAGCAAAAGTTACATGTATTGGAAACGTAACCATACAACCAACCCAATACTTTCAGTTAAGATATCTACCAATGTTTAACGGACCTTATCTAATTATAAATGTTGAACATAATATATCACCTAATAATATAGAAACAACTTTTGAAGGTGTTAGAGTACCAATACCTAAATTACCAAATATTACAGACTTGGTACAAAGAGTGGAAGAAAAACTTTACGCAGCAGCAGAAACTAGATTACAAGAAAAAATTGAAAATGTGTTTTATGATGATAACGACGCAACACCAAAACAATTAAAATTAACACCGGAAGATAACGGTTATTTAGATTTGGATAACACACCTTGGGTGGAAGACAATATAAAATTTGAATTACCAATTGACCCAACGTTAATTAATCCACAACAAATAACAAATAGTGAAACAAGACATCTAGGGATAGACCTAACACCTATACCAAGTCAAACAACAGAGGTTAGTAGTGAAGAAGGTATAATAATTAGGCCAGTTATGGTTGGAACAGTTATTGATAGACTAGATGGGTGTAAACCACAACAAAAAGATAAAGGATGTGCAAGATATGGTAATTATGTAATAACCCAAAAAACTATACTGGAATTCCCTGGAGAAGGTGAAACAGCTTACTACAAAGTAAAATATGCAAATCTAAGAGAAGGTGAAGTACTAACTATGGGTCAAGATGTGTCTAGAATTAGCACTACAGATATTGCTTTTGGTGATGTTATTATAGGTAAATTAGGAAATAGTGGAATGTCTAGGGGTCCTCATTTACACTTAGAAGTAATACGTGGTGTTGTTAATAGTAGTGGTAGAATTGTAGAACATTATTTAAATCCAGAACGTATGTTCCCAGAATATTATTCTTAGTATTGACTATTATTGATTTACTAGATATTTATATAATGAGAAAAACTACAATATTATGATAAGAGATACAAAACTTTTAGAAAAACTAGGAAATTTTATTTGTAAAAAGACAGATAATATAGTTGAAAACGGACAAAATGAGAACGGTAAAGAAGTTTGTGATTTAGACACTGGAATATGTTATACTATTAGGTCTAGAGATGGTTTAATAGAAAGAGTAGATAATAGTATTAGAGTTAATAGACGTGTTAATGTGGAATCACCTTCAGGTCAAGTAAAACAACTGTTAAATGGCTAAAATGGATAAAAAAATATTAGATGAGTTAATTAGATTTAATAACTTAAGTCACAATGCTGATAATTTAAATGAAGCTGCTGATATAGCTAATTTAGGTATGGGAAGTCATGTAGAAAGGTTAGCTAAAAGATTTAATATAGACATGACAGAACAAGAAGATGTTGAAGCTGGTGAAGAAGATTTAGAAATACCGACAGACCCAGAAGCTGCACTTGATGAACTTCCAGCAGAAGATGAAGGTGCTGTAGAGGATGAAGAGGTTGCTATTGAAGATGAGGAGCTAGGTGATTTAGATATGGAAGAACCAGAAACTAATACAACAGAGCTTGATGTTACCGACTTAGTTAAAAAAGATGATGAAATAAGTGATGAACTAACATCACAAAAAGATATTTTATCTAAAAATACCCAAGGACTAGAAGATTTAATGTCCAAGTTAACCGACTTAGAAAAACACCTAAGTTCAATGGATGATATGGTAAATAAAATTTCAGATTTAGAAGTTAAAATAGAAAAATATAGACCTAGAACACCAGAAGAAAAAGTACAACTTAGAAAACATGATAGTGGGCCATTTAATAATACTTTAACAGATTTTTTTGTTGATAAAGAAGAAATTTTTGACAAAACAGGTAAAAAACAATATATTTTAACACCAGAAGAAGTTGAAGATTATAATGAGTCTGAAATTAAAAAAAGCTTCGACGAAGAATAAAAAATCCTTTTACTATATTGTTTGACTATTAGTTAATATGTTTGTATATTTAAAAGAGAATATATAATTAACATATTAAAATAGAAAATTTATGAGTAGCTTAGACGCTGTACTAGCACAGTACGAAAAAAACAAACAACCATCAGGTTCATCAAAACCTATGATGTCACAAGAAGATAGACTTAAACAATACCTTTCTATCGCATTACCCAAAGGAACAAAATCAGGAGAGAAAAGAATAAGAATTATACCAACACAAGACGGTACATCACCATTTAAAGAGGTGTATTTCCATAACATCCAAGTACAAGGAAGGTGGACAAAGTTATATGACCCAGGTAAAAATGAGGAAGGAAAACCATCTGGAGAAAGAAGTCCATTAAATGAAGTTGAAGAGGCTTTAAGGCTTGCTGGAGATGCACAATCAAAAGAATTAGCTCGTTCATATCGTTCACAAAAATTTTACATTGTAAAAGTTATTGATAGAGATAATGAAGAAGATGGTGTTAAATTTTGGAGATTTAAACATAATTGGAAAGGTGACGGACCAATTGATAAAATAATCCCAATCTGGCAAAAGAAAGGTGACGTTACAGATGTCAATGAAGGTAGAGACTTAACACTTATGTTACAAGCAGTGCCATTACCTGGTGGAAGAGGAGAATACACAACAGTATCTACAGTTATGTATGAAGACCCAGCAAAACTTTCTGATGACGAACAAAAATCTAAAGAATGGATTGAGGATGAAAGAACGTGGAAAGACGTATATTCACAAAAACCTGTAGAGTATTTAGAAGCTATCGCTAAAGGATTAGACCCTATATGGGATTCAGAACTTAAAAAATATGTTTATGATGACCCTAATGCGGTACAAAACACTACTGATACAACAGTTTTAGGTGGTAGTACAGACCCACAAGCAAATGCACCACAAGACGAAGACTTACCATTTTAATTAGAAACTATGGCATTGAAAAAAAGAACATTTTCAGATTTAAAAAACAAATTTTCAAAGAAAGCTAACTTTAAACCAGAAAGATTTTTTGATTTAGGGAAAGCTT
>MDSZ01052099.1_pt1 | contig 10237 bp, 6 predicted proteins | sample 811201 | NCBI WGS metagenome assembly MDSZ01 (sample SAMN05326647, study PRJNA326480) | marine metagenome | isolation source: seawater | place: Indian Ocean: North | collected 2010 | reverse complement strand
ATATACAAATGTTGAAATTCCAGTACATATGGTAGAAGCTATTTATCTTATATTATTTGGATATAATAGTAGTTTAAGATTTAGATCAAGAAAATCAATAGGTTTAAAGAAAAATTATTATATTTTTAGAGAATCTTTAAATAAAATAACAGATGATAAATATGTTGTTAACAAAAATATTGAAGAACATACTTTCATAAATTTGTTATTGGACTTTCAAAAAAGTATAAAATATACTCAATCTGGAGGTGGATTTAGCCCATGGAATAAAAAAAGTAAGCAAGAAAAAGCATACAATAAATTATCTGACAACGAAAAATTATCAAAAAAAAATATGACAACAAGACAATTAGATAATTATTACAATGAAATCAAAAAATATTTTGGTTATTTCATTAGTAAGATAAATAAAAATAAAGAGTTCCCAGAAATAAATACATGGAATAAGAAATATAAAACACTAATAGATACACTTGTAATCGATGAATCAGAAATTTCTAAATTTGATGAAACATTAAAAAATGAAACTAATAAATACTTTAATATTATATCAAAGTATATTCTTGTAAATTCTGTAAATAATTATTTTATGAGATCATCAGAAATTATGAAAAAATATTATTATACATCAAGAAGTGAAATTGAAAAAACACATAGATCAATTCATAGATATTATATAAGTTTAAATTCTAAAAGTAGTGGTACAATTAATAATCAATATATTGAAACAGAATATTACTACATAAGTAAAGAATTAAAAATCATGTATGATTTAATAAAAAATGGAAAATTTGAAGATATGAGTTATTTAATAGCTACACCTGAGAAAAAACAAAATTATTTAAATGTAAGTGATAAAATACATTTTTTTAATCAATTGATCGATAATAAAGATTATAAAATGGAAGGAGGAGGAAAGAAAAAAACCAAAGAGAAAAAATATAGAGAAAAGGAAAAAAAAGAAATTGAAAAAGAAACTCAATATTCTAAACCAAAAGATGGAAATGCTGATTGGTATCTTAGTAGAGAAAGAAAAAATGAATTACAAAATTTATTAGAAGAACAAAAAAATACTATTTTTAATAATAATTTAAAACCTGTATTGCTTTATAAGGATGAATTTGATTCTAATGAAAGCAATGAGCTTAAGTTAGATGTTCGCGCTACCTCTAATAAGACATACAAAGATAAAGTCAATAATTTTTTAAGAAATAGTTACTATAAACATTTATTTGACGTTAATAATATTCATAATTTATACGTATTTCACTTCAATAATTATCTTAAACAATCGGCAAGTACGCTTCTTATTGATAAAAAAAATAAGGATATGCTTAAAACATTTAATGCCGAATATGATCATCCAATAACTAAAATATTTAAAATGTTATACAACAATTTATCAAACTTAAAAGAATTCAAAAATAAACATAAATTTGAAATAGATAAAAATTATGCTGCACCTATTAAAGGAGAAATTTATGTAGACGATAGTAGGATAGATCCAAAATATAAATTTTTCAGTGAGATTGAAGAAGAAGAAAAACAAATGCAAAAATCATTTAATGATGAAAAGAAATCATTAATAAGTAATAGTAATAACGAACTTTATAAAGTTATAAATCAAAATATAGGTGATGAAAATTTTGATAAGGTAGAAATTTTTAAATCTACAGATGAGTCAACTACCAAAGTTGCCAATGTCTTAAATAAGCAATATGCATTATTATTTAAGGTTTCTTACAGTAAAAATTTAAATGAAGGTATTGCAGTTGCAACTGACATAAAAAAAGTAAAAGAAAATCAATCAGGAGGTGATATAAGTGACTTTGAATCACATGCAAATGAAATAACATCTAACAATAAATTACTTGGTGATATTACCGATGTAACATTAAAAGCATTTAAAGAATTTAATAATAATAATAATGATAATGAAAAAAACAAAATAAAAGATACATATTATTCCATAATATTACCATTTATAACAAACGATCAAGGTGTCGCAGATAAATTTATTACAACTGAAGGACAAGAGTATTATAAGAATAAAAAGAATAATAACGAAATAGGAAATAAAATAAGCATAATAGATAATTATAATCAAAAATTAAAGGATATAGAAGAAACGCAAACAAAAAAACAAAAAGAATTAAATGAAAAGAAAGAAAATATTGAATCAAAAACAGAAAGTGACAAAAGTAAAATTGAAAAATTAAAAAAATTTTTAAATGAACAAGCAAAAAGGTCGCAAAATATAGAAAATTACAAACAAGGTAAAAAGTTTTTATCTAATCTTAAATTTTACAATTCTGTTGCAATTCAAAATGGATCAAATTTAAATCAATTAATTAATAGTCCAGACATAAAGATTGCTCCCGAGCTAAGAACATTTTTAATGAAATCTATATATGATATATTAGAGTACAAAACAAGTATAGAAAAAATATCAGACGATGGTTTTATTAGAAAATATACAAATGTAATTAATAAAAATATTAAAAAGGGCGAATCACTTGAAATAAAAATTTTAGATCCAAAAGATGAAAATAATAATAAAATTATCAATATTCCAGCACCATATGATTTAAATGAAGGAAATGCCATTACAATTTCATACAGTATAAAATCAAACGTAGATGTTGGTAATAATAGTACAGAAAAATCAAATGATTCAAATAATGGAACAAAAACAGGTGGAGGTGGAAAAAGAAATCCAAAAAAAATATTACCAAAATTAAGAAAGTCATTAAAAAAAGGAAAATCAAAGAAAAGAATTACAATGAAATTAAGAAAAAATAAGTAATAATAATTTTTTTTATATATTTTAATTTATATAATATATAATTATGTTTAAAAGAAAGAAAAAAGTTGTACAAGAAAGCGTATCTGCAGATGATGAATCAAAAATAGAAGAATCAAAAAACATTGTTGCCGAATCAAATATGTTAATACAAGAATTCTCTAACTTAGAGAAAAAATTTAAACAATTCTATTATTCAATAAGTTTAAATAATGTAGGAGAGAAAGAAATTGAAAATATATCATCAGAAGTTGATAATTATAAAAATTTATCCAATAGATCAATTAAAATAGAACAAAGTTTAAGCAGTAACACAGATCAATTAGAAAAACATGTAAATGCAAAAAAGAAATTAGATAATGCTTATAATGAATTGACTGGAGTAATAAATTATGAGAATGATTTAAATAACATAATGGGACCACAGTCAAAAAAACTTTTAGAAAAGTTAAAAAGTAATTTTGATGAATTATTAAACAATACTGATGTCAATGAGCTTGCAAAAACTATAGAGGGTTTAACAAATGAAACATTAAAAAATTATATAATGGAATTAATGGTAAATTGTATGGAGATTGATTTAGGAAATAATGAAGAAAAACAAATCAAAAAAGGAGAAATGGAAGGAGGAGGAGGAGAAGAAGAAGAAGAAGAAGAAAAAGAAGAAGAAGATGAAGAAGAAGAATATGAATATAAAGAGGAAGAAGAAGAAGAAGAAGGGGAAATCGAGAGAGAAGAAGAAGAAGAAGAAGAAGAGAAAGAAGGAGAAGGAGAAGAAGATGAAGATGAAGATGAAGAAGAATAAAAACATTAAACAAAAAATAAATTATTGGTATTATACCAATAATTTATTTTGACTTTTTGTCTTTTTTACATATAGTTGGTTGGTTTATTTTTATTTTTTTTTAACTTTTTGTTGGATTTTAACACGCGGTTGATTTTTTAGTTTTATTTTCGTGTTTATTCAGCAGCAGCGGTTTTCTTCTTACGCCTAACAACCTTCTTCTTCTTCTTAGGCTTTACTACCTCTTCCTCAACTTCCTCTTCAACTTCCTGTTGAACGCTTTCCTCTTCCTCCTCTTCGGCGGCATCTTCCTCATCGTCATCGTCATCAGCCATTGCTGCTTCCTCAGCTTCCCTGCGACGATTAAGAGTTTCCATTGCCTCTTCATCATCACTATCATCTTCGACGTGACATGTCCCGCCACCTACAAGGCGGGTTGGAAGGACAGTACAAGCCTGTAGCAACTTCCATGTTACTCCAAACTTTCCACCCGCAAACCACATACCATTGCACTGGATAATACCATTTAGATGAGCTCCCTTTGGAAGCAAATCAACTGGACTTCTGGAGGGTACTTCTGTGCTATCCTTCTTTGGTGGAAGATACAAGGGCTTCTTGTTCATATCATAGAGCTCCACAGTAAATCTTCCATCCCAATAAGGAAGCTTGACCTTCATGGTTGGAAATCTGTCATAATCCGGTTCTCCTGAACCATCCTTCATCTGAGGATACTTCAGAATTGGATGCATAAGCGCATCAATTACATCCGGCGACATCTTACTCTTACCAAACCATGCCTTTGAGTTGGCAACGGCATCGGCCTTAAGCTTTTCCTGAAACTCCTTCATCCTTTCCAAAAACTTGTCCTGACTGCTACTGGTGTTTCCCTCAAACTGCAAACTAAAATCATAACTCACGCGTCCTGACTGTTCATCGACTCTCTCATTAACTCCCCATGTCAACATAAGAGGAATCCTGATACGAAGTGGCTGTCCATTATACGAGATAAGACAGTTCTTTCCACCACGAGAGTTTGTTTGAACAGGCTTGTATGAAATATTAGAAGGAGTGAAATCCTTTCCCTTAACAATATTGAGCGAACTATTAGAAGACATTATTAACTAATAATACCAATATTAGTGTGGAGTCTTTAAATCAATTTAATTTATAATTTAGCCACGCCCAAATCTTTATAATACTTATTTTGATCTTTATCTTTTATTTATTGATTGTTCACTGATGTTGACTGATGTTGTTTGTTAGTTGGTTGTTGTTTATTTTGGAATGCATTTGCTGCCTGCAATTGTTTTTGTACACGTTGCTCAATACTATTTAATGTATTATTTATAGTTTCGTCTGATTGTTTATTTATAAAAGACAATCTTGGTGCGGGTATTGTTGGTGGTGCATGTTTTGAACTATTGGGTGGACTAAGATTAATGTTTTTTGGGGAAAATGTTTTTGCTACGCGTAATTTCTTTGTTTGGTGTGTAGGTATAGCCATTGCGTGTTGTGCTATATCAATAACATGGTTTTTCTTATTATATTCGATCCGTGCTTTTTCAATATCGGCTTGAACAAGTTGTCTTATGCGTTGCTTATTTTGTATAGGTGTTTCCCTAATTCTTTGGGTTTGGGTTTGGGTTTGGTTTGGTTTATTAATAGTTACATTATTGGTTTCACCTTGAACTGGTATAGTAGTTTGGTTTACTTTATATGTTTCACGCTTTTTAATAATTAAACAATAAGCACCAATAATAAGAAGTCCTACCACACCTATTGCACAACTAATTGCAACAATAACACCCATTTCGCTTCCGGATTCTTTTTCAACGGGTTCATTTTTAGTAGTTGGTTTAAAAAGTTCTTCTCCGTGAACATTTGTTAAAATACTACTATTCGTAGTTGTTTTATTTATATAACTATCATTCATTACTACTTTGGGCGTAATTGGTTTTAGCGGAATATTAACTGTTTTATTTTTTATAACTGTTGTGTTTGCTATAAAAGTTCCATTCTCCATATTTGTTGTGTTTGTTTTGTTTGTTATATTATCAACAGTAACATTTATAAATGTATAGTTTATCGGCTTTACAGTAATAATTGTATTGTTACTCGTATTAGTAATAAAAGTACCATTATAAAATTTCATTGTTGCATTTGAAATATTAAATATATTGGAAGTATTTGTGGAATTTACTATTTCAGATATATTATAATTACTAATGTTTAATGTAGAATTATCAATGTTTAATGTAGAATTATCAATGTTTAATGTAGAATTAGTATTATTTAAATGATTGGTATTATTTAAATGATTAATAATATCTTCAATATTTGTTTTATTTGTGATTTTTTCAGGAGGAGGCAAAAATTTTGTTATATCGGGAACATTGTTTACAACACCTGTTTCAACACATAAATCTAAACTCAATTTATATAAAGTAATACCATTAATATCATTATTCATAGTCCATATTTGCTTACAACTTTTTTGATATCCATAACTACTTATAAAAATTGATAGAAAATACACTATAAAATAAGTATTTTTCATTAATAATAAGTTTTTAAAATATATTTAAGTTTTTTAGTTAAATATATTGGGATTGAAACAGCTTTTAATAAGTAATTTAAACCACAACATTTAACAAATCATATTAAAAATAAATTTGTTTTTATTTTATATATGAATACAACAAATAAAATAATTAAAAGCAATACTCAAAAATTTGATAATTACACAAATAAAAAGTTGAAGCGAGTTAAAAAAGAGTTTCTTAAAGATAATGTATATGACAATATAACATATCTCTTGCAACCAAAACGAAAAAAAATTAAAGCAGATGTATTTAAAATACCAGAAATGTCAGAATTTAACCTATTATTAACGAACGATTATAATGTTTCACAACTTAAAAAAATATGCAAGCATTATAAGCTCAAAGTAGGTGGTCTAAAAAAAGTTCTTATTTTCCGCGTATATAACTATTTAAAATATTCTTATTATTCGATAAAAATACAGAAAGTAGTAAAAGGTAATATTATTCGCAAAATAAATAAGTTAAAAGGACCTGCACTTTTTAACAAAAAACTTTGTGTGAATGAGGTTGATTTTCTTACACTTGAACCCATTAAAAATACATCGTATGCTGATTTTTTCAGTTTCAAAGATATAGATGATTTTATTTATGGTTTTGACATTTGTTCCTTATGGAATTTGTACATAGTTCAGGATAATAATTCCAGAAAAACCAAAATGAAATCCAAAGTAATGAATCCATATAATAGAAAGCAATTTCCACCCAAATTAATTCGTCGTTTAAAAAGGGTAATTAAAATGCAAAAATCAATAAATCATCCAGCAAATATAAAACTGGAGGATGATACTGAGGAATTATCTGATGAAAAAAAGATTGAATTGGAATGTATTCGATTATTTCAAAAAATAGACGAAAAGGGGCATGTAACTAATATTAGTTGGTTTATGGATCTCAATCCTTCAAAATTATTGAAATTTATTTATGAATTAAAAGAAATCTGGGAATATCGCGCACAAATAAATCACACCACAAGAAACAACATTTATCCTCCCAGACATCTGTTTAATAATGTTTCTATTAATATTCTAAGATTTAAATCATATACTGTAATTCGACAAGCAGCAATTAAATTAATTGGAAAACTCATAGAATCTGGCACTAATGACGACTTTAAATCATTAGGTATGTATTATGTTTTGGGAGCATTAACTATGGTCAATACAAACGCCGCCTCATCATATCCATGGCTTTACGAGTCATTTTACTTACCAGTTCAGCAGCAAAATGGACAAAACTTTCAAACACCGCCTCCGCCTCCTCCTCCACAACAGAATCCCCAAAATAATAATTAATTATAAAATAATTGACCCGAAAATGCTAATTAATTTTTATAATAAATTACTAAAATATATTTATTATAAAATGAACTTAAAAAGGACCCACTAATATAGGTCATAAGGATGGTAACCAAGAAAAAGTCCACAAAATCTACTAAGTCTTCTAAGACTTCCACTAAGTCTTCCACTAAGTCTTCCAAAAAGGCTGAGACCCAGGCTGCTGCACCCGCTGCACCTCAGGCCACTGCCACCGCAACCGAAACTCCTAAGGAGGACTCCGTTGCAGTTTTGAGCGCACAGTTCACTGATGTTCTCAGTCAGCTCCGCACTCTTCGTAGTCAGCTTACTGCTGTCACCTCTCAGGTCCTTGCTCTCTCTAAGCGATCTGAGCGCGAGCTTAAGGCCGCACAGAAGCTCTCCCGCAAGAAGCGTAAGAACGGCGCTGGTCGTACCCCCAGTGGTTTCGTTAAGCCAACTGCCATTAGTGAGGAACTTTGTGCTTTCCTTGGAAAGGATAAGGGAACTGAGATGGCACGCACTGAGGTAACTCGCGAGATCAATAGTTACATTCGTGCACACAAGCTTCAGGATCCTAAGAACGGTCGCAAGATCCTTCCAGATAAGAAGCTTACTAAGCTCCTTAAGCTTAAGAAGGAAGATGAGCTCACCTATTTCAACCTCCAGCGTTATATGAGCCACCACTTTACTAAGTCTTCTTCTGCTAAGAGCTCCCAGTAAGTAAATTTAAAATAAAAAACGAAAAAATATAAAAATAGAATACAATTATATTTACACTAAAAAAGTAAAATAAAAAAAACAAACTACTAAAAATAAACTACTAAAATCAAACTACTAAATCAAACTACTATAAAAATAAAAAATTAAATATGATTTTTTATTTTTTCTTTTTATTTTTTCTTTTTCTTTTTATTGATTATCAACTAATCATTAATAAATTATATAGAATGTTCTCCTAATACATCCTTATTTGTTAAGTCGTACATATTGTATAACTTTACAAATGTTTTTAATCTTTCTACATTAATATGTTCATGTATTAAAAGATAGTGCAGTAAACCGTATTTATATATATTTTTATAATCTTCTTTAAATTTTACAATTTTAAAATTTTTATCTTTTTGTTTTTTATATTTTATAAGCAAATTGAAATTTATGTAAATATTATTTATTCCTTTTTCATAATCATTCCCTGATATACAACAAAGAATCCTAAAATTATGCGGATCTATGTTTATTTTTTTACATATTTGTCTGAAATTATATAGTACAAATGTTTCTCTATAAATATCCATTTCTCTTAAAACCCTTGAACAATTATACGCAAAAACATCCATATCATCTGTAACACATGCATAACTATGTTTTTTATAAACGTATTCTACACACAATTCCTCTGCTTCTCTTTTAGCAGTGATTCTATTAAAACCATATGAGTCTATAATAGCCTTTGTTGTATCAATATGTTCTTTCGTAACGCGTATCATTTGTTTTCTCAATTCTTCCATCCTACTCATTATTTCAAAATTTGTTTCACCCGATGTTAGTAATTTATTATATTCTTTTTCGATTTGTTTCTTGTATTCATCTCTTTTTATTATTTCATCCCATTTTTCCTTTGGTGGTTTTCCATCAAACACAAATATCGGATTAATGTTATATTTTACAAATAGTTTACAAAGTTTATGCATGTTTTCTTCTAACTTACGCTCTTCTATAAATCTATACATGTAAATACTAATATCAATACTAAGACTTTTATTTCTTAGATGTTTAAATGATATTATTGATATGGGAAGACATTTAATTCTATTACTTTTTATTTTTAGTCTATCATCTATTGGTCCTCTTATACCACATTTGCTTTTTATGAATGAATTCAATAATTTTATACCCATTGTTTTTCTTATTGTATAAAATTATTATAATTTAATAAATCAATTTATTTAACCCCACAAACAATATTATTAAAATATGTTTATTTTAACTCCATAATAGTCATCCTCATTGTTGAGTGAATTTTTCTTAAATTCAATTTATGTTTTCTATCATAAAAATCGCGTTTAATATCATTATATGCCTGCAACAGCTTTTTGTTATTGTAATAATTATGAATAAATTTATAAAACACAACTAAATTATCATCCTCATTTGGGAAAAAAATAATTTCTTTATTTGATCTTAAATTTCCAATAATAAATTCATGTCCAAAAAACATTAATATAGACTTCATAATATAATACGCAAAAACATTTGAATCTTCCTTGTAAATCTTATTACGCATTAATCTTGTATCACTCGAAGTCTTAAATAAGTCCGTATAATTTAAATCCATATTATCTAAAATCTTAATACTTTGAAGTATTGTCCAATAACTTTCAATATAATAAAAACATTCAAATGCTTCATAAAACTCCTCAAATCTCTTATTTAAAATTTGTTTTTTATTTTTTGCATATTTCAAAGTTAAATCATATGGTATGTTTATATAATGAAACGCCTTATATAAAGATGTAATAATGATTGCCCAAAAATCACAATAAGTTTCCGATAAAATAAAATCACTATTTATTGGAAAGATCTCACGTGTTTTTTCTTGTAGCTTTTGTAAAGAATTTGACATAGAAAAATCAATACAAACACTATGTATCATTTCATGTATAACAGTTTTAAACCACTCTTCTTCTCTATATATATAAATAATTCCATTTTTACTACATGCATATGTAACTCCTGTGTTAACGTTGTTTTT
>MDSZ01239721.1_pt1 | contig 10238 bp, 8 predicted proteins | sample 811201 | NCBI WGS metagenome assembly MDSZ01 (sample SAMN05326647, study PRJNA326480) | marine metagenome | isolation source: seawater | place: Indian Ocean: North | collected 2010 | reverse complement strand
TTCAAGATTAATTTACAGCCAAATACCTAATGGTTATTATAATGGTATGGATACGTTAGTAGGTAATCCTCTAAAAGTGGCCTTACATAATATTATTAACGAACATACTGAATTTCCATATACATCGTCATCTACTGACGTATGGGATATATTAAAACAAACTGATAAAGACCCTAATGACTCTACTAAGGTGATTCTATTTTATACTGGATGGTCTGTTGATGCAGCGCAAGAATGGAATAGTGGAAATGGGTGGAGTAGAGAACATATTTGGTCTAAATCACATGGTGATTTTGGATCAAAAAGAGGAGCTGGAACAGATGCTCATCATCTAAGACCTGCAGATCCATCTGTTAACTCAGCTAAAAATAATCGTTGGTTTGACACTTGCTCCAATCCATATTTAGATAACGGAAACTACACTGGATGTTTTACAAGTTTAACCAATTGGGTTTGGCAACCAAGAGATGAAGTTAAGGGTGATGTTGCAAGAATGGTATTCTATATGGCTACAAGATATGAGGGAACTAATGGAGAGCCAGATTTAGAATTAATTGATTATTTGCCAGCAGATAATAACACTTCTGACCCTGTTTATGCAAAATTAAATACATTAATTCAATGGCATTACGAAGATTCTGTGGACAACTGGGAACGAAAGAGAAACAATATTATATATTACGATTTCCAGAATAACAGAAATCCATTTATTGACCATCCAGAATATGTGGGTTTAATTTGGGACAATAACGTTGGAATTTCTAAAAATGAATCATCTTCTAACTTGAAAATTCACCCTAACCCAACAAAGACCCTTATCCAAATAGAAATAGAGAACTATAATGGAAGCATTCAAGTTGAACTATATGATTTCACTGGAAAGCTCTTAGAAACCACTAATAACACTAATCTTAGCTTAGCTGACTATCCAAGTGGGGTATTTTTACTTAAAGTTACTTATGGAGATAGGGTTGAGGAATTGAAAGTCATTAAGGAATAAATTTATTTTACTCTTTGAATATATTTTATGTTCTTCAATTGTAATCTGATTCCAGTAGAAAGAATAGAACCTAATATTATTCTAAATGGATTTCTTCTCATTTTAACCCAATCTGAATTTTCGGTGTTTTTATTATCGTAATATTCTACAGAGCGATCCAAAGGCAACTCGTAGACTGCAGAAAGTTGATGATGTTCAGAGATGTCGTTCCATTGTTGTCCATGTGAGATTGAGGTCATATGAACTCTATTTTCTGATTTCTCGTAGTTGTCTGGCTGGTTTTTCATCCAGTTTGTATACGACCACTTTTTACCATTGCTCCAGTACCAATGGTCAGCACCTGTATCGTTGCCACATCCTTTTCTGACTCCACCAAGCCAAACGTTTTCTCCGTTTGATATTTCCTTAACTTTATTATTCTCAATTGCATTAGTGATAGAAACTAGGTTGCCACCCATCGCAATAGCTTGATTGTTGTGCTCGGCCCAAGTCATTTTCTCTGGAATAAACTTGTAATAGCTTAATGGTTGATTATTTATTTCATTTTGTTTGGTTTGAGTGTCATCTAAAATATCGTTAGCTGAAAGATAGTTCGACACTCTCTCATATTTTTCTTTATCGTAATGTATTGAAGGAGCTGGATGCTTACCAGCTTCCTCAACTCCTGAAGGCCAGTGGTCTACGGTTTCCCATTCACCAAATCGGGGAGGAACATTAATTTGCCTGTTGGTATGAGCAGCATAACGTGCTCCTTTGTCTGTAAAAATTACCCATTTGTTCCACTCAGATTTGTTTAATAATTTACCACAGTTTTGAAAAGCAATGAAAATTGAAGGATTATTTGTGTGTTGGTAATGGCCAGCTTCGGTCGAAAAGATTCGATTTGGATGCTCTTCCGGCACGAATACGTAGCTTCCATTCACTTCTACGCTCCCCGCGCCAGAGACAATGAGATTTTTTACGTCTGATGAGTTGATATCTTTTAAAGAGGACTGATCGAACTCGTACTGCGCTTTCCCGCTGCAATGCCTGTTTGTCCAGTCCGTCTCCATGCGGTTCCCATTCACTTTGCCGTGTGCAGTCTCCCCATCATTCCCATTGCCAGGGTTTGAGTAAGTAAATTTGACTTTGCCGTTTGATTTCCATGTGCCAGTGACCTTAAAAGATCCATTACGAGGATCGGTGGCGCCACCAGTGATCTTGCCATTATCATGAAAGGTGAGCATCAGGTCGTCATTACCGCGGTCTATAACTTTCGAACCAAACATGGTCTGCCACTGGCCGTGCCACGTCCCAGACGGAGGAACGATATTCATTAGTGGTCTCACGCTTTGTTTGGATATGCTTGTCTTCTTTTTTTCAAAATAAAATTTGGAGGGTATCTCATAAATTGCGGAAAATTCATGAAATAAGGAAGCATCATTCCATTCTCCATTCTCCCACAACATCACTCGGTTTTCATCATGTTCTGAGTAGTTGTTGGGTTCTCCTGCTCTCCAGTTAGTGTAAGACCATTCTTTACCGTTAGACCATTTCCAATGATCTGGTCCAGGTCCATTGTCGCAGCCTTTTCTTATTCCTCCAACCCATACAATCTCTCCACCTGCAATTCTTCTAACTTGTTCATTTTCAATGGAATTTGTAATGCATGCAAGATCCCCACCCATCTCAGTAGCACGTTTTTTATGCTCGTCCCAAGTCAACTTTTCTGGATTGTATCTGTAAAAACTTAAAAATTCAGACTTAGTTGCCTCATTTTGACTTATTAGTGTTAATCCAATAAATGTATAAAATAAAAACAGGTTAATTTTAATTGATGATAATTTATATAAAGTATTCATAATCAATGTTTTATTTATTTAAAATTAATAAACCAATTATTATGCCATAAATTGATTTTACATGATAATAATTTAAATTAGCAAGCATTTAAAAAGAAAAAATTTGAACTAAAACAAAAAACAAAATTACCCCACCCCAAATTAAAATAAAATCAATTTCTTCTTTTAGTCTCTACCAAAATATTATGATAGAATTACCTAACTTTAATAATAGTTATGAAAAAAATATTTAGGGCTTTATTTTTTTTACCCTTATTTAGTTGTTGTCAAAATACAGAAACTTCATCTGAAAAATCTTTTATTCTTAAGCATATAAAACCTAGTTATAAAAATATTTCAGATTTATTAACTACGAATGATGGCTGCAAATTTTTAAATAAAGACAGCAGTTTATTTACTGGAAAGGCTTATAGTATTGAATATATTAGTGATTATTACTTTTTAAGTAGTTCTCCAGATTCAAGTGTTTGCAGAGTTAAGATTATTGAATTTAAAAATGGATTAAGAGATGGAGTTTGTAACATTATTGATCCGTTTTATAGTCATAATATTAATCAAGATAGTTATAGAAAAACTGAAGAATTTATTGAAATTAAATCAAATTTATCATTACCTGATTCACAAAACTTAGAACAACAGATCGTTTTTATTTTTAATTTTTATAATATTGAGTATGGAGATTTAAGTGAATATATATCATTTGGATCATATTCTTTTTATGATTTAAATGGTAAAAAGTTAGATAGTATTGAAATTGATATTTTGGGTGATGATTGGTCCATGAGACAATTAGCCAAAGATGAATACCTCAACAAGTACTTAAAATTAACCTTGTTAGAAAGTTTAGGCAAATCTGGAGAACAATATGGTCATTATGTGTCTGACGAAGAAATGTTTTATTACAGTGTTCCCCCATATTATTGTGGTAAGTCTATTAATATTTCAAATATTGAAATACTTAAAGATTTTATGGTAGAGGACTAATAAGACCACTTTGAATAAATAGGTAATATTTATACTATCAAAAATGCTATTTATTCATTTTCAGTATTACCTTTTATTTTTCTTTTTTCTATTTTGAATTTTATCTCCTCTTCTAATAGGCTTTTTATATTTCTCTTTTATTTGTTTTTTATAACTTTTCTTTGGTATTTTCTCACGGCTGTTTTTAGCAGATTTCTCGTGATATGAAGCACCAACATTATTTACATGTTTTAGTTCTGAAAGTTCTACTTGAATTACTTTATTCTCTTTTTCTTCAGGTGTAAGCATTGAGCTTTTTTCCACATTTTTTGGGAATTCAATTGTTGGTATTTCGTATTTCATTAATTTTTCAATAGCATTTTTTAAAACCAATTCTTTTTTATTGTAAAAAAGTATAGAATTACCTATCTCGGAAGCTCTTCCAGTTCTTCCTATACGATGTATATAGTTTTCTGGATAAAATGGAGTCTCAAAACAAATTACAGTACTTATTTTATTCATGTCAATTCCTCTTGAAATGATATCACTAGCTATTAAAATTCTACTTTTACCACTTTCAAAATCCGCAATAGACTTTGAACGATAATTTTGTTCTTTTTTGGAGTGAATTATGGATGTTTCAGACTGAAAATTTAATAATTTAATTAGTCTCTCAGCATTAATAATAGTAGATACAAAAATTAATACTTTATTAAAATGATCTTTATCTTCAAGTAAATAATTAAGCAGATTAACTTTAGTGTAGAAATTAGGAACAGTATAGGATGACTGTTTGATATTTTCTAAAGGAATTCCTGAAACAGAAATATTTATTCTATTAGGATTAATAAGAAAATTATTTATTAACTCATCTACATATTTAGTCATTGTAGCTGAAAAAAGAATATTTTGTCTTTTAGTAGGGAGGTATTCAAATATATTTTTTAATTGAGTTTTATAACCAAAATCTAACATGATATCAACCTCATCTATAATCAGTTTATTTATAGATTTTAGCTTTAAAATACTACTAAGTGTTAGATCATACAACCTTCTTGGAGTGCCAACAATAATATCTAAACCCTTAATAATTTCTCTTTTTTGTGAGTTTATATTATTGGAACCTCCATATACACCGACTACTCTTACACTAAGATAGGTAGTTAGTTTTTCTATCTCTTCTACAATTTGAATTACTAATTCTCTTGTTGGAACTAAAATTAATATTCTTGGATTAGATTGGTCTGAATAGCTTAGATTTTGTAATAATGGTAGAATATATGCCAATGTCTTTCCTGTCCCAGTTTGAGATATTCCAACAAAATCTTTACCACTCAATATAGTAGAATAAGATTCTTGTTGAATAGGTGTTGGATTTTTAAATCCTAAATCAGAAATTGCATTTTTTAATTGCTTTTTAATTTTAAAATTTTCGAATTTCTTCATTTTATAAAGTAATCAAGAAAATATCTTTTAACCTATTACTATTTGCTTTAAATATAATTTATAGTGAAATGAAATTTTAATGTAATTTTAATTAAGATATTTATGTCATTCAAAATGTATATTAAATAACTATGAAAAAAACAATTTATATTATAATAGTTATTTTATTGAATAGTAACTCACCAATTTTTTCTCAATCCTTTTTCTTTCAACAAAATATTACTTCTTCCAGTGATGATGCAGAAGAAAAGTTTGACGGTTCCTATGTAACTACTACTAGTTCAGACATAGAAATGATGTATGACTCTTGGAATAGTCAGGGAATGCAAACTGTAGGTCTTCGTTTTGATAACGTAGTAGTCCCAATTAATGCAACAATAATAAATGCCTACATTCAATTTACAGCTGACGCTTCTAATTCGTCCAGCGTTTCTATAACAATTAAAGGAGAGAATAATGCAAATTCTCCTACATTTTCAAACACACCTAATAATATTTCTGGTCGTTTTACAACAGATACTAGTGTTGTTTGGAATCCATCGTCTTGGTCTAATAATTCAGCAGGTACTAACGAAAGAACCCCAGATTTATCTTCCATAGTAACAGAAATAATAACTTCTAATGGCTGGCAAAGTGGAAATCCAATTACATTTATTATCACAGGCACTGGTAATTCTTCTGACTTAAGAAAAGCTGATTCATTTGATGAAAGTGCTTCCCAATCTGCAAAATTAGTTATAGAATATAGCCCTAATTATAATGTTGATTTAGCTATTAACTCTTGTATTTCACCAAATTTGAATATGTATCCCGATTCAGCTACTACTGTTCAGGTGGATATCATAAATTATGGAAATTTAGATGCTAATAACTACAATGTGTCCTATTCAATAAACGGAAATTTAATAGCATCAGAAGTGGTTAATACTCCATTATCTATTGGTCAAAATATTTCATTTAGTTTTGCTCAAACAGCTGATTTTAGATCTATTGGATCTTATATTTTAACTGCAGAAGTAACTATTTTAAATGATGAAGATACACTCAATAATATACTAACAAAAAACATTTCAGTTATAAATGAAATCGATACTTTATTTTTTAATCAAGGTAGTCACTGGCGATATTGGGATGTAAGTTCAAATATAGCTTCAGGTTGGAATGACTCGCTATTTAATGATGATTCTTGGCCAGTGGGTTATTCTCAGCTAGGATTTGGGGAAGGTGACGAGCAAACTTTACTTAATAATGGTTTAATTGGATACTATTTTAGAAAAAAGGTAAACATTATAGATACTGGACAGTTAAATGATATTTATCTACATATGGTTCACGATGATGGTGCTATAGTTTATATAAACGGACAGGAAGTACTTCGCACTGAAATGATTCCATTAGGAGCTATAAATAACGCTACACCAGCAAGACAGAGTATTAATGAGGACAATGAAAATAATTTTTACACCTATAAAATAAGTTCGAGTTATTTCACTAATGGAATTAATACTATTGCCATATCAATACGTAATAGAAGTGCATCTAATAATGATGTGTCATTTGATTGTTATATAACTCCTAGTTTTTTATATGATTATGATGGCCCATATGTCTCCTATAATAATGGAATTATTATTGTAAATGAAATTACCCCATCAGGATTAATAACTAATACTTACAATTCCTCTAATGGTCTGCAATTAACATGCACTCTTCCTCACATGAATACCAGTTTTTCTTTCAATTTAAAATCACAAATTGTAACGGAACCGTCTACTTATCCTATAACTCCATCAAAATTTTTAGCTATTTCTGATTTTGATGGTCATATTGAAGGTTTTACAATGATACTAAGAAGAGAAGGCATTATAGATAGTGCATTTAACTGGATTTACGGAAATGGTCATTTAATAATTAGCGGAGATTTATTTGATAGAGGATTCCACATTACAGAATGTATGTGGCTTTTATACAAATTAGAAACAGAAGCACAGTTGCAGGGTGGTAAAGTCCATTTGATTCTGGGTAATCATGAAATTATGAATATGACTGATGACTGGAGATATGTTGAAGTTAAGTATTTTAATAATGCTAGTCTTATGGGAAAAAGAATGGCTGAACTATATGATTCTGATACAGAGTTGGGAAGGTGGTTAAGATCTAAAAATATAATAGAAAAAGTAGGTAAATATGCTTTTTTACATGGAGGCATTAGTCCTCAATTGGCTGCATTGAATTTAACTTATGATGAAATTAATGATTATGGAAGAATAGAAATTAATGGATTATCATGTCCCAATAATGATTGCATCACTGTAAATGGTTCTAATGGAATATATTGGTATAGGGGAATGGTATACCAAACTTTAACCCAACAACAAGTAGATGAGTTTTTAGATAGTCTTGATGTGCAAAGAGTTATAGTAGGTCATACTAAGGGTAGCACTATTCGGTCTATGTATAATGATAGAGTTATGGCAATTGATATGTATCATGTTGATAATTTTAATAATGGCTACATGGAGGCCTTACAATTTGAACTAGGTTGTTTTTATATATTTCATACTGATAATGTCAATGATACTTATACACTATTAGGTGACTGTGATAGTTATTCAAATGTTTTAGACGCAAATGTGAATAATGGCTTTAATATTTTTCCCAATCCCAATTCAAATATTTTAAATATAAAATTCCCATTTGAAAAACTTGGACTATCTAACTATAAAGTCATAGATGTCAATGGCAGCATAATAAGTTCTGGAGTCATTAATTCAGAGTTATCTAATATTGACATGAGTTCATATTCGGAGGGGACATATATTTTAACAATTACCAACTCGAAAAAAGTTATAACAGGAACCTTTATTTTAAAGCATTAATTAAATATATGAGGGAAATTATTTTATCAATTACAGTATTTTCACTTTTAAATATTTCATCTACTTACTCACAGAAACCAACTTTAAAAAATGACAATATGATTTTTAATTTTAATTCTGATAATTCATTAAAGAATTGGAACATAGTTGATGATGATGTAATGGGTGGAGTTTCATCAAGTAATATTGTTGTTAACAAAAATGGAATAGGATTATTTTCAGGTCATGTATCTACTAAAAATAATGGTGGTTTTTCATCTTTAAGACATCAATTTAAATTAGTTAACATCTCAAAATATAAAAGTTTTGTAATTAGAGTAAAAGGAGATGGTAAAAATTATCAATTTAGAGTTAAATCAAATCTAAATGAATACCATTCTTATAAATATGAGTTCAAAACAAATAATACATGGCAAAATATTGAAATTCAATTTAACCAATTAGAACCCACTTTTAGAGGGAGAATGTTAAACATGCCAAGTTTTAGTAATGTTACTTTACAAGAGATTTGTTTTTTGATATCAAATAAAATAGAGGAAGATTTTTCTCTTGAAATTGATTATGTGAAAATTCAATAGTGTTAAGTTAATGATAATTGTATTAGATCATTATACCAATTCTGAAGAATCCATTAAAACCTTAATAAAATCTTTTAATAAACAGTTAGAGTTGAAAAGTACCATTGGTCAAAAAATTAAAAATACAAGAGGAGGTGAGCAATTGTCTTGGATAAAAAAGTACAACGGACTTTTTATACATGAGTGGGGCTTCAAGGAAAAAAAGAATAAATAATAGCTACTAGTTATTATTAGGAACCCTCCCTTGGTTCCCCATTCCGTCTAAATCTATGTTGTCTTGATTTAAGGAGTCAAGGTTGGGATAATTTTGCTCTTTTTGTTTCTTGCCGTTATAAATAATATTCCAAATCAAAAAAATCAAATAGATAGAAAAAAGTAAAAATCCAACACCAAAAAATACTAAGCTCATAATCTTCTGATTTGGTTAATAGCTATGGTAAATAATAAAATTGTTCCTGGCCAATGAGCCGAGTACTGAGCTTCTTCAGTCCTTCCAGTTAATCCTAAACCTACAGAATATAACAAACAAGCAAATGCTATAATAATTGGATACCATTTTAGGATAAAATCTTTCATACTAAGTTTTTATTTAAATATATTATTTTAAAATTAATAATGCAATTACATAGTTTTTTAATCTAAATTTCTATAAAATCACTTAAACAAAAATTTTAAAAAAATCGATTCAAAACTAATTTTGATTCAATAGAATTTCGCTGACATTGTTTTTGATGTCATCACATATATCATCAACTGGAAGGTCATTGGGGTCGTTTCCAAATGGGTTTTCTATTTCTTCTGCAAGTAATTCTAAACTAGCCAGTATGTAAAGAATAAAAACACAAATAGGTACAGTCCAATAATAGAATAAGCTGGCTGTTAGTCCAAATGGTAATGAAAGAGTATAAACAAAGATGAATTTTTTTAAAAAAATATTATATGAGTAGGGAATTGGAGTTTTCTTTATTCTTTCACATGCACCAATTATTTCAGTAAAGTTTTTGGTTTCATTATCTATTGTTATAAAAATATCTCCAGAAATTATTTTATCATCGAATAATGATTTATTCATTTTAAAAATATCTCCAATAATTTTATTTGGAGCGTAATTAAGTTGTTTTAATGATTCTTTATTGAATATATTGGTGTTTTCTAATTCTTCTAATTTAATATTATCTCTAAGGTGCTCTTTCATAGAAAAACAGTAGTTGGAAATCATTTTAGAATACATTTTTCTTTTTTTTATATCATTAGATGGAACTAAAGAGTTAATTTTTAATGCTAAGTTTCTTGAAGTGTTTACTAACGAACCTAGTAATTTCCTTCCTTCCCACCAGCGATCATAAGCAGTATTGGTTCTGAAAACTAGTAGTAAACCAATAATAAATCCAACTAGAGAATGAACAGTTATAGAGCTTTCAAACTTTAAATAGTTTAATTCTACATAAACAACAGCAGTTGTAAACCCTGCATAAATCAATAAAACATAGATTAACTTCCTTAAAGTGTCGCTTTTGTGAAACTCAAATAT
>MDSZ01223249.1_pt1 | contig 10239 bp, 11 predicted proteins | sample 811201 | NCBI WGS metagenome assembly MDSZ01 (sample SAMN05326647, study PRJNA326480) | marine metagenome | isolation source: seawater | place: Indian Ocean: North | collected 2010 | reverse complement strand
ATGCGCTGCCAGCGGCGCAATATATCTGGCGCGACGGTAGCTGGCATCACCGGCTTGTCGGGCTGCGTGACGACCGGTTAGGCTTTATCACCGGCGGTCAGGTGCCGGACGACCCGGCCTTTCCCAAAGCGCCTCGTGACGGCATGGTGGCCGAGCTCTGCCCGCTGGCGGATGATGTCATGGCCAGCCTGGCCAGCGCCGTGGCGGCGCGCGGCGGCGCCGTGCTGGTAATTGACTACGGGCGCGACGGCAACCCGGGCGATTCAATACAGGCGGTTGCCGCGCATCAGGCGGTTGACCTGTTCCACGAGCCGGGACAAGCCGACCTGTCGCACTGGGTGGATTTCGCCGCCCTGCGGCGGACAGCCGAGGCAGCGGGCGCGCGCCTGATCGGGCCGGTGCCGCAGGGCCGTTTCCTGATGCAGATCGGGCTTGCCATGCGGGCAGAACAGGCCGGCGCCAGTGCCGCGCCGGAAGAGCGCCGCGCGCTTCTGGCGGCCATCGACAGGCTGACAAGCCCGGCCCAGATGGGCGAGGTGTTCAAGGTGGCGATTCTGGTGCCGCCGGGCGAAGGGCTGCCGCCCGGCTTCAGCGGAACGGAGGACTAGATGACAGGGTTTGCCATGGCCGGCGGGGATGTCCCCTATCTTCATCACGCCGAAACCGGATCCCGCGCCCCGCACGGATTCTTCGGCGCTGCCGGCGGGGTCAGCAGCGGCGTCTATGCCAGCCTCAATTGCGGGTTCGGTTCCGATGATGAAACGCGGCTTGTCGCCGCCAACCGCGACCGTGTGGCCGGCGCGATGGGGCTTGCCACAGACCGCCTTGCAGCTGTCTATCAGGTGCATGGTGCCGATGCCGTGATCGCAATCAGCGGCGCGGCGGCGGATCGCAGCCAGATGACCCGCGCCGACGGCATGGTCACCACACAGACGGGGCTTGGCCTGTCGATCCTGACAGCGGACTGTCTTCCGCTACTGCTGGTGGACGAGGCGGCCGGCGTGATCGGGGCCTGCCATGCCGGATGGCGCGGGGCCGTGGCGGGAATCGTCGGCGCGACGCTGGCGCTGATGCGCGACCAGGGGGCCGGGCCGGTCACGGCGCTGATCGGCCCGACGATCCGGCAGCCAAGCTATCAGGTGGGCGCGGAGATGCGCGAACCCTGCCTTGCCAGCATCGATCCGGCGATCCGCGAGGCAGCGGCCTGCTGCTTCCTTGCCGAGGATGGCGGGCGGTTCCGGTTTGATCTGCCGGGGCTTGTGCGCCATCAGCTTGCCCATGCAGAGGTGGCCGAAATTCTGGATTGCGGGCAGGACACCTATGCCGGAATGCCGGAAGGGGGCGCGTCCGATTCTCCCGGATTTTTCTCGCACCGGCGCGCCACACACGCCGCAGAGCCGGATTGTGGACGCCAGATTTCCGTCATCGCGCTTGCCGGCTGACACCGGGCGCAAGGTTGAAGAAGGATTTCGAGAACATGCCACATCTCTATATTTTTCTGGGACTTTTGTTTGTAGGGCTGTTCGCCAGCTGCTTTATGGGATGACTGTGCCGGCCCGGAAATGTTGCGAATGCGTAACATCGGCCCTGTTAACATCTTGCCGACGCCGGAGGGGGTTGCTATCAACGTGGCGAGTACGGAACGGACATGAAAAGGCCCCTTGGTGCGGACCGGTATTCGCCGGAAACCCAACGGGGTCTCAACTGGGTCTCGGATGAAAATTCTCTCCTGTAACAGCAATCGTCCGCTTGCCGAGGCGATTGCAGCCTATCTTGACGTTCCCCTCACCAAGGCAGATGTCCGCCGCTTCGCCGATATGGAAGTGTTTGTCGAAATCGGCGAGAATGTGCGTGGCGAGGATGTGTTCGTCATCCAGTCCACCTGCTTTCCCGCGAACGACAATGTGATGGAGCTGCTTGTCGCGCTCGACGCGTTGCGCCGCGGCTCGGCCCGCCGGATCACCGCGGTGCTTCCCTATTACGGCTATGCGCGCCAGGACCGCAAATCGGGGCCGCGCACGCCGATTTCCGCCAAGCTGCTTGCCAATCTGATCACCTCGGCAGGCGCCGACCGGGTGCTGACCATTGATCTTCACGCCGGCCAAATTCAGGGATTCTTCGACATCCCGACCGACAATCTGTTCGCCGCCCCCGTGTTTATCGAGGACATCCGCACCCGCTACGAGGGCTCGAAGCTGATGATCGTTTCGCCGGATGTCGGCGGTGTGGTCCGCGCCCGCTCGCTGGCAAGACGCCTTGACGCCGACCTCGCCATCATCGACAAGCGCCGCCCGAAGGCCGGCGTCTCGGAAGTGATGAACATTATCGGCGAGGTCGACAAGCGCCATTGCATCATGGTCGATGACATCGTCGATTCCGGCGGCACGCTGTGCAACGCCGCCGCAGCGCTGATGGATGCCGGCGCGCTCAGCGTCGATGCCTATGTCACGCACGGGGTGCTGTCGGGTGGGGCCGTCAGCCGCGTCGCGTCATCACCGCTGAATTCACTGGTGACGACGGATTCCATTCCGGCCACCGAGGCGGTTTGTGTAGCCCGCAACATCCGTCATCTGTCGGTCGCGCCGCTTCTTGGCGAGGCCATCCGCCGGATCAATGAGGAACGCTCGGTCTCGACGCTGTTCTAGCCTGGCCACCCTGCCCCTTTTTCCTTGAGTTTTCGGTGTAGTGCGCCTATACCACGCGCTGCTGTGCACCCCTGGAGGCACAGCCATTTGCAAGCAAGGAGCAATGCAATGTCTGATACTACAACCATAAGCGCTACACAGCGCGAACGGGTCGGTAAGGGGTCCGCCCGTGCGGCACGCCGCGCAGGCCTCGTCCCTGCCGTCATCTACGGCAACAAGCAAGATCCCGTCGGCATCACCATGGTGTCCCGTGACATCACCAAGATCGTACACCAGCCCGGCATTTTCGGCCGGCTTCTGGAGATTGACGTAGCCGGCAAGAAATCAACCGTGCTGACGCGTGACATTCAGTTCCATCCGGTGAACGACGCCATCATGCATATGGATTTCCTGCGGGTCTCGCAAAGCGCCACTGTCGCTGTCGCCGTCCCGGTCGAATTCATCAATGAGGACAAGTGCCCGGGTATCAAGATCGGCGGCGTTCTGAACGTCGTTCGCTACGAGGTCGAGCTGAACTGCCCGGCCACAGCCATCCCCGAGAAGGTCACCATCGACCTTGACGGCGTGAAGATCGGTGACTCGATCCATATCAGCGCCGTGCCGCTTCCCGACAACGTCACCCCGACCATCACCGACCGCGACTTCACCGTGGCCACCCTGGCATCGCCTGGCGGCGGCGTGAAGAACGAGGACGAAGAGGCCGAGGAGGCAACCGCCGAGGAAGAAGAAGGCGAAGAGGAATAAGCCTCAGGCGGATTTTCCGCACCATACGAACCTGGCAGGCCGGGCGTGACCGTCCGGCCCCGCCGTTCGAACGATGGAGCGTGACATGCTGCTGTTCGTAGGCCTTGGCAACCCCGGACGAGATTATGCCGGAAACAGGCACAATGCCGGTTTCATGGCCGTCGACGCGCTTGCCGACCGGCATGGCTTTTCCGGCTGGAAGGCCAGGGGTGGCGCGCAGGTCGCCGAAGGGCGTGTCGGCACGCAGAAGATCATCGCCATCAAGCCGCAGGGCTACATGAACAAATCCGGACTTCCTGTCGCCGAGATCGCCCGGTTCTACAAGATTCCGCCGGAGGATCTGTTCGTCTTCTATGACGAGATCGACCTCGCCGCCGGCAAGATCCGCGTGAAGCGCGGTGGCGGCCATGGCGGGCATAACGGCATCCGTGACATCGACCGGCATCTGGGCACCGATTACTGGCGGGTACGCATCGGGGTCGGGCGCCCGGAACAGGTCATCCCGGGATCGCAGATCGATATCCGCAAATGGGTATTGATGGATTTCGCCGTCGCCGAGCGTGACGGCTGGCTTGCCTCACTGCTGCGGGCCATGGCCGACGAGGCCCCGCTTCTGGCGGCGCATGACGAAGGCAGCTTCATGAGCCGGGTCGCGCATCTGGCACCGGCACCAAAGCCGCCTGCCCCCGAATCAGAGGCCGGAACAGACATGGCATCAAATGCCGGGACATCCCCGGACGGCGAGGAGACATAATGGGTTTCAACTGCGGAATTGTGGGACTTCCCAATGTCGGCAAATCGACGCTTTTCAACGCGCTGACCGAGACGGCGGCGGCCGAGGCGGCGAACTATCCCTTCTGCACCATCGAGCCGAACACCGGCAGGGTGGCGGTGCCGGACCCGCGCCTCGACCAGCTTGCGACGCTGGCAGGCTCGGCGAATGTGATCGCCACGCAGCTGGAATTCGTCGATATCGCCGGCCTGGTCCGTGGCGCCTCAAAGGGTGAGGGGCTTGGCAACCAGTTCCTTGCCAACATCCGCGAAGTCGATGCCATCGCCCATGTGCTTCGCTGTTTCGAGGATGAGGACATCACCCATGTCGATGGTTCCGTCGATCCGCTGCGCGACGCGGAGACAGTGGAAACCGAACTGATGCTCGCCGACATGGATTCGCTGGAACGCCGGAAGACGGCGCTGGTGAAGAAGGCGCGTGGCGGCGATGCCCTCGCCAAGAGCGATCTGGCGCTGATGGAAAAGCTGGTGCCGCAGCTGTCCGACGGTGTGCCGGTGCGGCGCGCCACCGGCCTGACCCTTGCCGAGGCAACCCGGCTGCCGCAGCTTCAGCTGCTTACATCTAAGCCGGTTCTGTATGTCTGCAACGTTGCCGAGCATGAAGCCGCGACAGGCAACGCCCATGCCGAGGCCGTGGCCGCTTTCGCCGAAGCGGAGGGCGCGGCGCATGTCACCGTGTCAGCCGCCATCGAATCGGAAATCGCGCAGCTGGATGCCGATGACAAGGCTGAATTCCTCGGCGAGCTGGGTCTGGACGAGGCCGGGCTGGCGCGGCTGATCCGGGCCGGATACGGGCTTCTCGACCTTCTCACCTTCTTTACGGTTGGCCCGAAGGAGGCCCGCGCCTGGACCGTTGTCGCCGGCGCGACCGCGCCCGAGGCGGCGGGCGTCATCCACACCGATTTCCAGCGGGGCTTCATCCGCGCCGAGACCATTTCCTTTGACGATTACATCGCCTGCAGCGGCGAGAGTGGCGCGCGTGACGCCGGAAAGCTGCGGATCGAAGGGGCGGATTACCGCGTTGTCGACGGAGATGTTGTCCATTTCCGCTTCAATGTGTAATAACACCCGTTCGATCCAGGGGTGACAGAATGACGCAGATGATCAGGATTCCGGCCGAAGACGGCCACACGCTCGATGCCGCCACCGCAGGCGACCCGAAAGCGGCCCGTGGCGGCATTGTGGTGTTGCAGGAGATTTTCGGCCTGAACGCGCATATCCGCGACCTGCCGCGCCGGTTTGCCGAGGCGGGATACTATGCCGTGGCACCGGCGCTGTTCGACCGGGCAGAGACCGGCGTCGAGCTGTCCTATGACGCCGCCGGCAAGGAGCGCGGAATCGCACTGAAGACCGCCGTCGATGCGGATTCGCTGTTCGACGTGTCGGCTGCCATCGGCGTCGCGGCCACGGCCGGACCTGTGTGTGTTGTCGGATTCTGCTGGGGCGGATCGCTTGCCTGGCGCGCCGCCACCAGCCTGACCGGGCTTGCCGGCGCGGTGTCCTATTATGGCGGCGAGCTGCCATCAAAGGCCGGGCTTGTCGCCCATTGCCCGGTGCTGGCCCATTTCGGCGAACAGGACAAGACCATTTCGATGGAGTGCGTTGACACCTTCATCAAGGCCCAGGCAGATGCCGATCCGGCGGTGATCACTCATATTTATGATGCGGATCACGGCTTCAACTGCGATGCCCGCGCGCAGTATGACGCCACAGCGGCCGAAACCGCCTGGGAACGCACCCTCGCCTTCCTCGACCGGGTCAGCCGCTAGCCCTTCCGGTACGTCGCCAAGGTTAATGGCTCCTAAAATCTAGCCATGAACACGACGACAGACTGCCGCAGATTGCACCGTATCGGCATCGCCTATATGGCACTTGCTGCCATCACCTTTCCGGTCAAGGACAGCTTCCTTTAGGCGCAGGACGAACGCGTTCCGGCGCTTCTTGCCGTCGCTGTCTATTTCGCCGCCCAGGCCAGCTTTGGCCAGGCTGGCCTGTTCGTCACCGGACACCGGGCAAGGTGGAACCCGTTTCGCGGCATGACGAGGCTGCACCTGCTGAGGTCGCTGACCATCACATGTTCACTGGCAACATTCTTCTTCAGCCTGAGGTATGTGCCGCTGTCCACAGCCATCACGCTGTTTACGCTTCAGGGGCTGTTCTGCATCGGCTTTGGTCGTGTGATACTGGGCGAACCCATTCTGCCGCGGCACATCCTTCTGGTGTTCATTGCCACCGTCGGGGTCTGCCTGGTGGCGCGCCCGTCGGCAGGCAGCGGCAGCATCTTCATCAACCTGGTGCCCTTGCTGTCGGGTGCCTTTGGAGGGCTTTACATCGTGGTGATGCGCAGGCTTGGGATGAACCAGTCGCCCTTCCAGCTCGTCTGTCAGGACGGCACGGTGGCCTGCCTGTCCGTGCTGATAATCTATCTTGCCGGCATGCAGATGTCGGGGTGGCCATTGCCACCCGTCCTGCTGGACTGGGAGGTGTTTCTGGTGCCGCCGGTGACTGCCGCAGTCATCGGCATGGTGTCGTCCCTTGGCATGATCCGCGCCGCACAGCTGGCCCCGGCGGCGAAGCTTGCCCCGGCAAGCTATCTCGAAATCGCGAGTGGCGCCCTCATTGGAATCTTCATATTTGGAGAATTCCTCGACTGGCTGACGCTTTCCGGCATTGTGATCATTGTCGGGGTCTGCCTGACAAATACCCTTCTCAACGAGCTTGAGGCGCGGGACGCAGCGACCATAGACTTCCCCAAAATGTGATCTGACAGCATGTTGGCAAGCGGGCAGTCTGGTGTCATGTCGCCGTCATCGCGCCCTTCACCATTCAATCTGATCACGCGGTGGTTCCGCCTTCCGGAACGATACCGCTGGGGTTCTGCGTGCCGCTTCTGGTGGCTGTCTATGTCGTCACCTTTCAGCTTAGCGCGCTGGTCTCCGATGTCACGCTGCAAAACATCCTGCGACTGCACTGGTCACCGGCGCTGGTGATCTCGCCGATTCTGGCCGACATGATCCATCTGACGCTTATGCTGCCTGCGATCCGCATTCTGGTGCCGTCGCGTCAGCATCTTGTGTTCTTCGGCCTTGCCACGGTGATGGCCGTTGCCACAATGCTTGCCGCTTACGACATGGGGGCGGCCCTCATCGTGGCAGGGAACTGGCCAGACCCCGCAAGGCTGTGGCACCTTCCGGACAGTCTTGGGGAGTGGCGCTGGAGGCCGGTGCGCGACCTTGTCAACACCATCATCGTGCTCACCGTCACCATCTAGTACGGGATCCGGCTACGGCGCAGGAACACCGCATGAAAAACCCCCGGCGGCGACCGGGGGTTTTGCGTTATCCATGTGTCCCGCCACCTGGCAGGATCGATCCCTTAATGAAGGTCGGCCCAGACACGACGCTTGGCGAAGTAGGACATCACCAGGAAGATCGACAGGAAGAAGACCGCGGCGACACCGATCCGCTTGCGCACCTCGAGCTTCGGCTCGGCGGCCCACATCAGGAAGTTGGTGACGTCGGCGGACAGCCCTTCGGGTGTCGTTGGCGACCCGTCGGTATATTCGACATCATCACCATAGATCGGCTGCGGCATCGCGATCAGATGCCCGGAATAGGCATTGTTGTAATGCATGCCGTCCGGCACATCCTGGCCTTCCGGCGCATCCTCATAGCCAAGAAGAAGACTGTAGATATAATCCGGGCCGTTGGCGCGGGCCTTGGCGATCAGCGACAGGTCCGGCGGCATCGCACCGTTGTTGCTGGCGCGGGCCTCGTTGTCGTTGCGGTACGGGTTCGGGATGATATCCGCCGGCCGGGCCGGGCGCATGAACATCTCGCCCTCATCGTCCGGGCCGTCCATCACCTCGTACTCGGCGGCGATGGCCTTGATCTCGGCCTCGTTATAGCCAAGATCGGCAAGGTTGCGGAAGGCGATATAGTCCAAACCGTGACAGCCGGCGCAGACCTCGCGATAGACCTGGAAGCCCCGCTGCAGGGCGCCCTTGTCGAAATAGCCGAACGGTCCGGCAAAACTCCACTCGCCGGCCTGCAGCTTTACGTCGCCACCTGCCGCCATGGCAGGAGAAGCAAGCCCGACAAGTGCTGCCAGGGCGGCAGCCGATGCCATCAGAAACGTGCGCATCAGGCCACTCCCCTCGCTGTCGCCAGCACCGGTTCGGAAATCGATTTTGGCAACGGCCTAGTGGTTTCAAAGACGCTCAGCATCGGCAGGATCACGAGGAAGTGCAGGAAGTACCATGCCGTGGCGAGACGGGAGAGAAGCACATAGATGCCTTCCGCCGGCATGCCGCCAAGATAGCCAAGGATGATGCAGTCGATGAACAGCAGCCAGAAGAAGATGCGGAACACCGGACGGAAGCGGGCCGAGCGGACCGGCGAGCGGTCCAGCCATGGCAGGACGAACAGCACGAAGATCGCGCTGAACATCAGCAGCACGCCGCCAAGCTTGTCAGGCACCGCCCGCAGGATCGCGTAGAAGGGCAGGAAATACCATTCGGGCACGATATGCGCCGGTGTCTGCATCGGGTTGGCCGGAATGTAGTTGTCCGGATGGCCCATGGCGTTCGGGAAGAAGAACACGGCGACCGCCAGAAGCAGCAGGAACATCGCGATGCCGACCATATCCTTGATCGTGTAATAGGGGTGGAAGGAGATGGTGTCCTGCGGCCCCTTGGCGTCGATCCCGATCGGGTTGTTCGATCCGAACCGGTGAAGCGCGATGATGTGAAGCACGACCACGCCGGCGATCAGGAACGGCATCAGATAGTGAAGCGAGAAGAAGCGGTTCAGCGTCGGGTTGTCGACCGAGAAGCCGCCCCACAGGAAGACTACGATGCTCTCGCCGACAAACGGAATGGCCGAGAACAGGTTGGTGATCACCGTTGCGCCCCAGAAGCTCATCTGCCCCCAGGGAAGAACATACCCCATGAAGGCCGTGGCCATCATCAGGAGGAAGATGACGACACCAAGCATCCACAGCAATTCACGCGGCGCCTTGTAGGACCCGTAATACAACCCGCGGAATATATGGATATAGACGACGATGAAGAAGAAGCTCGCCGCGTTCATGTGGATGTAGCGGATCAGCCAGCCATGGTTGACGTCGCGCATGATGCGCTCGACAGACCCGAAAGCATGATCGACATGCGCGGTGTAGTTCATCGCCAGAACGATGCCGGTGACAATCATGATCACCAGCGCCAGACCGGCAAGAACACCGAAATTCCACATATAGTTCAGGTTCTTCGGAACGGGATAGTCGTACTTCTCGTGATCAAGCATCGAGAAGATGGGAAGACGGTGGTCAATCCATCGTACGACAGGATTTGCGAATTTTTCAGCAGACATGGAACCAGTAGCCTCCAGGACAATCAGGTCAACCGATGCGGATCACGCCGTCGGAAAGGAAAGAATAGGGTGGAACTTCAAGGTTGGTCGGCGCCGGCCCCTTGCGGATCCGGCCAGAGGTGTCGTAGTGCGAGCCGTGGCAGGGGCAGAACCACCCGTCATACTCGCCCTTGACCTCGCCGGTCTTCTGACCAAGCGGAACACAACCAAGATGCGTGCAGACACCGAGAACCACCAGAAGCTCCGGCTTCTGGGCGCGGGTCTCATCCTCTTCAGGATCGCGCAGCTCGGCGCTGTCGATGGCGTTTGCCCGTGCGATCTCGTCGGCTGTCCGATGCCGGATGAAGACCGGCTTGCCGCGCCAGGTCACGGTGATGGCCTGACCTTCCGCGATCTTCGACACATCCACCTCGGTGCTTGCCAGCGCCAGCGTATCCGCGGCGGGGTTCATCTGGTCGATCAGCGGCCAGGCAACGGCAGCAGCACCAACGGCACCCATCGCATAGGTCGCGACAACGATGAAGTCACGACGATCGGGTTCGTGACCATCGGCGTGCGATGACCCGGGCTTCGAGTTCGTATTTGCCATGTTTCCCTCTTTACATTCAGCCCCACACATTTCCGCGCGCGGTCCGAAACGGACCGTCACGAAAACCTCCCTCCAGGCTCCTGCCGGGCGGCAGCGGCAT
>MDSZ01173814.1_pt1 | contig 10239 bp, 12 predicted proteins | sample 811201 | NCBI WGS metagenome assembly MDSZ01 (sample SAMN05326647, study PRJNA326480) | marine metagenome | isolation source: seawater | place: Indian Ocean: North | collected 2010 | reverse complement strand
TATGCACGCTGCCGTGTTAACTATTAAAGACGAAGGCGCTGCAACAGACTATCGTGTAAACTCTCCTGCTGGCGAGTACGGCATTCTCAAGGTTACCAACGATACACTTCAGGCTGACGCAAACCCGTATGAAGACAACGCCAACTATGAACGGCGCTGTGGATTAATTTATTATCAAGCTGGAATCGTCGCTCTTTCCCCAGATGTTTTTATGCAGTTTGATAATACCGGGTATAAGAAGGGTAAGATTTCTGAGCATGGTGGTAACATGTCTACAGGCGGCTCAAATGAATTTGGAGTTGAGATGTTTGAATCGCTGAACATTCTACAGATGCTCGACAATGCTACCGACTACAGCATGGACCAAATTTCAGCAGCCGTCCGAAAGAGAATTAAAAAGATTTGTTTCAACAACACAACCGAGTTGAACTCAACAATTTATTTCTGCCGGGTTAACCACAACGACTTCAATTATAGCTCGAATCCAACTTATTTGGATAACAGTAAGATTCGTGTGAAGCGGACCCTGCTTGATGCCCCCGTATCTTACATCACCACAGTTGGGTTGTATTCTGCGGATAATGAACTGCTGGCAGTAGCCAAAGTCTCAGAGCCTCTGAGAAAAGACCCAACCAATGACATGACGCTCCGTGTAAGGCTTGACTACTAAACCAGCAAAGGAGATTAGTTATGCCTTTGTACAGGTTTGGTGAAAATGACATTTTCAGAAACCGAGTTAAGACTCACCCCCGCTGTCACTTTCTGATTAACAACGGACAGGTAGCTTACAATAAAGAAGTCTTAGCTAAGGGTGTCAACGATTCTGCGAGCCCCCGCAACGTAACGCATGTGCCGCAAGGTCACATCAGTCTTTATGAGATGAATGTGGACCGCAACGAATCAGCACACACGTTTGATGCGGAGACAGGTGGCGGCGTCCAGACAATGATTTTCCCCTTCACTACGAAGGCTGGAAACCTTACATCGTTCAAGACCGTTTCAACGTCCACATTCCAAAGACACTCGTTTGGCGACATGATGACAGGCAGCTACCCGCTGTCTTCTTCGATTGCGATTGAATATCATAATGCCAAGGCAGACGAGTATGCAGGATGCATGGATTCTCGCCCGCACATCAAAGCTCTCAGGAATACCTTACAATATTATTCTTATATGAGCCCACACTTTTCGTGGGTTTCGTCTGGAGCACACGGCACTTGGAATAAGAGCACCGAGCAGATGGCTTTGGTGACCGTACCTTCAATCTTCTATGGCTCTTCAATTAAAAAGGGTACAGTGGATTTAAGATTCTACATCACTGGTTCACTTGTTGGTCAACTAAAGGATGTTCGACAGAATGGAGAACTCATTCAGGTGCTGCCTGATGATGCCAATAAGGGCAAGGTCGCAGGTGTTGTGCTTTACAACGAGGGCTTTATGGCACTCACTGGTAGTTGGAACTTGCATGGAAGTTATACCGACTTCTACCGCTCTTGTCCAGACTGCCGAACAGCCATGGACCCTGACCACCAAGCACCATACAATCCAGTCAAGGAAGCACCTAAGTGGGTTTATTGGGGCACCCTCGGCAACCCTGCTGATAAAACCTGCAATGCAGACCCCGCAGACCCGAGTGTGACACTTTGCCCCTCTTCCAGTTGGTCTTTGGAGTTCAAGGGAACAAATTATGTACCCGTCCTAACAATGCTTGCTCACGCAAAGAAGGGCGAATTAAATCACTCAAACAACCCAACCTACGTTGACTTTGGGCAGGACGATAACACCGCCATCACTGGTCGGCGTACACAATATTTCGAAAAAAGAAAAAAAGAACTTGCCAACGTCGTCAAATCGTATTATACTAATACTAGTGCAAGCTTTGCGAAGACAACATACATTTCCAAAGTTGGGATTTATGATGAGGATAAAAACTTAATTGCCGTCGCCAAAGTTGCAACCCCTGTTAAGAAGACAGAGGACAGAGAGTATACCTTTAAGATTAAATTGGATTTTTGATGATATTAGGCTTGGATGTTTCGACCTCAATTACTGGGGCGACAGTTTTAGACAAAGACGGTAAAGTTACAAGATGTGAGATTTGGGACTTCCGCAATAAAAAAAAGTACCCCACCTTTCTTAGCAAGGCAGAGGGTGCAAAAAAATATCTTGCCGAGATATGGGACAAGCACGAGATTGAAGCAATTTATATTGAGCAATCGTTGTCTCGATTCCGACCCGGCTTTTCTTCTGCAAAAACTATCTTAACATTAGCTAAATTTAATGGTATAGTATCATGGTTGTGTAAAGATGTTTTTAGAATTGAACCCGAATTCCTCGGGGCTACCGCAGCACGAAAGACCTGTGGTATTGAAATTAAGCGAGGCGAGAATGCAAAAGAAAAAGTTTTACACTTTTTACTTGACAAAGAGGATAGTTTTGTTGTAGACTATACAAAGCATGGTAATCCAAAGCCCGGTTCATATGACCGTGCTGACAGTTTGGTTATTGCTAGAGCAGGATATAGACAGTGGCAAATAAACTCAACATCATAGAAGGCGTCTTGGGCGACTACTACCGCTCTGGTAGTGAATTACTATTCTATTGCCCCAAGTGCAAACATCATAAGAAAAAGCTTTCGGTCAACCTAGACAAAGACAAATTCAAGTGCTGGGTATGCGACTACAGGGGCAACTCTGTCCACCGTCTGGTTCGACGCCATGGCAACTTCCAACAGCAGCAGGAGTGGAGGAAGTTGTGTCCCGAGGTTGACATTGCATCGTTTGATGACCTGTTTGGAGATAATGACGGATACGAGGAGGTACCACAAACAGTGAAGCTCCCAGCGGAGTTCCGTTCATTAGCCAGCAAGAATGCCTCTCTCGCAGCCAAGCCTGCCAGAAGATTTTTATATGATAGGGGCGTGACCCGTGCGGACATTCTCAAGTGGAAGATGGGTTATTGCACCAGCGGAGAGTTCGAAGAGAGAATTATTATTCCGTCATTTAACATAGATGGCGATGTAGATTATTTTGTAGCTCGCTCCTACGGCAACAATTGGAAGAAGTATATGAATCCAGCAGCGAGCCGAAACATTGTGTTTAATGAATTGTATGTTGATTGGGAGAGTGACTTATCTATTGTTGAGGGCGTCTTTGATGCAGTTGTCGCAGGGAATGCAGTCCCTATTTTGGGCTCATCCTTGAGAGAGGATTCAAGACTTATTCAGAAGGTTGTCGAACACGACACCCCAGTTTACATTGCGCTGGACCCGGACGCAGAGAAAAAAGCAATGAATTTAATTAAGCGGCTTCTTTCGTATGATGTGGAGTTGTACAAGGTGCCTATTCACCCTTACTCTGATGTAGGGGAAATGAGCAAGGAAGCATACCTTGAGCGAAAGAACGCCGCAATACAAATGACTCCACAAACATTTCTTAGTAGTATGGTGGCTACGATTTAGGAGAGAACATGGGAACCAAGTTTGCCCACATTGCGGATACTCATATCCGAAATTTGAAATATCATTATGAATACAGGCATGTATTCCAGCAGATGTATGAGGTCTTGAGAGAGCAACAGGTGGATTATATTATCCACTGCGGAGATATTGCTCATACCAAGACCCAGATATCTCCAGAGTTTGTTGAGATGGCAGCAGACTTCTTTACTAATTTGGCGACTATTGCGCCAACATATATTATCTTAGGCAACCACGATGGCAACTTGAAGAATAGCAGTCGTCAAGATGCGTTGTCTCCTATCATTGATGCGTTGAATTTGCAGCACCTCCATTTGCTCAAGGGGGCTGGCGAAACTGTTATCGACAGTAAGCACTGTTTGAACGTGCTAAGTGTTTTTGATGAAGAGAATTGGGTCACCCCGTCCGATAACGACAAGATTAACATTGCTTTATATCACGGCTCTGTATCAGGTGTCACGACTGACTCTGGGTGGGTCATGGAACATGGCGAGCATCCGATTGAGATTTTTGAGGGGCATGACTTTGCTTTCCTTGGGGATATCCATAAGACAAATCAGGTGCTTGACGAAGAAGGGCGTGTGCGCTATTCTGGCTCCACAATTCAGCAGAACCATGGAGAGTCCAATGATAAGGGGTTCTTGATTTGGGATATTGAGGACAAAGACAAGTTTACTGTCGAGCACTATATCCTGAAGAATCCAAAGCCGTTTGTTACAATCGCTTTGACTCCAAAGGGTCGCATCCCAAAGGGCACACAGATTGATTCTGGTGCTCGCCTGCGTCTAGTGTCGGACCACAATATTCCGCTGGACAAGCTGAAGAAAGCGGTTGACGTAGCCAAGCGGCGATTCAAACCAGAAGCAATTACTTTCCTTAATAGGGCAGGTTCTGCACGAGGCACAGTCGATGTAAACGGAGACTTTCAAAAAGAAAACCTCCGAGACATGGCAGTTCAAGAACGCCTGATTGGTGAGTACTTGAATGACTATGAGATTGAAGATGAGCTTTTAGAGCGAGTCTTCGATATCAACAGAAAATATAATTCTATTGTCGAAGCGGGAGAAGAGGTTCAACGAAATGTTAACTGGAGCTTGAAGTCTCTAGAGTTTGATAACCTCTTCAATTACGGCGAGAGCAACAAGATTAACTTTGAAAATCTGAGCGGCATCGTTGGAATCTTTGGCAAGAACTTTTCTGGGAAGTCGAGTATTATTGACAGCCTGTTATGGACATTGTATAACTCTACCTCGAAGCGAAACAGGAAAAGTCTGGACATTATCAATCAGAATCGTGAGTACGGTAGCGGCAAGGTTGAGATTGAAATCGGAGATAACACACTTGTTGTTGACCGTCGTAGTGAAAAATATGTCAAGCGCCTGAAGGGCGAGGAGACAGAAGAGGCAAAGACTTCACTTGATTTTTCCGTAACGAATGTGGTTACGGGCGAGCAAGAGTCTTTAAACGGAGAAACGAGAAACAACACAGACAAGAATATTAGAAAGTTCTTTGGGACGCTTGATGATTTCTTGTTGACCTCCATGTCTTCTCAGTTGGAATCGCTGGCATTTATTGCTGAGGGTTCGACACGTCGTAAAGAAATCCTTGCCAAGTTCTTGGACCTTGAGTTTTTCGAACAGAAGTATCGACTGGCTAAGGAGGATGCGGCAGACCTACGAGGTGCGCTCAAGCGCCTAGAAGAAATTAATTTTGAGGAAGAGTTGCAAGAGGCAACGCTGGCTGCTGAGCAGAATGAGGTTGAAACAAACGAGCAACAGAAGGTGTGTGAGTCGCTGAAGTCTCATTTGTCTGTCTTGAATGAACAATCAGCGGAAGTGGCTGCGTTTATTGATTCTATCCCGGCAGAGATTATTAATATTAAAGAGGTTACAGCAGAACACAAGTCAAAGACCGAAGAGGTTGATAGGCTGGTTGCAGAGAATCGTTCTTTTGGCAAGAAGCTTAAAGCCAACAGGGAGCTTGTGGACAAAATTGATTTGTTCCTAGAGTCATTTGACGTTGGTGGATATGAAGAAAAGCAGAAAGCCATTGAAGAGAGGCAAGAAGAGTTGTCTCAGTTGGCTCTTGACATTCGACGCCATCAAACAAAGCAGAAGGTAGAAGAAAAGAAGGTTGAATTGTTGAACCGAGTGCCTTGCGGCTCCGAGTTTAGCCATTGTCAATTTATTCGTGACGCTTATGCTGCTTTGGAAAGCCTTGGCATCACGAAGCAAGAGGTTCAGGAGCTTAGTCAACGCCAGTCTGGTGCTGAAGAAGCCCTTTCGCAGCTTGAACCAGAGATGGTGAACAACCATCTTGACAAATACCAACAAGTGTTGGACCGTAAGCGGGGCTTACAGGATGCGATAACTTCTTGGGAGTTGCAAATTGCCCAAAATAAGACCAATTTGGTGAAGCACCGGGCAGAAATTAAAAACCTGAAGCTTAAAATCAAGGAGTACGAAGATAATCGAGAGGCTATCGAGAACCTTGAGACGCTTTTGGCAGAAAAGGAAGAGATTTCCGGCGCTATTGCCAAGGTAGAGGTGAAAATTGCTGATTGTCAAGAAGATATTCTACAGTTATACAAGATTCACGGCTCCCTTGAGCAAAAATTAAATAATTTGAGCGAGCAACAACAAGAGTTGGAAGATTTAAGAGAAAAGTTCTCTGCATATGATTTGTTCATGCAGTGTATGCACTCCAACGGAATCTCTTTGGATATTATTAAGCGTGAACTGCCGATGATTAACGAAGAGGTCGCCAAGGTCTTGGCAAATGTTGTAGATTTCGAGGTATTTCTTGAAAATGATGAGAAGCGACTCAACATTCTTATTAAGCACCCAATGTTCGACCCAAGACCTTTGGAAATGGGCTCTGGTGCAGAGAAAACTATTGCTGCCATGGCAATTCGCCTTGCGCTCCTGAGCGTGTCCTCTATGCCGAAGAGTGATATCTTTATTCTTGACGAGCCGGGTACAGCTTTGGACGAAGAAAACATGGAAGGGTTCGTTCGAATTCTTGACCTTGTTAAATCGTACTATAAAACTGTTTTGCTGATTTCGCACCTTGACAGCCTGAAAGATTGTGTTGATATGCAGATAATGATTGATAAGAAAGATGGGTTTGCGAGCGTAAATCAGTAATTTACTTATCCACCTCCTATTTATAGTGACACACAATATTAGGGAGGTGTTGACAAATGGCAAGATTTAAAGCATTCGCCGACAAGCATGTAGAGAGGTTTATTTCTCGCAAGTTCTTGGCGTGGTTGACCGCAACAGGTCTGGCTGGATACGGTGTCGTTTCGAGTAGTGACTGGGTTGCAGTAACTCTGGCTTACATTGGCTCGCAAGCACTAGTTGACTTAGCTACACAATGGAAGCACGGACCAAAGGGGTAATTTCATGACTTGGTTAGCAGTAAAAGAATTCTGCAAGCAGGCTTGGAAGTTTGTCGTTGACCAGTGGCTATTTTTTGTAGCTGCGGTCATCGGCATTGCCGGTTTTATTGTTGGCGCACGGGGCGGCAAGAACACTGAAAAGGTGTTAGAGCTTCAGCGTAAGTCAGAAGAGGAAGAGAGTCAAGCTCGAACAAAAGCTAAGGAAGAAACAGAATCGGTCCTCAAGAAATTGGATGAAGACCTGTCCAAGCTTGAAAAGGAAGAGCGCAAGGAAATCGAAAAGATTCGTGAAGCCAAGAAGGAAGAGTTTGAGCAACAGGTTATCGACAATCGTGATAAGCCTTTGGACGAAATCGCAAAAGAATTAGCTGAGAAATATGGCTTGAATAAGGTGTAAAATGAAAAGATTAATCTCATTGATGGTAGCAACAAGTGTTTTATTTTCTACCACCCCAGCGTTCGCTGAAGAGGTGACGCCAACTCCACCTGCTCCTTTGACACTTAATCTAGATTTGCGTGTGACTCCTTTAACGCTGGGTCAGTCTGCACCATTTGAAGGTGTGCTGTTCACTAAAGACGCTGTGACTAAAATGCAGTACGACCACTCTCTAGAGCTTTCATTATTAAAAAATACTCACTCGTTTGAGTTGCGTGGATTACAGTTGCGATTTGATGCTGAACAATCGTTACGGCAAACAGAGCAGGAAATGTATGAAACAATCCTAACTTCTCGACTGGAAAGAATTCAAAAGCTGGAGGAGATGGCTTTGTCTAAGCGAGCCGACTGGGTGATGCCCGTCGCCATTGTTAGCTCTTTTTTAGTTGGAGCAGCCATTACTGTTGGCGTTACTTATGCGGTGAATCAATGAGCGACAAAAAAGATTGGGACTTAATTGCTGGCGTAGAGCAAGCAATAAAAAAAGAATATGGCGAGGATGCCATTCGCAACCCATCGACCGATTGGACCGACGAACAAGAAGCTGAGCACCTAAAACAATTAAAGGTTACTGCCCTCAAAGAACGCAATATTCGGAGCAAGTCTGAAAAGGTCGAGGTCAGCGAGGGCGTTTTTGTATCTAAGAAACTATTTAAGAAGGAAACGAATAACCGCACATGTCCGGTTTGCAAAACATATTCATTTGATTCCAGAGATGATGTGTACATGAGAAAATTTGAGTGCTGTTGGTCATGTTATATTGACCACGTTGAAGGCAGGGAGGAACGCTGGAAAAATGGCTATCGACCCAAAAAATAAAATTACTGAAGAGCAATACCAACAAGTGCTTAAAGAAGAGTTCGCAGCAATGCTCCGTGAATATCTCAGTGCCCAGCCTTTGGAAGAAGGAATCATGGACAGTCTTAAAGGCGGTGCCAAGAAAATTGGCAGTGCTTATGTTAAGTTGTTTAAAGCATATGCAGATATCCTGCAATCAGAGTTTGGTCAAGAGCCGCCCGCTGATGTGCCCACCCCGCAGGAGATGGGGCAAGAGTTGGCTCAAGGCGACGAGGCTGGTGCCGACGGTGAGCTTAATGATTTTCAGAGGGCAATCCAAGACCTTGCCAAAGACCCTAAGATTGATGCCGCCGCACAAGACATTGTAAATAAAATTATGGGTCAGGCGCAGCAAGTCGATGACAAGCTTGGCGGCGATGAAGAGGGCGCACAAGAAAAAACGCCCGACTCTGATAAGTTACTTGACCTTCTTGATAAGGTCATGGATGAGTGGGACGCTATTCAGAATAAAACAAGTGATAAAAACCTTAAGAAGTCTATGGACTATATAGAGAAGGTGGCAGTTGCCGAACAAAAGGAGAAAAGTCAAAATGGCTGAAGTAATTGATATTGTGAACGGTATCTCGCAAGTAATGGCGAATACATACGATGGTGCTCTCGATGAGAACGGTGAGCCCATCAAAACTGGATTAAAGCGAGAGGAAGATGTTGCCATCACCGACCGTCGTGTTATGGACGGGTTCAAGGTTAAGATGGTAGGCGACCAGCTTCATATCAAGTATCACGGAGAGGTGACTATGACAGAAGCCCATGGTGATAATTTTGAAACAGACCTCAGCCAAATGATTGCAGACATTGCGTCCTACCTCAAGAAAGAATATAAGAAGGTCACTGGCTCAGCCCTCAAGCTCGAAAAGCAGGGAGACATTGAGGCTATTGTCCAGTCAGTCGGCGCTCACCGAAATTGGGTTCAGGCAACCTGCGTGTATACACTTGGTGGTTTGGGCGAGGCTGTTGAGGGCGCTCTGCAAGGAAGCGACGAAGACCGTCTTGATAAGTCCATCCGCAGTTGGCTGGAGCTTGGACCGTCAGGCAAAGCAAAGAATGATAAGCGTCCAGCTACCAAGGAAGATTAAAAATGAGACTGACAAGAACACGATTGAAGCAGATTATCAAAGAAGAGTTCGAAGCGGCGACCAAAGAAGCTGATATGGGCAGTGACCTCGTTAATGCAGTGCTTGATATGCAGCAGACTCGTGGCAACGAGTACACTGTAAAGATTCTTAGAGAGTTGGCTGATGATATTGAGCGAGAGTCAAACCAACAAGGGGTAAGATAAATGAAAATTACACAAGGAAAATTAAAGCAGATTATTCAAGAGGAGCTTGCCAAGCTTCAAGAGGGCGATGAACATTCCAGAACAATCTCCCAGATTGAAAGGATTGGCGAGGAGATTAGTCGTGTCGCTCGCATGTCTGCCGACCCAGCGGTGCTTGAGCGTCTTGAGATGATTGACGATATGATTACCGACCTTCTTGCACAGATGCAGGGCGTTGGACCCGCACCAAGATAATTTTTAAGAGCAGAGAAGCATGAATGTCGCAGTACCTAACGAAACAGCAGATACTAAAGGAAATCGTCCAGTGCGGTAAAGACCCCGTATACTTTCTCAATAACTACGCAAAAATTTCTCACCCGATGCACGGTCTGATTCCCTTTCGAACCTATGACTTTCAAGGCGACCTGCTCCAAGACTTCAACGACCACAGATTTAACGTAATCCTAAAAGCCCGCCAGCTTGGTATTTCCACCATCACAGCGGGCTATGTTGTTTGGATGATGTTATTCCACCGTGATAAAAATGTTCTTGTCATGGCAACAAAGTTCGGCACAGCAGCAAACTTGGTCAAGAAGGTAAAGAATGTTATGAAGCATCTTCCTGCTTGGCTACGCATTGCAGATATTAGTGTGGACAACCGAACATCGTTTGAACTAACAAATGGTTCGCAGATTAAAGCTTCTTCAACCAGTTCAGATGCTGGTCGTTCAGAAGCACTTTCTTTGCTGGTTATTGATGAGGCTGCACACGTCGAGGGGCTTGAAGAGTTGTGGACTGGTCTTTAT
>MDSZ01159769.1_pt1 | contig 10239 bp, 8 predicted proteins | sample 811201 | NCBI WGS metagenome assembly MDSZ01 (sample SAMN05326647, study PRJNA326480) | marine metagenome | isolation source: seawater | place: Indian Ocean: North | collected 2010 | reverse complement strand
GAGATTACAAATGTGCGATTGATATGCAAGAGCATGAACTTAGACCTAAGTGTGTGATGAGAGCTGCAACTTTAGCAGAACAAGCAACATCTGATACTGCAAGAACAACTGCTGGTTATCAAAAGACTGGTGATTTAATTACACTACCATACACGAATACTGTTATGACTGAAAATTCTTTTGCAACAACATTAGAAAATGTCCAACCATATATGAAATTCTCTTGGGTGGGTTCAATATTCTTATCACCAGAGGGTGATGAATGGTTTGAAACTGAAACTGCACCAGCATTAATTGTCAATGTTGATGGTAACTTTGATGCAGTTTTAGCTGCAAATCAAAATAGAATAGGAACAGTTTGGAACGCATGGGAAACTCAATGGAGTGGTGTTGTAGATACTTCAGGTATTATTAACAGATGGAACGCTGGAAGAAGAAGATTTGGAAGGGTATTACAAACTACTAGAACAGATTTAGCAAGAGTTGGTTTACGAAGTCGAGTGGTAGAACAAATAGATGAAGAATCACAAGGTACTAGAGTTATATCAAGAGCAATGGTGCCATTTGTTCGTCCAAGAAATATTACTGTTACTGGTATTGGATTTAAACCAAATACTAGAGTATATGCTTTCTTTGATAAAAAAGATGTCAATGCATATGTAACACCATCATCCACAACATATACTTCTGATACAACTGTAGCAGCTGCAAGTCCTTTAATTACAACATCATCTGGAAAAATAGAATGTACTTTTGCAATACCAGAACATAGATTTGCTGGACAAGAGAATGTTCCAAAATTCCAAACTGGTGAAGTTGAATTTAGATTGACTTCAAGCTCTACAGATGACAGAACTACTGACCCAGTTACAGCAGGACAAGCAATTTATCATGCAAATGGTATTTTAGAAACAGAACAAGAAACAATTATAGCAACTAGAAATGGTAGATTTGTACAAGACCAAGTAAATCAAACTACTAGTAGAGAAGAACAAAGAACTGTTACTCAGTTCTTAGGTTGGTTTGACCCACTTGCACAAACTTTCTTGTGTGATAAACAAGGTGGTGCATTTATAACTAAGGTAGATTTATATTTTGCACAAAAAGATGATAATCTTCCTGTTACCGTACAGATAAGAAATGTTGTAAATGGATATCCAGGCAAAAAAGTTCTTGCATTTGGAGAAAAAACTTTAGAACCAAGTGATGTTAATATCTCTGATACAGCTGCAACTGCAACAACATTTACTTTTGATTCACCAATTTATCTTAAAGAAAATCAAGAGTATTGTATTGTTGCTATGACACAAAGTTTAAATTATAAAGTATGGATATCTGAATTAGGACAAACAGATATTGGAGGTTCAAGACAAGTTTCAGAACAACCACATCTTGGTGTATTATTTAAATCTCAGAACAACTCAACTTGGAACGCAGTTCAATCTCAAGATTTAAAATTTACTTTATATAACGCTGCATTTACTGTAGGAACTGGAACACTAACATTAACAAATGACAACATTGGTGATTCTGTAACTGCTGAAGATGGAAGCACTACTGTTTACGGTAGAAGACTTTTATCAAATCCAGTTGTTTTAACAAACAGCTCTACTGCATGTCAGATTAAACACGCTGACCATGGCATGTATTCTACATCAAATAATGTTAAGATTACAGGAGTTAGTTCTGGTATATCTACAACATTAGATGGTGCGATTACTGCTACTGCAACTTCCTTAACACTAACTTCTGCAACAGGATTTGAAGCAAGTAGTTTATCTTCAAGGTGTTATGTGAAGATAGGTAATGAGATTATGTTTGGAACATTGTCATCAACTACTATTTCTAGTTTAACTAGAGGTGATGACAGCACAACAGCTGTTGCACACGCAGATGATGCTACAGTAGAATTATATCAAATACTTAAAACACCGTTAACAGAAATTAATAAAACACATACTGCAATTGCAAACATACAATTAGATTCATATACAGTTTCACTTACAACTGCACCAACAATAACAGGTGCATCTACTACTGCTGAGGTAGGAGAAACACAAGTATATGCATCTGAAAATTATAGATACGAAACAATGAAAACTATAATAGGTGCATTGGAATTACCAGATACAACAATAACTTCAAAGGTACGAACTACAACTGGTACAAGTCCAGCTGGTTCTGAAAGTTCCTTCTCTACATTATCAACTGGAGTAGCATTTCCATTAAATGAAAACTTTGATTTTGACACCACAAGAATAGTTGCTTCTTCTGTAAATGAAACAAATGAGTTAAGTGCTGCAAAATCATTATTCATTCCAATTACTTTAACTTCAACAAATACAAATGTATCACCAGTTATTGACTTGGATAGAAAGTCTATGATTTGTATCGGTAATGTTATTAACAATGTTGACAGTTCTTCAGATGTTTATCCTACCACAGATTACAATGCATCTACAGAACCATCTGGTGACCAGAACGCATTTATCTACGTTACAAAAAGGGTTGCATTAGAAAATCCTGCTACTGCATTGAAGGTATTCTTCGCAGCTAACAAACACTCTAGTGCTGAACTAAAAGTTATGTTTAAAACACTAAGGTCTGACTCTGCTGATGACTTTGATGATTTAGGATATACATTCTTTAATACAACTGGAACTACAGATAATGTTACACCTTCATCTTTAGATAGAGATGATTTACAACAATATGTTTATACCGCTGGTGTAAATGATGATGGTATTGGAGAACCTTTACCAGAATTTATCCAGTTTGCAGTTAAGATAGTTGGACAAGGAACTAACGCAGCTCAACCACCAAGAATAAGAGATTTAAGGGTAATAGCACTGGCAACGTAATATGACAGAATATGTACAAGTAAAAGATAAAACTGATTTAGTTAGAGATACACACTCTAGTGCAATTGTAAATAAAAATAAAGGTGCATACGAACTTGCAAAGAAAAGAGCAGAAGCTGCACAAAAACAAAGAGATGAACTAAGAAGTGCAACAAGAGAGATAAATAATGTTAAATGTGAAATACATGAAATTAAATCTATGTTAAAAACTTTATTGGATAAAAACTAATGGCAATAACAGCATCACAGGTAGGTACAGCAAATACTCTGGAACAATTTAGAGTACAATTTAACAATCTTCAAACAGATGTTTCTGGTTTAGAAGCTGGTACATTAAGTTATACTTCTTTATCTGCAACAACAATATCTACCTCAGAACTTACGGTCACATCTTCATTTTCAGCATCTTCAGTTGTTTTTGAAGGTGATACAGATGACGATTTTGAAACAACACTTAGTGTTGTAGACCCTACTGGTGATAGAACTGTATCCTTACCTAATGCAACAACGACTTTAGTTGGACAAGACACTACTGATACTTTAACAAACAAAACTATGACAACACCAACACTTACCACACCAGTAATCAATGCTGGTGCTCAACTAAAAAATGGTGCAACAAGTGCTGGTTTCGCAGAGTTCTATGAGGATAGTGATAACGGTACAAATAAAGTAACATTGATAGGGCCTGCTTCTACAGCAGATGTAACCCTTACTTTACCAGCAGAAACAGGAACAGTAATATCTACTGGTACAACTGCAAACACACTTATTACAGCACAAACATCTATTAGTTCTGGTGATATTGTTTCTGGTTCTGATGAATTATTAGTTAGTGATGCAAGTGCATCTGCATTTAAAAGAATTACGGTTGATAACCTAATCAGTTCTGCTGGTGGTTTAACATCTGTTGCAGCTGATAGCACGCCTCAACTTGGTGGAGATTTAGATGTAAATGGCAATGATATTGTTTCAGTATCAAATGGAAATATTAATATATTACCAAATGGTTCTGGTGTTGTAAATGTTGATGGTAATGGTTCATCTGGTGGTGTAACTATATCAGATGGTTCTATTGATATTAGAACAGGCACAGGTAGTATTGCACAAATGAGATTTTTCTGCGAAAGTTCTAACGCACACGCACAAACATTAAAAGCACAACCACACTCTGCTAGTAGTAGTTCAACACTAACATTACCAGCTGCAACTGGTACTTTGATTGGTACAGGTGATACAGGAACTTTACCACTTGCCGCTATGGATATAGATGGTGGAACAGATATAGGTGGTGCTTTGGAAACTACAGACTTAATTATTGTAGATGATGGTGCTGGTGGAACAAATAGAAAAGCTGCATTATCAAGAGTGGTAACATTGATGACAGCACAAGGATTTAGTACAGATGACCCTACTGCACTTGCAATTGCATTAGGATAAAAGATTATAAATAGAGTTATAATAGCTATTAAACAGGAGTAAACAAATGGCAGATGACGCACAGGTTTCAATACAAGCCACAATCTTACCAGACGAGATTGCAAAAACTCTGACTGGAACTATGACTGTAACACCAGATGACGCAAATGACAAATGGTATTACAAATTAACAGCATGTACAACTACAAGTACAGATTTAATTGCTGGTAACTTTTTAGATTACACAGCAGTTGATGACGATACTGCACCAACAGCAGTCCACGCAAATGATTTAGTTAAATTCTTATTTGTTCAGAACACAAGTTCAGCAGATGGTGTTTACATTGTTTTTGACGGTGGAACAGCTGCAAATGATGTTGCAGATGGTATATTTATTGGGCCATCACAAACATGGTTTGGTAGACTACCAAACACAACAGTTGGAAATCTTCACGCAATATCTTCAGACATTGGAGATGCTGGTGATGCAACTGCAAATTTAATAGTGTGTGCATTATTAGATGACGTTGCTTAAGGAGTAACAAATGGCTAATACATTTAAAAATAAAACATTTGGTGGTGGTAATGTAGCAGCAAATTCGGATATGAGTATCTACACTTGTCCTTCCTCAACAACAACAGTTGTGATTGGATTGACAATCGCAAATTTGACTTCAAGTCAAATAACTGTTGATTTAAAGTTAGATGCAAGTACAAATGTACATCTTGTCAAAAATTTGCCCATACCTGCTGGTTCTGCTTTTGAATATATGTCTGGAAACAAAATTATTCTACAGGCAGGACATAGTATAACAGCACAATCTGATACTGCAAACAGTTGTGATGTAGTAATGAGTATTATGGAAATAACATAAGGGGTAACTAATGCCAAGTTATATCGGTAAAGAACCACAACAAGCGTATAATTCTCCAGATAAAGATAGGTTTAGTGGAGATGGCTCTACAACTGAGTTTACTTTGTCAAGAACTGTTGCTAACGCTGCAGATTTGGAAGTGTTTGTGGGTAATGTTCAACAAGAACCACTTGTTGCATATACAACAAGTGCTCAAACATTAACATTTACAGGTGCGCCTGCAACTGGTTCAAATAATATCTATGTAGTACATAGAAATGGTGGTATGCAAACATTAGCACTTCCAACTGGTCAAGCAGGAGATTTTTCTAGTGTAACTGCTAGTGGTGATGTGAGTGTTACTGGTGATTTAACTGTTACTGGTAATATTATTGGTGATGTTGAGATAACTGGTACGACTCCTAAATTAACTATCGGTGATGCTGGTGCTGAAGATTCTACATTGTTATTTGATGGAAATGCACAAGATTACTACATTGCGTTAGATGACTCCGCTGACGATTTGTTAATAGGTTTGGGTTCTACTGTAGGAACTACACCTGCTTTAGCAATTGATGAAAATTTACTTGCAACATTTCATGGTGGAATTACAATGGCTGGTACAACACCAACTCTTACCATTGGTGATGCTGGTGCTGAAGATACTAAAATAGTATTTGATGGTAATGCTAAAGATTTTTATGTAGGACTAGACGATAGTGCAGATAAATTAGTTATTGGAGAAGGTTCTACCGTTGGAACTAATAATATACTTACAATAACAGATGATACAGTAACAATTGGTGATGCAGCTGCTGTAGATACTGCATTAGTATTTGATGGAAATGCACAAGATTACTACATTGCATTAGATGATTCTGCTGATGACCTCTTAATAGGTTTAGGTTCAACTGTAGGAACAACTCCTGCCATTTCTATAGATGAAAATTTAGCAGTAACCACTTATGGTGATATAACTATGACTGGTGCTACACCAACCTTAACGATTGGTGATGCTGGAGCTGAAGATGCAAAGATTGTATTTGATGGTAATGCTCAAGATTTCCATATAGGTTTGGACGATAGTGCTGATGACTTAGTTATTGGTAAAGGTTCTGCATTAGGTACAACTCCTGCTATTTCTATTGATGAGAATTTAAAAACAACTTTTGGTGGTGCGACTGTGGGTGCAACAAATACTGCAAACGCAACAGGTTCTACTACATTAGATTTTGATGCTTATCAAAATTTTGTGTTAACTTTTACAGGAAACGTAACACTTGCAAATCCTAGTACAGAAAGTGTTGGGCAGTCTGGTATCATAGTAATAATTCAAGATGGTACGGGCTCGAGAACGATTGCAGTTGGCACAGATTACGAATGGCCTGCTGGAACAGCAACAACAATTAGCACTGCTGGTGGTGCAGTTGATATCATACCATATTTTATTAAGGCTGCAAATTCAATACAACTGGGTGCAGCTCAATTGGCATTTGCATAGTGAGGATAGAAGATGACATTAAATAATGAATTTTGGCAAGCTCCTGCTTCTGGTGGTTATGAGATAGACGCTGGAGCATACGCAGATGATTCAGATGGAAAGTTTCATTTACCTGTTACATATTATTTGAATAAACGTGCAAGTTTAATGTATTGGTATAGAAATGATTATGCGAATACTTCTGCTGGTACACAATATGGTGGATTTGGAAGTAATTCTAACGATTTTGCAACTGCAATATTACACTCTACAGGATATATGTATTATGTAAGTGCATATTCTCATAATAATAGAGCAATATATCATAACTTGAAAACAACTACAGTTGCAACATCTAATATGAGAGCGCATGACCAATGGCATCAATTCCACATATATTGTCCAGAAAGTGGAACAAATGCTGGTGGAGTATATCTTGATGGTGTTAAAACGTGTCAATTTACACCAAATGATTATGCAGATATATTTTGGATGCACGTTGGATTTGTAGGTACTGGTTCTTTTTTTACAAATGAAATGGTTGATGATATAGGAGATAATCATAAAGGGCCAACATATATGGCACAATTTTACTTAGAAACTGCATCATCACCAAAGACAAATGAGAATTTACATGACTCTGGTAGTGTTATAGATTTAACAGATGCAACAGATTTTGATTTAAACGGAACAGGTGCAGAGAATAGTGGTGAGGGTTCTGGATTATTTATGTTTGGTGCTCAAGGTACAACAAGTAGTTTAACTGCTAATAGTAATACATCAGCACCAGCTGGGGGTGTTGCAGATTGGGCAACAGACGGTAACTGGGCATTATCAACGGATAGTACAGTCTTTCCATTTAGTAAATGGTATGGTGCATAATGTTAATTAGGAGAATAAAATGTGGGCAATAATTGTAGATGATGGTTCTGGTGGTAGTAAAATAGACACAATAATAGATAGGGCAAAAACTTTTACAAATCCTAACAATGATATTACATATGGGCCAGAGATATTTTCATTATGGAGTGATTCTGAAAGATGGGCAATAGGTGTTGCAAAAGTTAATGCTGGAACAGAACCAGACCAAAAGTTTTACACAAGAGGGACACCATCATATGCTATTGCATCAGCAGGTGTTGTAACTGAAACTATTCCAAAAACTGCGATTGCGTTATCAACATTGAAAACAAAATATACAGAGCAGACAAAACAAACTAGTCATATGATGATAAAAAGATATAGTTGGTTAGCAGAAAGAAAAACTTTTGCTGGGACAGCAGTTCCAAGTGCTGTAACTTCTCACATTGCTGCTATAGTTTCTGCATGTCAAACAATATGTACTAAAATTGATGATTGTAGTGATTTAGATGCATTGATGGCACTTTGGACAGTACCAGAAAGTGGTAATGCACCAATAGATGACTGGCCTACAGCATCAAATACTGTAGCTGCATATAAAAGAATATAAATAAAAGATAAGGATTGAAACATGCCATATTTAGGAAGAAGTACAGACGGTTTTGGAATAAGAGATAAATTTCAGTTTACTGCCTCTGGTAGTGAAACAACTATTAGTGGTTCAGATGATAATGGTAGAACTCTTAAATTTTCAGACGGAAAATATGTAGACGTGTACTTAAACGGTGTGTTATTAGATAGTGCAAATGACTACAACACATCAACTGCAAACACTATAGGTGGTTTAACAGCATTAACTGCAAATGACTATATGGAAATAGTTAGTTATGATATTTTCTCAGTTGCTGATGTTGTTCCTGCTAGTGGTGGTACATTCTCTGGTAATGTAACTGCATCCTCTAATTTAACCGTAAGTGGTGACTTAACTGTTACTGGTAATATTATTGGTGATGTAGAAATAACTGGAACTACACCTAAACTAACAATTGGTGATGCTGATGCTGAAGATTCTATTCTTTTATTTGACGGTAATGCACAAGATTTTTATATCGCACTAGACGATAGTGCTGATGATTTATTGATTGGTCTAGGTAGTACAGTTGGTACAACCCCAGCAATCGCAATTGATGAAAACCTACTCGCAACATTTCATGGTGGTATCACTATGGCTGGTACAACACCTACGTTAACTATAGGTGATGCTGGTGCAGAAGATACTAAAATAGTATTTGATGGTAATGCTAAAGACTTCTATATCGCATTAGATGACTCTGCCGATAAAATGGTTATTGGTGAAGGTTCTACCGTTGGAACTAATAGTATACTTACAATAACAGATGATACGTTAACTATTGGAGATGCTGCCGCTGTTGATACTGCGATTGTGTTTGACGGTAATGCTCAAGATTATTATATTGCATTAGATGATTCTGCTGATGACCTTTTAATAGGTTTAGGTTCAACTGTAGGAACTACTCCAGCAATTGCAATTGATGAAAATTTATTAGCAACATTTCATGGTGGTATCACGATGGCTGGTACAACACCAACTCTAACGATTGGTGATGCTGGTGCCGAAGATACAAAGATTGTATTTGACGGTAATGCTCAAGATTTTTATATTGCGTTAGACGATTCTGCTGATGATTTAGTTATTGGTCTAGGTAGTACGGTTGGTACAACTCCAGCAATATCTATTGACGAAAATTTAAAAACACAATTTGGTGGTGGTGCCGTAGGAAAAACTAGTACTGCAAATGCAACAGGTTCTACTACTTTAGATTTTGATGCTAATCAAAATTTTGTTCTTACTGCAACAGGTAACATAACTCTTGCAAACCCTAGTACAGAAACAGTTGGGCAAACTGGTTTTATTGCCATAATTCAAGATGGCACAGGCTCAAGAACTTTATCGCTAGGCACCGATTATGAATCACCTGCTGGTGGTGGTATTACACTTACAACAACTGCTTCTGCAACAGATATAATACCATACGTTGTTGTCGCTGCTAATAGGGTTGCACTTGGAACTCCACAATTAGCATTTAGTTAGGAGATAATATATTATGTCAGGCCCTCTCGGTTCACACGAATTAATGTATGCCACAGGCAGCAATTTCTATGAACATCAAATAGCAAGTAGTACTCGTTTTAACGGTACAGGATATCTAAATGATGCAAGGTCTGGTGATGGTTCTAATTCACATGGTACAATTTCATGTTGGTTTAAAAGGGCAAAATTAGGTTCTTACCAATATATATTCTCAGCACATGAAGATGGTAACAATGCAGTTCGTCTTACTATTTTAGCTGATGATACATTAGAATTTAGAGGTGAAACATCATCTTCAGTTAAATTTGAAATAGAAACAACAAACGTATTTCGTGATACTTCGGCCTGGTATCATTTCGTTGGTATCATAGATATGGATAATGGAACACAAGCAGACAGGGCCCAAGTGTATATTAATGGCGAAAGACAAACCGTTTTAGATACTTCAACTATGCCAGCCGATGCTTCCCAAACTATGGTTCTTAATACTGGTGCTAATTTAAGAATAGGAGCGGCATCAGATGCATCATATGATTTTCATGGAAAGATAACGGAATTTGTGGTCATAGATGGGACAGCCCAGGCCGTAGGCGATTTCGGCGAGACCAAGAACGGCGTCTGGATTCCCAAAGACCCTAGCGGACTCACCTT
>MDSZ01016015.1_pt1 | contig 10239 bp, 6 predicted proteins | sample 811201 | NCBI WGS metagenome assembly MDSZ01 (sample SAMN05326647, study PRJNA326480) | marine metagenome | isolation source: seawater | place: Indian Ocean: North | collected 2010 | reverse complement strand
TACTCTAACTGCAGAAACAGGTATATCATTTTTTATTATTATTCACATTATTATTTATTATCTCATTTTAAAAGAAGAAGATTATTAATATCATTAACATAATTAATAGTAGCACTTCTACTACCACGAGCTACTACTACTACTATCACATCACTCTGTATTAATATTAATATGCTGATGATGATGATGATCTTGGAAGAAAGAATCGTTGTATTACTCGTACAGAGCCTAATACGAGCGCACTGACCTCGCACGCGCAATGCTGTAATTATCATTGAGTCTAAAATGCGTAGAAGTTCAACGACCACGAGGCGTGTAGTTGCTACTGGTTCAACATTACTGAAGCGGTTGCTGGCCGGGGATAGAGATGTGCCATACGTTCTTTTTCGTCACAAGTTTGACTACGGGGGTTCATGCGACTTTGAAAGTGACTTTTCAAAAAAGTATACCCTGTTTCCAGGGTCTTTTAATCCACTCCATTTCGGCCATAGATTACTTATGAACAGTGCCGCAAAATATATGGGAGATAATCAGTCTATGTTTTTTGAAATTGCGGCGTTACACCCGGACAAGGGGTATTTGGAGGAGAAAGATATTGTACGCCGTGTGTATCAGTTTTACAACAATGAAAGCGATGATAATAGAGCGGTGTGCCAAGAGTCATCGTACTCTGTGATCGTCTCGAGGGCAAGTCTCTACCTGGATAAGGCTAAAATATTTCCAAACTCCACGATTTTGATTGGGGCAGATACAATGGCGCGGATTTTGGACCCAAAATATTACGAAGGCCAGAGTATGGACAGTGTGGTAGACATGTTGCAAAAGATACGGTCATTTGGAGTGGCCTTTTTAGTGGCTGGGCGGGTCTCGCAGGAGAAGGGTAAAGGCGACATATTTTTGACGGGAAACGATATTCTTGAAACATGTGTGGAACATGAAGATTATAGAAAGCGAATTGACGACCTTGCTGTATTTAAGAGCATGAGCGAGGAAGATTTTCGAGCCGACGTTTCCTCAACGGAGCTGCGAGCGAAGCAATGATATCAGGGAAGAACCGTGGAAATTTCGAAGCAGCCCAAAAATAAAAAGAGAAGCTCGCGCAGCTATAGTAGAGGCAAGTAACAACATGAGCAGAGTCGTATCAACATGAGCAGAGTTGTATATGTCGAGAAAGAATAAGATGGCTTTCACATAATTTTTTTTATTACAGATTAAGAGATTTCCAAACTCTTGTGAATCTGATGACTTACTTTTTTTCATCGCAACACAAAAAAAATGTAGTAAGAAGCAACATCAGCAGCATCATGGCACTTCGTCTTCTCCCTATTGAGTGCGGGCTGAAACTAGTAAAATAGTGCTGTAGTAGAGTCCTCTCCCAACCTGACACCTCTTACTTAATATGTACGTATATATTCCCTATCAGGTGAAAATGCTTGACGACAATTTATGAATGATTTTATCTTCTTCTACTTCTTCGTCTATCATCATTAAATCATAGACGACGACTATTATCTATCTTCCTCCTTTCTTCTCCATTCTTTTTTTTTATTTATTATTACCTATCTTATTTTACAGAGTCGTCTAAAATATTTACTCCTTCATAGCAGAGACTACTACTATTAGTAGTAATAATAAAAAAATATGCTGCTAATTAATTATTAACTATTATTATTATGCAATCTAAATCTTCTTAATAATAATCAACAATAATCTAAGTCATCCTCCTCTGTTTCAATTCCATCAGAACGTGAATGTGATCCATGGCCATCCTGTTCGTTTTCAAAGGTTGTTGCTGTCTGTGCGTGGAGAAGGGATTTGACGATTGCGTGACTCGTGTATGCTTTGCCATAGACAAAGATGCTAACGTGGAAAAGATTTTCCTTCTTTACGAAGGAAGTGATCCCAGCAGATGAATTGAAGACAAAAGATATTACTTGCTCAGCAAGTAGCGCTGGTTTGGTATTTTTGGGGGACAGTGAAGGCGGCATCACGATTATGTCGAAGGACAAACCGAAGATGGGCGAGGACGTCTCGGGTTCGGCGTATAAATTTTCAACATACCAGACAAATGAGAATCGCCCATACGATCAACGCGTAACGCACTTGCATGCTTTCAAAAAAAGTAACTCTGATAGGCCACTTCTACTGAGTGTCGGCGACGGCATTGATCCGAGGCCCATCGACGTTCAAGAGATGGCGCATAGGGTGTCTCAATTACAACGTGGAAATTCGGCAAAAGAATTAAAAACAAATACCAACAGTGGGGTTACAAAGCCTTATCCAGCTAAGATAAAGTTCTGGAAAGTTGATCCCAAGAGCCTGCCTGTACTAAAGTGCTCTCATGAAATTGTAGTCTTTCAACCCCCGTTTGAAGAAATGCCTATCACGAAAATTGATATTTTGAGAGACTGTAGTCAGATTGCGATTGGACTCGCAGACGGCCGTGTTCTACTGATTGAAGGGGTTGATGTGACGCGTGATTCTGAACAAACACTGAGACGCCACATGTTTGCGGGGGTACCAGCAAGCGGCACACCAGTTACTTGCTTGTATTACACAACGCCACGCAGCAACCGATACGTAAATGTAAACACTTTGGCCCTGCAGCATGAAGGAAAAGAAGAGTCGACCACTGGAAATAGCATCAAAGCTAGTACAATAGGTGATGGTACGACAAATGTAAGCAAACCTGAAACAGTAAGCTCTCCAAATACAGAGTACCCGGAAAAAAGAGCGACTGCTGCCAGACAAAAGATTCAACACGTGAAACCCACACTATTCGTTGGTACTTCGAAAGGTATGCTGGCGTTTCCAAATATTGCGAATAAGTACCCAACCCATAGAATGTCGTTTAGAAACTCTTGCAATGAATTTCCAGGATGCAGTGTTAAAAATAATTGCGCCACTCTCAGTGCTGACGGGCACGTGATTGTGTCTCAAGAAGAAGGTCTCTTTTACTATGATTCAGAAGATCGCTTGGATTGTTACGTTTGCGACGGCCAGAAGGTAAATCTTAAGTGGTTCAATACATCTTCGTCGAACAAGCAGAAGAAAGGGTATATAGTACTTGTTATGGATGTTGGAAGAGGGCTACAACGAATCAATTTATACGATCTTGTCAATAAATACAGCGCATTTAGCATGACTTTGAGATCTTCGAATATGAATGGGAAAAAAGTCTCCAGCGAAAATTTAGCGAAGCAACCTGCGAACGGTGATTTTGGGCACGACATACGAACAACAACGGACAATGCCAACTTGCTCAACGTGGACGGCACAATCATGCATTTGCAGCGTCAATGGGGTCGATTAGTCATCATTACAAGCGTGCAGAAGGTCTATGTTCTGAAGGAAAAGGGGTTGGAAGAAAAATTAAACCAATTGTTTCGGAAGCACTTGTATCAAACTGCATTGAAACTTGTTAGTATCGAGCAGAAAGATGTAGGCAGCGGTCGCCGCATATACCAGATACATAAGATGTATGCTGAGCATATGTTTGATAAAGGCGAATATTCTAAAGCTATTGATCAGTACATTAAAACAATTGGCGGTACCGGGGTGCAACCATCTGATGTTATTCGTAGGTTTTTGAACGCAAAGCATCCTAGACGAATCGTCAATTTGACAAGGTATCTCGAAGCACTCCACATGCATCGCGACGGTGGCGTAACACCAGTTCACACGTCTTTGTTGATTAAGTGCTTTACGAAGCAGCAAGACAGCAAGAACATACAAAAATTTTTGTCCTCAAAGTTTGGTGAAAAATTCGATGCAAAAGCAACGGCGCAAGTGCTGCGTAAAGCTGGCTATGCAACAGAAGCCGCATCGCTAGCCGAACGATATGGTGAGAGTGAATTGTATTTGAGAATATTGCTTGAAGATTTGCATGACTGGGAGCGAGCACTGACTTGCATATCACAATTACCATTTTTAGACGCTGAGCTGGCTCTCAAGCAAAATGGAAAGTTTTTATTGCAGCAAGTGCCTGATGCGACTACAAAGTTATTGCAAGACATGTGTACGCAGCCACACGAAGCTGAGTTCGTAGATGATTACAACATAGATGATAATACAGGTTTACCATCACGAGAAACAACGTTTTTGCATGGGAAAGCGGAGGATTTTTTAAGCATTTTTGTCGATCATCCGTTGCACTTGAAGCGGTTTTTGTGGCACTGTGTCCATGCAACTGAGGTTTTGCCAGTTGCATCCTTGCCTTCCCCGTTGTATACGAGTAGCAAAAAATCGTTGGAAAAAGATCATGGCGATAGTAACATGGACCAAAACTTGGAAAATAAAGTACAAAAACGACGCGCTTGGAACAAGAAAAACAGAAAGTTCCGCTTGAAGTCGACATCAACATTGGTCTGGAATACTCTCTTAGAACTTTGCCTAAGAAAAGACGTTGCGCAGAAAGATATTGTTTCCCGTGTGGATACTTTACGAACAGACACTTCCACGTCATCGACAAGCTCAATGTCAAACACAAACAATGCAGGCACAAGTAGCAACTCTGGGGCAGGTCGTCAGCGTGGTCAAAGTGTGGTAACCAATGCAAAGGATTTGGTCGAACAGGAAACTTTAATGTTGCTGGAAGATGAGGATGCATCTTACGATAGTGATCATGCTATCGTCTTGATGCAACAGCATGGCTTCACAACGGGGCTGCTTTATTTATACGAGAAAAAGAAAATGTATAACATGCTTCTACAACATTACATGGACATGGGAAGAAATGCTGTTAACCCAAAACAGCAAGCCAAATATTCGCGTGAAGTCCTCGATAAGTGCAAACGTTTCGGAAAGCGAGACAAATCACTCTGGACGCAAGTGCTGACATATTTCTGTCACTCTAATGATGAACGCGCAGACGACAAACTTCGCCAGGTATTAAAATGTATTCAAGATGAAAAGATTCTCGATCCAATGATCGTACTCAAGATCATTTCAAAAAAGCCGTCGCTTCAACTCTCAATAGTCAAGGATTACATCGTTGGTCACATAGAAGCAGAAAAACGGCAAGCTGAAAAAGACACCCGAGACATAGAAACTTTGAAGGCACAGATAGATATGATCAAGACAGACAATGAAAAACTACGTACAAGAGCAAAAATTTTTACCAATACCAAATGCCATTTCACTGGGCATCCTTTGGATCTCCCTGTCATTCACTTCATGTCAGGATACTCCTACAATCTTGAAAACGTCCCAGATGGCCCTGATGGCAGAAGAGAATGCCCAAAGACAGCGAATGAATCTAGAAGAGTCTTCGAGATGTGCGACGCATTAAACTCAAAATCAACCCATCATGAGTCTTTCTTCAGAGAGCTAAACTTTAGTACACAGGATGGGGGAGATGGGTTCGACAAAGTTGCAGAATACTTTGGTCAAAATGTCTTTTCGTCTATTGATCGTAATGACAATAATTCCTCTGATATAAATGGTAGATTGGTAGGTCACCATGGGCACCAAAGTAGGTCTTTAAAATATTAGTGATGATTCATTAACGACGGGTTGTCTACAATCGCAATGAATGTTGACTGTCTTATTATGTGGAGGAGGAATAAATACACACACTCACACTCCCATATATCTTTTTTATTTAAACAAAATCTTTTTTATTAAATATCGGATTCTTCTAAGAAATATACAATATATATTACACGAATTTTTGTTCTCGTTTCTTCTCCCCCATATATTGAGAAATTTTCTTTACACGACGAATTACTTCAAAAGATTTAAAAAAAAAACTTTTGTCCAATAAAATCGTACGACTTGTACAAGTTTTTGTAAGATATATATATAATGCTTGTATCTAAAAGCAAAGAGCAAAAATATACACCTATAGTTCCTGTTTTGGTGGAGAAGAGCCCTTTGGTCCGCCAAATTCATCCCAGCTAATATAACCGTCTTTGTTTTTGTCTTCGTTAGCGAACAAGCCGTCAGGCATTTCACGCTCGTGCTCGTCGTGAAACCACTGTGCAACCTCCTCTTCGGTCAATTGGCCGTCTGGCGTGCCTTTCTCATCGATTTCGTTAAAAATATTTGGTTGGGGTTTGCCCTCTTTAATGCTCAAAGCTTCCACTTCGAATCTCAGGGTCGCTTTTGCCGGAATATCATCTCCCATAGCGCGGTCTCCATAACCAAGTGCTGAGGGTATGACTAGCGTCCTTTTCTCTCCAACGCACATATCAACAAGGCCATAGTCCCAGCCCTTGATTACCTGCCCTAAACCAAGGGTGAAGTGGAAAGATTGGTCACGATCATGACTGGAATCAAATTTTTTTCCAGGGGTGCCAGTTGGAGAAGATTCGTCGATTGTCCCCGTGTAGTGCATTTCAAGTTCGTCGCCACTTTTCGATTTACGATGCTCGTCGCAGTTGTTAGGCTTAAATGTGGTTTCTACCTTTAGGCCTTGGTCTTCACCCTCGTAGCCACTAGTAAGGATCGCCGTACTCATCATGAGGCTGGCAACAATATAGACTTTATTCCACATCATGTTTCTTCTAATATGTATTGAACGTTCGCAGTATCTTAAGGTTCGCTTGTGGTACATGTCGCCACGAGCTCGTCATCAATTGAAGTGCGTGCGGCGTGATGTGCCGATAAATATTAGTAGCGCTAGTATTAATAAAATAATAGTAGGTATCTTTTTTTTTTTCTCACTGTTTTAGTAGTAGAGGTAGTATGTATGTTGTTGTTGTCGTGGGCATTTCATTGCTCTCAAGCGTGTGGCTAGTGAGAGTGATAGCTCGCTCGTAGTGTTACCGGTTTGGTGTCCTAGCGCCATATTTAGATTGGTTGGATTAGCTTGTCGAAAGAGAGAAAAAGCAAACAACAACACGATCCAAATGTTATTATTATTATTAACAAAAGTAGCTGCTAGACTACGACGTTGGTGAGTTTTGTGCTAGCAGGCACCCTTCGCATACTCTCACTACAAAATTACTTCGTGGTGGTGTGTGGATCTTTTTGTGTCTCCTTTGCTTCCTCAACTACAGAGTGTACACAAATATAAATTTATGCAAACATATGGCTTTAGCATGCTTTATTATTATTCTCCTATTCTCTCTTCGCACAAGATCGACAGCCTAATTTTTATTATATGCCCTAGCACTAGCCTAGTAGGTGTAGGTGGTAGTAGAAAAGGTGTAGCTTTGGCTTCTTGTTGTGATATTGTTGATAATAATTAATAGCAATAAGAATGACATCATCACAGCATCTCATCGCTGCCCTGGCGAATCGGGCCACAGTGCGTAACCACCACGGATGCCCGGCGGCTGCAATAGAAAAGCTGAACGAAGCAATCATAAGACCAATGGCACAAAGGCGAGGGTCTATTTCTTCGCGCCGTGGATGGCTCTTGAAGCGAGGCGGCCTTTTTAAAACTACCTTTCAACGCAGATATTTTATCTTGCGGGGTAACGAGCTGCAGCGGTATCAAAATGATAGAGTCGCGGCAGAGGGGCCTACAAAAGCTAAAGCAATAATAAAAATGGAGGGAGTTGCAGACGTTCGACCTGCCGAAAACGACAACGGGAAATTGCCGGAAAATGCTATTGATATTTATTTTATAGACGGAAAAATTTTGACACTTTGTGCAGAGAGTAATAGTGATATGTTGGCATGGATAAAAGCCTTCAGCGTGTTCGTTTTTGTGCAACAAAAGGAAAATGCAAAAAGTGTAATTGAAGGGCCATTGGAGCATAGCCTAGATCATGGAAATACCTGGGAAATGAGGTATGTCATTTTGAATCCTGATCGAATATTGGTGTATGAGAAGGCTAGTGATGTCCAAGTTAAAGCCGGTAATGAGCGACCCGAACCACTATCAGTGTTGACGTTCACGGAGGAGTTCTACTGCAGTGATGGTAAAGGTGGAAACTGGGCTTTTCAAGTATCCGATTTTGATACATCATACTACTTTAGTGCCCCCGATGAACAACATCAAATGTTTTGGATGCACGCTATTGCTAGGATTATACGGAAGCTAAGAGCGGAGCGGGAGCACGCGTCCAGTGTGATTGAAAATCAAGTAGCTGCTAGTGAAGCCACAAATCCAATGTTTGGAGCAGTTACAAACAGTGTATCAGACACAACTGAAAATGTTGTCGAAGAGCCAGATTTGTCAAAAATCAAGCCAGGGACTGCGCAATTACTTTATGACTTTGTCGCTGAGTCTGAAGGCGAAATATCTGTGCCTGTAGATGAATTTGTTCAATTGGTCGAGAAATTGGACGAGGACTTTTGGATTGTCGATTATAATGGAAATAGGGGATTCGTTCAAAATGACTACATGGAAATTTTGAAACCGCTTGCTCCAAAACGAGCAGTGAAACGTGCCTCCCTAAAAGCTCGAAAAGCGAGTCTTAAGATGTCTTCTGCTGGTGCGCCACCGGGTGCGCCACCAGGTGCTCCACCATATGTAGATGCACAACCATACGCAGGGCGAAATGCTGAGGCTTACGAAAGGGAAATGGAAGAGGCTAAAAAGAAAGAAGAAGATATTAGGGCTAACTTGGCAGCAGAGGAAGCCAGAAAGCAGCAAGAAGAAGAGGAAAGAAAGGCTTTAATTGCGGCAGAGGAAGCAAAAAAGAAAGAAGCGGAACGAAAAGCAAAAGAGCTAGAGGAAGAAGAGCGACTTGCTAAAGAGCTTGAGGATCTAAAGCTAAAAGCTCAGGAGGAAGAGAGGAAACTCAAGGCAATTCAGGAGGCTGAACGTCTCAGGCAGGAACAATTGGAAATTGCAAAACGAAAGCAAGAAGAAGAAGAAAATGAGCGGCGTAAAAAAGAAGAAGAAGACAGGCGCAAGGCAGAGGCTGAACGAAGGCGGCTTTCTGCTGAACAAAAAGCGCAGGCGGAGGAGGAAGCTAAACGCTTAGCAGAGGAAGCAGCTGAAAAAGAGCGCATCCGCAGAGAGGAGGAAGCAAAGAAAGAGGCAGAGCGAAAACGTGCAGAGGAGTTGGCAAAAGAAGCCAAATTGAAGGAAGAAGCAAGATTGCGGGAGCTGAAAGAAGCTGCTGAGAAAAAGGCATTAGAGTTGCAGAAGAAAAAAGAAGCAGAAGCTGCATTGATGCGCAAAAGAAAAGAAGAGGAAGAAAAGGCTGCATTGGCTCGTAAAGAAAAGGAAGAAGAAGAAAGAGCTAAAAAACTCAAGAAAGCGAAAGAAGACGCAATTGCTGCAGAACAAAAAAAGAAGGAAGAGGAAGCAAAAGCTATTGAAAAGGCTGCTAAAGAAGCATCAAATGCTTTAAACGACTCCGTAACTAAAAATTCGGTGCAAGACTCCGCGAAAAGAAGAAAACTAGCTAATAAACGGCGAAGCATTATTGAGGAACGTAGAAAATCCAATGAAAGCAACCCTAAAGGGAAGAGTGGTAGCGGAAGACGTGGTGGCGGTAATCTGAAGAGTAGACTTGCTATGTGGCAAAAGAAAACAGACGAATATGCGGAAAAACAACGAAACAATATATTTTCTTCGAAGTATACGGGTCCCAAAGCGGGCGGAAAAGTAGCAATTAACAAAAAGGGGGCTGACTATGGAAAACCTAAAGAAGGTTCAGCAACTGCAGCCCGTGCTGCTAAAGCTAAGGAGTGGGTAAAGAAAGAAATAAAGAAGCTGCTTGAAGTTATTGTGAAAATCGGTGGAAAAGATGGTGATGGCATGCCATGTATTGAGTTCGGGCCTTTGTTTGTTGCATATCAAGACATATCGGATACCCTTGTTGGAATATTAATGAGAGCGAAAAAATACAAATACTTGGAATATAAAGGGGATATGCTGTTTCAAGGATGCCACGATAAGGTAATGATTACCCTAAAGCAGAAGGGCGTTGATAGGGCTAACGAAAGTTGAGCTGGGCCAGTAAAAGGGCGATTTAACACTACTAAGGTGCTAGCATTAAAAAAAAAAAGATTTTTATTAATTTCTCCTCTTTCTTTGTGTTTATTAAATGCTCACACTATGTAACTTTATAAAATTAGTTTTCATATTTAAATCTACTTGGTACACATGTGTGATGTACGGCATGGGGTTGCTGTTAGATTAAATGATTTAGGTAGGGAGGGACAGTACTTTTGTATCGTGAAATCGTTTTAAATCATGGACGCAAATTTATGTATGTATCATTAACATAGTCATTAATGCACTCGCAACCCGCCTTGCTCTGGTAGTCCCTCCATGATCACGTAAACGAATCAGCTCATGCTCCATAGGGCCTAAAAATGAATCTGCTAAAT
>MDSZ01130371.1_pt1 | contig 10240 bp, 8 predicted proteins | sample 811201 | NCBI WGS metagenome assembly MDSZ01 (sample SAMN05326647, study PRJNA326480) | marine metagenome | isolation source: seawater | place: Indian Ocean: North | collected 2010 | reverse complement strand
CTTCTTCTCCTTCTTCTTCTTCTTCTTGTTCGTCTCGCTTCTCTTCTTCATTTCTTTATTCGTCTCTTCGTTGGTGTCGCTCGTGATTGTGATAAATGTTGGTGCGTTGATGATGATCGATAAAGAGCGCGCTTGGACGAGCAATTTGTGTGAATTTTGTGGACGATTCTACTCTTCTTCGTTTATTTTCGAACGAAAAAAATACGAAAGGAACGTCGCGGGGGGTCCCAACATCTTTTCATAGTGGGTTTAGCGTATTCCATAATGTTGTTTTTTTAGAAAATTTTTAATTCAGAATCTTGGAAATAACTTCACGAACAACGACTAGCAGATCCGCTGAGACCAGGGTTCGAGTCCCTGCGGAATCGAAAAATTGAACCCTAAACATTAGGGTTTAAGGATTCCGTAGTATAGGTTTGCAAAAAAATTGAAACCCTAAACCCCAACTAAAAAGTGATTCGTAGGTGGTTGTACGTTGAAACTCTAAACTCTAAACCCTTACTAACCCTAAACCCTAGAGTATACGGCGCTGTCATTTGAAGCCCCCAGACGGGAAACATTTTTTTTGGAAAAATTGTTTTGAAGAATTTCTTCCTCTCCATTCATTTGACCCAATCTCTTTTTTAAAATCACGTCGCGTGCCTTTAAAAAAAGTCACAAAAAAACACGCCCGGAAAACGTCGCGTAAACCAAAATAAAACGCATCGCAAGGGAGAAAAATGAAGGGCGGCGGGGGTTCTAAAGGTAGGTTTATCGCATCGTATTCGTGTCGATCAACTTCGCGAGAAGTCGCGACCCGGCGTTTTATTTATTTGATCGCGGTTCGAATCCTTTTGAATCAATCAAAATTCGTGTATTTTTTTCGAACGACTTCTTCTTCTTCTTTCTTCTTTCTTCTTTCTTCTTCTCTTTTCCGCCGTTTTCTTCGCCCCCCGACGGGACAACGAGACCTGCGTGTGGTTGTCCTTCGATCGGTCTCGTCGAAGCGTGTTGTAAACGGTCGCAACGACGTGCACGACGACGAACGAGTACGCGTATAGGCTTTTTTTTTCTTCTTCTTCTCTCTTTTTTCTCGAAGAAGAAGAGGCGAGAGGGAAAAAGAGAGAGAAAAAAAAAAGAAACACAAAACCACATTTTTTGTTGTTGTTGTTAGCGAAAAGAAAAAAATGTAGTACTGACATCGGCGCCTTTCGACGTTCGGCAACGATGATCGTCGTCTTTAGGGAGGAAACGCAGCCTTTCAGCAGATGGCCCTGTTGAACAGGGTGAAAAACAAAACGAGGAGGAGAGGATAGAGGAATATCGACAATGGTGGAAAACTGTGAGGGACACTGTGTGTGGTGCAATTGAAGCTGGCGTATTGTCCGAGTTGGAACACTTCAAACAAAGGGAATGGGAGAGGAATAAAGGTCATGACTTGTATAAATATTCTGCCAAGTTGAAGAAATACAGAGAAACGCACGAAAGAGTCCTCTTGATATTCAAACGTAAGGTCCTTGAGTCGAAGGAAATTCGTGATGTGCTCGAAAAAGAAAGCCGTAGTAGGCAAGAGGAAGGCGGACATCTCGAATGGGACCTGCGAGAAGATGAAGGGTGGCCGTGGTACTGCGTGATCTGCGAAAAGACACAAGATAAGGCGTTCGGGAGAACAAGATCCATCCTCAGAGAATTAATAATGAAGATTAAATCGACGAGAAACGGAGAGTCGACGACTTCAAACGATGATGGCATGCGTGCCGACGTGGACGCGACGGACGAAGCGATTGAAGTTCTGGAGGAGGGTGTAGAGAACGCGGATTTGACGGAAGAAGAAGAAGAAGAAGAAGAAGAAGAAGAAGAATCGTTTGATTCGGACGATGACGTCGATGGCGAAGACGTCGTGGCGTGCCTTCCACAACCACCACGCGAAGACATCGTGGCGTGCCTTCCACAACCACCACCACAACAACAACCAGAACAACAACAACAACAACCAGAACAACCAGAACTGAAAGCAATTATTCCTTATCTACAACATCGAGACATAGGTGTTTTGAATGAAAACTTGGAATTTAACCTCGACAATATTACTAAAGAAAAGAGCGATGAATTATTGAACGGAGGGTATGATTGGTACGATTTCCCCGACGCGTTAGCCAAGGCGAAAGCAGAAAAAGACATCGAAGAAGAGGAAGAACAACGAATACGGTCGTTTTTGAATTTTGTTGATAAGATAAAAGAAAGTTGCTCAGTTTCGCTGACGGACGATGAGTTGGGAGCCCTCGATAAACACCTCGCGGCTCTCGTGAGCGAATTCAAGGGCGTCATGGAAACGATCAACAAGGAAAACGAGGAACTTTGTAAAGAGGCGATAACGACGCTCGCGAACAAGATTCGTACAAACGCAGAGGCAGTGGAAAATGACGACGACGCGTTGCGAACCGCGGTGGAAGACGCGTTGGGGGTCGTTATACTTCTCCCAGAGCCTTGCGATAACGGAGAGAGACTGGAGAACGTAAAGGAGCTTCTGAAGATGAAATTTACACCTCCGAAGGAACGCAAAGAAATGTCGAAGCAATATCGCGAAGCATACCGTTTGAAAGGCAAAAACATCAATATCCAATTGAACAAAAATCCGGTCGTCGTGCACACCTACGGAGCCGGTGGGAGCGACCACCAAATGGGCGAATTCGACGTCGGCGACAAAGCGATCGTGGCCATTGAGCGAAAGTTGGAGGATGGTAAAATCGTTGCCATTGACAAAACGGTCGCTTTTACTACGTATCCCGTTGGAAATCATACGTCGACGGACAATACGTGGAATATTTTGACTGGAAGAGACTGCGCGGCGACGAAAAAGCTGGTATCGCGAGTCATTTGCGCCGCCGGTGGCGAGTACCAAAGGTATTGGAAGAACCTGCGGCCGATGTTTGCGACGATTGCTCGCCACAAATTGGATGTTATTCGTGATGTTTTTTCGAAATCGGAACACGAGAACTCGGCGGCGTCGTTTTATACCGTTCACGCCGACGCGACGTCGTACATCGCGCCGGGCGACAAGAAAGGGGAACAACTCATCCAAAAACACGCCAAGGCCGATTTGGAACAGAATACGACAAAAGTCATCGAAACGCTCGCGAAATGTGGTTTTGATGTGCACGTTCACTCGAAGTGGTTGTTTGATGACTACGTCGCAGAGTTGTTCGGCAGAGACGAAAAAATTAAGCTTGACGTTGATGATGAAAGTACTAGTTTGTGCCGTACCGGCAAACTTTTTTCTGTCAAAAACGGACAGCGGACAGAAATGAATCTGACGGTGAGTGCGCACAAAAGTCAGTGGTTTCGAAACGGTGGACATGTGCTCATTACCGACTCCATCCACTCCGCGTTAAAAAGCGGCGGCGACGTTGACTTCGCGAAAGCTGGAGCTCGTAATTCGGCTAATTCCGTTTTGCTCAAGTTAACGGAAAAGTTCGCCGAGAAAGTCACAGTCCGATTGGAAAAAGACGAGAACCTTAAAAAATTGTTGGGATCGCCTGCGTTCGTACCTTTTCTGTTTAGCACGTGGATGAACGCGAACGCGTGGCCGAAGACCCTCGAGGCGGTTCGAGGAGAATTTTTTCGCGGCGACGACGACGACGGAGAAAACAATATTGACCATAAATCAATATTGCAGACGTTGAACGACGAGTGCGTGAAGGATGAAGACAAACGAAAAGAATTCGCGGCCGAATTGGGAAAGAATGATTTTGAAATAAATGATCCCAAGGACAAACGTCGCATTCTACTCGCGCGAGATCGCCAGGAAAACATTGGTGGTGTCACTGGCCTCTCGGTCGCGAGATTCATCCACGTCGTCACTTACGGCACGAGCGCGAAAATTTTAGAAAAGAAAGGTTACATCGGAGACACGAGAAAGTCGACCGCGGGAGACTTCTTTGCGCTTTACTGGGAGACGAAGGATATAATGGGGAAAAAGAAGACGGCGACGGCGGGGAATAGTGATATTGTGTTGAGGAGAACCCTGGATTTTGTTTGGAGCTATATGGGCCGTAGTTCGGGTAAATTTAAAGCCGGATATGCAAGAGTCCGTCAATACTTGTTCGGCGTACGTGTGTGCTGGTTTGCGGGAAAAGCTGAGTACGGTTGCCATAAAGAGGGTTCCACTAGTCGCGCTGACCGCAAAGTTCCAGATCACGCTGAACTCGAGGGTACAGGCGCCATAGGACAGGACTGTTGTACCCAGTGTTGGCGCATCTGGTTTAGCAAAGGAAAAGTGTGCTGGTTTGCGGGAAAAGCTGAGTACGGTTGCCATAAAGAGGGTTCCACTAGTCGCGCTGACCACAAAGTTCCAGATCACGCTGAACTCGAGGGTACAGACGCCATAGGACAGGACTGTTGCGGCACATGTTACGATTTCTGGAAATATAAAGATGAAGTTTGCTACTTTTATAAAAATAAAGACGAAGAGTGGTGCAAAAAGCACAATAACCCGTGCAATGGGGCTAAATGTTCAAGTACGGTTCCACTTGGTCATCCCGACCTCCCGGCCGGCGCACAAGGACAATCGTGCTGTAAAAAGTGCTATCGTGCTTGGCGTATTTGACATTTTTAGTCGGTTGATAAGACAAATATAGGAGAAATCCTGATGGTAAACTTAACTATTTTCAGTGATTCTTCTTGGGGTGATAACCATTCTGTTGATGGGCACCTCCGAATACTGTAGTGATACGTGGTGGTCAAAAATTTGTAGAGACGAAGAGACACAATGATAAAATATACATACTTGAAACACAGTTATAAGTACCAGTGGTACCACCCTACAAAATATATACACACATACACTTCGTCGTACTCGCACGTTCCGAACGCAGATAAACTAGTGCATTAACATTTTTACGACGAGAGTTCATAATTGATAAAAAAAGTGCATATAAAAACAACTTCATAATTTGGCGTGTGAGGAGTACGTACTACCTAATGAAAACAAACAAACAATGAATGAAATGAAATGACAAAAAAGAAGGACATATTACTTGTCCTCGATTTGAACGGCATCTTGTTCGACCGACGCCGAAAGACCTGGAACAGCAACAAGTCTTTTTTACTACCAAGCGATGAGAATAAAAATAATAAAAAAGAAAAGACACCAGACAAAACGACATTGGGAAATTTCGACGTGTACAACCGCCCACATATGAATGAGTTCATCGACTTCCTGTTGGAAAACTTCACCTGCGCCGTGTGGTCTAGCGTACAAAAGCACAACCTGGAAATGCTCGTCGATCATGCCTGGGGTAAAGAGAGGAGGAAGAAGTTGTTGTTCGTTTGGGGTCAGGATGAATGCACGAGTTGTGGCTTCTTCGGCGACGGGTCGCACAAACCGGTGTTTTTAAAAGAGACGCAACGAAGGATCTTTTGGTCGCACGATAAGATTTTACTCGTGGACGATTCACCGTATAAAGCTTTGAAAAATATGCAGTTCACGTCGATTCATCCTCGAGAATGGATCGCATCATTTATTGACGACGACGAGCTCTCTGAAAACGGGAAACTGCGCACATATTTGGAGAAAGTAGTAGAGGCAAACGCTTCGAACGTGTCGCTGCCTCGATTTATAAAGCAGACGCCGTATAATAATAGTAACGATAAAAATAAAGAGGACGAGAAAGAGGACGAGAAATTGGTGCACGTGATGCGCTTATTGAGTTTGTCTTCTACTACGCCGCCGCGCTAATAATAATACTTCTATCTACATTTAGAATTGAACAATCTTCTCGCGAACAATCTTCTTCTTTTTCTTCTTCTTTTCTTCTTCTTCCTCGGCGAGAGAAGACGAAGACGAAGACGAAGACGAAGACGAAGAATCGTCGCCAAGTAAGAACTGCTCGTCGTCGTCTAAATCGTCTCCGCCTTTCCTTTTCGCTCCATTGTTCTCTGCTAATAATTTTTCCTCATTCTTCTTTCGCTTGCTCTTCTTATTCGGGCACTCTTTCGAGAGATGTCCTTCCTCGCCGCACCTCAAACAGACGCCTCGTTTCGGGCAATCTTTAGCTAAATGATCCACGCCCTTACAAATTCGACACTGTCCACCGTTCACGTACAACCCGCTTTTGTTTTCGGGACAATTCTTTGACAAGTGTCCGACTTTATCGCAGACGAAACACTTGGCGAACGCAAAGTTCGAATTTGGCTCCGGGCAATCTCTCAAAGCGTGTTCGCTGCTGCCGCAATTGTAGCATATTTTCTCCCCTCTCCTCCCGCTTGCGTCTCCTCCGTTGTAATAGCGGCAATCTCTCAGCGAGTGTCCCGTTCTCCTGCACCCGAAACACACCAGCTTGTTCTTGAAGATGCCTCCGTGCCGTCCCGCCGCCGGCGTCGAGTTTTTCCCCGGCGACTTTGGGAACCCCCTCTTCCTCTTCGTGCCGTACTTCTCGCGCTTCTCGCGCGCTCTCGACGACATGTCACCCCTCCCCCCCCCCTAAAGGCTCTTTTCTTTTTCACGTTTTTGGGTACGTGTCGTCGTCTGGATCGTCTTCTTCCGTTTTCGTAAAGTGAATTTTAATGATATAATAAATGATTCTCTCTTTGACGACGTTTTGAGTCCTTTTTTGTCGGGAAAAAGGGAGAGAATTTTATTAGGGAAAGACATCAAACGCCGCGAAAGATTTCTCGTCGTCGTTGTCGGCAAAAGATCGTCGGATCGTCCCCGAAAGCGAAGAAGAGAGAGAGAGAGAGAGAGAGAGAAAGAGAGAGAGAAAGACGAAGACGATCTGATGCTCGAAAGCGACGCGCCGCGCGGCAAAAGGAGCGAGAGAGCCGACAGAGACGAGAATGAGGAGGAGGTCGGCGCGGGCACCACCAACAACGAGAAAAATAATGGGAAAATGTCGGCGGTTAAAAAATCAAACGACCTGTTGGACGCGAACGCGCTCGAGCATCTCGTCGGCGCGTGCGAGAGAGCGTGCGCGTCACCTTCCATTCGAACGCCCGATGGCGCGGCGTCGACGTCCTCGTCCTCGTTCGACGAGAGAAGGCAACGACAGCGCGAACGAACGAAAGAATTTTGCTCGCGGTTGAAACCACACGTTGCTCGAATCACGGCAAAAGAAGTCGGGTTGGCAGCAGAGGAAGAAGAAGAAGAACCCAAATCATTCTTTACGAGCCTATTAAAGAGGGTAAAGAAGAAGTATTCGAGAACGTTCTCTTCTCGCTCGGTGTACAGTCAGACCGTGTACGGGTGCGAAAACTTTCAGATATCGACGTTTATCATTCCTAAAGGCATGGAAATTCCGTTGCACAATCACCCGGCGATGACGGTGTTTTCCAAATGTTTGTACGGCTCCGCGAAGGTGCAAACGTATAAATGGAAGGATGGAAATTACGAATACGCGAGAGCGCACAAACCGAGAGCGTGTGAGTTAGTGTCGGATGTCGTGATCACTGCCTTGGACGATAGCGTTCAGGTGTGTTCGCCGGAAGAGAACATTCACAGAGTCGTCGCGATTACAGACTTGGCGATATTGGACGTCTTCGTGCCACCGTACGACGCGGGAGGGGAGAGGGGGTGCACGTATTACGAGTTGAACAGAGAAGAAAAGGAAAGTTTCACGCTCTTAGAAATCGTGGACTCGCCGTTTAAATGCTACCCCATGGAGTATAAAGGCCTCAAAATATAATATATTTGGAAGAAAAACTTTTATAGCAGCGCAATCTTGTAGTAGTCAACGCTCATTAGTAGTACGCATAATAATAATAATAATAATAATTCTTTTTATTGCATCAAGTCTATGCTATAGTGATCTGCTATGATTACGATTGGAACGTGCACCAACGGAACCTCCTTGGGCATGCCTTTCGAAGGCTCCCAGGACGAAAACGTGGTCAAGAATTTGGTCAAAAATATCACGTTCATGGTTGTCGCTAAGTTAATCCCCGGACACTGATGTTGGCCCATCCCACCTGGAAAAAAACGGTCCTCGCTCTTCGAAGCCTCGAGGAACCTCGAAGGATTGAACGTTTTAGCGTCCGGGAAGGCGGATTCATCGAGAAACGCAATGCGCGGGTCGGCGGTGAGAACGTATCCAGCGGGAATATCATACCCACACAACTTCCGATCTACTGGGTTTACTCTCAACCCGCCCGCCGTTTGTGGATGAAAACGCAACGTCTCCTTTGACACCGCTAATAAGTATTTCCCTTTCTGCGCCAATGTGGAGAGCGTTTGTTGTTCTTCTTCTCGCAACGCCAACGCTTCGTCTTTTGCTTTTCTCAAAGCCTCCGCGTTTCCTTTCTCGCCTAAAATACGTATCGAATGTCCCATCAACGCGGCTGCTTCGATGTATGAACCCCAAACCATCAAAACCACCGTGACCGCTACGCGTTCATCCGAAAACGTATTACCAAATTCATCCGTCGCCTCCGAGTACTGTTTTAAGAAAAAGTGTTCGGGTGCGTTTAACTTTACCTCGTCTTTTTTTATTTCCAGATAGTACTCGAGCACGTACTTGGTCAGTTTCTCTAACGCGCTCTCCCCTTTCTTAAACGTCGGGTCAAATTTACCTAACGATAACAACCCGGCGTTATACAAGTACATCTCCTCTAAAATGTCATCCTCGGGTACCTTTCCTAAGAATAAATAAAACAACGTCTTCAACGCGAACCGCTTTATATCCTTCCCGACAAACAAAGGAGCTTTTCTTTCCTTCAATTTGTTCACAAACTCTTCCGTTCGCGTCGCGATATCCGGCACGTATGACTCCAGAGCCTCTCTCCCCAATACTTTCGAAAAATTCTTACGCGTTGCTTTATGTTTCTTCCCGCTCTGTTTCAACGCGCCGTATTCCGTGTGTAACGTCCTGAACGTTTCCGGCAACGCTTCATCTGCCGGTAAACTCCCTTCGAACGATTTAAACTCTTCGACGGCTTCTTTCGAGCCGAACGCTATCGTAGGTTTGAAGAAAAACGCCGTCTTGAACACCGGTCCGTATTTCGCCACTCTCTTTTCCACGAACGCGTTCGAGTCCATCAGATATTCGAGCGTTTCTCTCACCCCAAAAAGCCCGACGCGTCCAGGTGGCAACGTCATCGCCTTCTCGTCTTCTTTTCTCAACCTCTTGCCGAGTGCGTCGAAGACGTCGTCGTCCGCGCCCATCGCGACCGTCCTCGCATCGCCTCGTCCTCGTCCGTTCGAGCGCGTCCTCGTCGCCCTCGTCGCGCGTCGACGCGTCGTTCCAAAAAAGGAACCACCAGGAAAAACGACGGAAGAATCTTTATTGGAACAATCTTTCCAAGAAACAAAGCGCGTCGAGAAGGAGGCGTTTCTGGTCAACCCCGCGATGCTCCACATCGCTCTCTCGCTTTGCAGGATGATTTGTGCTCTGGTTGTGCTCTCTCTCTCTCTCTCTCTCTCTCTCTCTCCCTTTGCTTTGGGGTGGTGTTGGTCGTCTCTCGTTCTTCCAAGAAAGAAGGAATCGTTTATTCTTACGTGTTCATCTCTTGCGTCTTGGTGGTGCCAACTTTTGATGAGATCCTCCTTCCTTTCCTTTCCTTTCCTTCCTTCTGTCCTTCCTTTTCGCTTTTTCCTCTTCCTTTCAAACGAAAAAATTTCCAAAAAAAAGAAAACGTCGCGTCCCTTTTTTTTTTCTTCTTGGACTGTGCACACAACACCTTTCTTTTTTTCCTTCGAAACGAACGCGCTTACAATAATAATTGGGCACCTTTTCGACTTCACACATTATTTCCTCCTTCTTCTTCTTCGCGCGCCAAAAAGACGACGACGATCTTTGGACGACGACGTCGCGGCTGCTGCTTTTGTGACGAAAGAAACACCACGGCGGCCGATGACGACGACGAAGGACGCGGCGGCGGAAAGAACGGCAGCAAGAACGACACCAACGAGGCCAAAGCGAGCGAGCGAGGAGGAAGGCGAGGAGGAGGAAGGATTCTTATGGCGACTCGTGACGAATCATCCGAATATTTTTGAGACGCACGTCGTGACGAAACTGAACGGGAACGACGTGAAGTTCTTTTACGACGTCAATAGTGAAAGTCGAGCGGTGATTAAACGGTCGGGCGTGAATTTGGCCGATGTATTCAAGATTGGAGATTTTGACACGACGTCGACCATATCATGGGCTTTGGAGAAGTGTTCTGAAAAGAAGGAACGATTTTGTTGGAAAATGGCTCAAAATGGAGACTTGGAATTGCTTCAATTTTTGTACGAAAATGGATGTCCTTGGGATATAAGGACTTGTTCTTG
>MDSZ01032644.1_pt1 | contig 10240 bp, 14 predicted proteins | sample 811201 | NCBI WGS metagenome assembly MDSZ01 (sample SAMN05326647, study PRJNA326480) | marine metagenome | isolation source: seawater | place: Indian Ocean: North | collected 2010 | reverse complement strand
TATAAAATATAATCTATTTTTTAAATTATTTTAATTTAAGATATCTTTTTATTTTATTTATATGTTGATGATTATAAATAGCTTTGCCAGATTCTATATCCGAAATAACTTGTAAAGGTAAATTTATATTATTTGCTAATTGTTTTTGCGTTAAATTTTTTAAACAACGAGATTTTTGTATATTTTGTCTTAATTCTAAAGTAATTATTTTATGTTTTAATTCATCATTATCTGCTTTTTTCTCTATTGATTTTAATTTTTGTTGTTCATTACTTATTTTTGGTTTTGATTTTTTATCTTCTCGTTTTTTTTTTATAACAATAGTTTGCCAATCTTGATGATCTAATTCACCATATAATTTATCACAATCTTCTTTGTTCATTTAATATAACATTAGTTTATTTTTTTATATATTATATATTATAATGGAAATATTGAAATTATCAACACCAAAAAATGATGAATATTTTAATCAAACTGATTATGAAACTAATTTAAATAAAATTAATTCATGTATCAAAAAAAATCCATCTATGGTTTCAATGGTCGCACCCTGGTGTCCCCATTGTCAACAATTAGAACCAGTACTTGATTCTTTAGAAAATGAATTAAAAAATGATTCACATTTTAATAAACTTAAAATGATTCGTATTAATGATGAATTTTTAAATGATCTGTCTACTAAATTAGAACCACAAGGCTTTCCAACTATATCATTCTATATTAATGGACAAAAAGTTGATGACTTCTCTGGAACAAGAAATCCAACAGAATTAAAAAAATATCTTATGAATCATTTAAAAAATATGAAACATTCAAAAAATAAACTTTCCGATTATCTCAATAAAAATAGTGATCCAATAAAACAATCAAATCTAATCCAATACCCAAAAACAAAAAAACTAAAAAAATCAAAAAAAAATAAAAAAAGAAAAACACAAACTTTAAAAGATATTCTTAATAATAAAAAAAAATCACTATCTAAATCCATTTACAAAAATTTATCTAAATTGAGTAAAAAAATAAAAAAAACTAAAAAATTAAAAAAAACTAAAAAATTAAAAAAAACTAAAAAATTAAAAAGTAAACAATCTAAATCAATTAAAGAAATGATTGATAATTTATAATCTTTTTGGTTTACTATTTAAACCTAAATAATATCCTAACATTGTATCTATATTTAATACTTTATGAACTATTATACCTAAAATTATTAAAAATATAAATATATTTATTAATGAATATTTTAATTTAAATACTCTTTTTATTATATATGACGATAAAAAAGTCACCGAAAAATCAAATATCGCCATATCAAATACTCTATATTTACGAAGATTTTCTATTATCTTCATTTTAATATAATATTTATTTTATTATTTAATTAAATTATTGTTGAGCACATTGCACATTTTCTCTTTGATCATCCTCATCTTCATAATTATCTTCATCTATTTTATATTCATCATATGAATCAAATGGATTTTTTTCAATTAAATTAAAACTTTCATATTTTGATTCATCTATATCAATTTCAGTTTTATTTAATTCTGAATTTTTTAATAAATGTAACAATTCATTTGATATCTTATTTGGAAATAAAATATTAAATTTTATAAATAAATTACCTCTTAATAAAGGATTATTAAATACTTCAAAACCTTCATTTTCTATGCAATTTAATAATTTATTATTTTTTACTTTTACATAAAACATTGAATTTGATTTTATCTTATTATTTATTAATTCATTATAATTATTTTTATAAAAATATGTTTCATTATTATCTATTACAAACCCAGTTATATTTTCTTTTTTTAAGTCTGAATTTAATAATTCTTTCACCTTTTTTATATCAGAAATTTTTGCTTTTGCAAATGGTTCTATATCACATTTGTAATTTTCCAAAAATTCCCATTCATCCGAATCTGTTAAAGGATTTACATTATTTGGACGAATAATTTTATTATTTTTTACTAATAATTCTCTATCATCTAAATTTTTAATTATAAATTTAAATCCACATAAAGCTTCATATAAACTTATATCTTTATTTAAATATAAATCATTTCCGTGTCTCTTAAATTTTGAATGTGGTATCTCTTTTATTAATATATGAATATCTCCAGTTTCACCATCAATTATATCATCACCCTTCTCATGAAGAACTATTTTATGGTTATTTGGAACACCTCTAGGGATTGCTATCTCAACTAACTCTTTTATCTTATTTATTTTACAACTACTCCCCTCCCCATTACATTTATGACATTGGGTTTGCATTTGCTGAATCATTGGGCCCATCCTAATTGTTTTTACTATATGACCACTACCATCACACTCATTACAAATTTTTATAGAATCCCGATCTATTACCTTTCGATTTATTCTTATTTTTCTAGTATTACCATTATATATCTCATTCAAAGTTACATTTAATGTAAATTCTATTGGTTTCCCTTTCTTTTTTCTATTCGCATTGCGATTCCCAAACATACTAAAAATATCTGTCGGCATCCCACCACCTCCTGAACCATCCACTGCATCCTTCCCACCAGAATCATAAGCATCTCTCTTATTTTTATCTTTTAAAACATCATAAGCAGTAGTCACTTCTTTAAATTTTTCTGGATCACCACCCTTATCAGGATGTAATCTCATCGCCTTTTTTCTATATGCTTTTGTTATATCACTTTCAGATGCATCTTTTGAAACACCCAATAAATTATAATATGATTCATTATCAATATTTCTATTAAAATTATTAAAAAACATTATTATATTATTATATATATTCTATTATTCTTTATATATTTTATTAAAAATATTTATCTTAAATATTATCTTAATTAAATTAATTTGAATTTAATTCTCTATTTTTATAAATCAAATCAATCAAACAAACATGGTAAACTCATATCTTAAAAATGCTGAAGGACCTATCTCAAATAAATTAAAGAGAGGAAATGCATCAAAAAAAAGTAAGAATACTTCGAAAGTAGAAAAAGCCAGGAGAAAGGAAGTAAACAGAACACGTCGCAAGCAACTCAAGAAAATTAATAATTAATAATTCATAATCTTTATCTTAATTTAATTAATTTGATTTTAATTACATTTTTTTTTGTAAAATAATCGTTGGTCACAATGGAATTCAAAAGAGATTATCTTAATAAAAATAAAAAACAAAATTATAAAAAAAAAATAAAAAATGAAGGAGAATGTTGCATATGCTTCCAAAATTGTATATTATATTCTGATAATGTAATTAAATGTGGAAAAAAAGTAAATGTATGTTGTAGTAATTGTAAACATGAAATGATTAAATCTAAAAATTTTAATTGTCCACTTTGCAGATCTCATCCAATTAAACAACCTATTTCAAAAGATGTTTATATCAAACTAAATATTAAAGATAAAAAAAAATCTAAATATCCCATTCTGTCACCTAAATTAGAAAGAGGAAAAAGAAGAAAACATTTGTATGAAGAAACATTTGGACCAAACACAAATCGGATTGTTAGACAAAGAAGAAGAATGTATGATTCAAATTCTATTAATCCAATGTTAGTCACTCATTTTGATATTTGGTTAAGTGATGAAAGAGTAGCAGAATATAATGGTATGTTTAATTATGATACAGACTCTGATACAGTTTCTACTTTATCTATTGAAACTGAAATAGATATAAATGAATTCTAATTTAAATTTTAATATAATATGGTTGGCAATAATTTAAACTATCTATTAATGGATATTTCGACTTATTCTTCATAAATATAAACCAAATCAAAAAACTATTCTGACTTATAATACATATGTTTTTTTCTGGAGAATTTATTATAAAATCATGCGCTTTTTCTATTCTATCTCTTAATTGATAAATACTTTCTATTGAATTTGCCCATATATCTTCTCTTGGATTAAAATTATCAAAATTTATTGATTTAAATCTATTTTTAAATATCTCTAATTCTAATCTCTTATAATCTGGACTCCCACATACTGGATATCCAACTAATTCCTCTATAACCTCCTTTCTCTCATCTTTAAAAATTAACTCAGCTGTTTGCATTGAACGCACCAAAGGTGAAACATATACTACATCTACATCTATTTTATACTTATCTTTAAAATTATAACAATCTTTCTTACCTTCTGGAGTCAATACAGAATCATACGAACGCAACACTTCAGGATTAAATACATAATCATTATATGAACGAGCATTACGAATAAAATATACATTTTTGTTATTATTTGATTTTATTGGTTTATTACTAATCTCCAATAATTTTCTAGAAAATACTTGCTTAAATTTGTAATTATCTTTTTTCAAAAGTCTCATTTTATTCATAATTTGACGATTCATTTATTATTTTTTATAAATAAATTTCAAATTAATAAATTTATAGATATCTCATTCATTTTATCAAATAATATCTTACTTATTTTAAATACTATTTCGTCCTCTAATAATTTATTTTGAAATAATTCACCTAAAGTATATATCTTATCTTTTTTATTAAATTTTGTAAATTGATATAAAATATCATACGAATCAAATAAATTATTTTTTTTTATAATTATTTTAAAATTATTCTTCTCTAAACAACCTTCTAATATATATTGTTCATTAAATTTATAAAATAAAGTTATATATGGATACATTATTTATATTATTTAAATTAAAAATAATTTGAATTTATTATTTGATTTTTTCAAATAAAAAAAAATGGAATATAAATTAAAAATAAAAACTTTAAATGATTATACAAAACAAAAATATTTAAATCATCAACAATTTAATCAAGGAGATGCAGGATTAGATTTATTCTGTCCAGAAACAATTACTGTTCAACCAGGAGAAACTGTTCTAATTGATTTAAATATTCAATGTGAACTTGTTAATATTAGAAATCAAAATAATATATCTTATTATCTTTATCCAAGATCATCAATGGGACTCAGAACTCCTTTGCGTCTCGCTAATTCAGTTGGAATTATTGATGCCGGTTATAGAGGTAATATTTGTGGAATTGTAGATAATATTAAAAATGAATCTTATACTATTAATCAAGGTGATAGATTGTTTCAAATTTGTGCTCCAAATCTTTCACCATTCTATTTTGAAATTGTTAATTCTCTCTCAAATTCAGAAAGAGGGGAAAATGGATTCGGAAGCACTTCAACATAAATTATATTAATTATTTTTAAAAATTTTATTAATTATTTTTAAAAATTTTATTAAAATATTTTTTTTATTTAAAATAATTAATGACCTACTGATTGACATGTCCATGAACGACTACCACAACTATCATAAGATATCATTGAAACACTATTCTCATTAAAAGTTGTTCTACATTCTGTATTATCTGGACAATTATCTCTTAAATTTATAAAAGATTGAGAACCATCCTCACAAAAACGATAACATAAATCTCCTATTTCTAATTCATTTTTGTGAAAATTCATACAATAAGGTTCATTTTGAACAAAACAATACATCATTGTACATATATCCGCTCTCCCATCTCTAACTTGACAAGTATTACAACCATCGAACCAAGTCATGCAGTTATTAGGTATAGTAATTTCAACTTGCGATATACAATTACCATTCTCATCTCTATTTACACCTCTCGGACAAGGTTCTTTACATAATCCAGGAGCATCTGCTATCATTGGTCTAGTATTTACACATTCTAAACCTGTTAAACATCTTGATTCAAATTCTGGTGGAGTATATCCACCACATGTTTCATTTATTCCACTCATACTAACACATTCTGAACTCGAAACTTGATTTCTTCTTCCATTAACCATAGGAATTCTTAACTGACGAGGACGACAAAATTCATCATGTCTACAATCTAAATCCGTCTCACAATTAATATTTCTACAATCATAATGAGGACATCCGGTTACACAACCACAAGAATCTGTATCTGTAACTATATTACATTCATTCATATTCATATTAGATAAATAAGGCATTGGACAAGGAGGTGGTGGTGAACAAGGTAATGAACAATCTGAAGTTTTTACACAAGGTGTTTCCCATTGTCTTATACATTGTTGAAGAGATTCACACCATTCATATCCACCATCTAATACACAATCATGATCATCTCTTTGCGAACCAACTAACATTTGACCACTAATTCCACTAAAAAAAAACATATTTATCAACATTCTAAACATATCTATTTATAATTATATATATAAAAATATTCTTAAATATTAAAAATCTCTTGTTTCATATTGTTCATTATATTTAATTTTTTTATTACTATAAATTTTAATATTATTATTTACATTTTTGTAATACATATTCTTTATATAATTATTCAAATTTTTTCTTATTTTAAAATCTCTACATTCCCACCTTTCAATTAAAGGAATATCTTTTTTTACTGATGGTAATAATCTTATAACACTGCGAAAATACATTTATATTTATATTATATCAATATAATTTTAAATAAAAAAAAAACCACGCATGTGGTTATATTTAACTATTTCTTGCAATTGTATAGCAAGTCTAACAACTCCATCACAACTTCATATTCTTTGTTTAGAATATGATAATTCAAACATTGTTTATACCAATATAATATTGATACAATAAGGTAATACTGCTTGTAGGCAGCATAATATACTGCTTGTAGGCAGTACGAATAAATATAATTTACTGCTTGTAGGCAGTTAAAAGTGGGAGGGGATACCCATCATAAAGACAATGAACTCTCGTCCATCCCCTGACAAAAAAATAAAAGATAATTCAAATTTTTTTGAGATAAATAATAATTTATTTTATAAATTAAGATAAAAAAAAATTATATATATTAATAATACACTACAAATAACTAGTTAACACTTATAATTCACCCAGGGTCGGTTGCGAAGATTGTAATTATGTGACTTTTCTTGGTAAGATTCATTCATTGAGTTTTGACGATTTCTCAATGCTTTGAGTGCCCTCAAACGAGCCAGTTCTGCCTTTGCTGCAGCAAGTTCAGCAGCTACTACTTCACTGCGACGCCTAGCATTGTTTACCTTTTCTTCAGCATGCTTTCTTTTCTGAATATTGGCCTTCAACTCAAGCAACGCATCGCGTTCATCTAGTGCTGCAAGAAGCTTAGCTTCCCTCAAAGACATGCATGCGGGTGCAGATGGTTTAGCGGCATCTCCTGCCGTCATATTCCACCTCAATCTTTGTTGCAAATCTTTAAGAATTGCTACTCCCTCTGAGTTTAATACTAGTCCTTCGCAGAAAATGTTTTGCGAGGTGCAAGCCATAACTTGGTCTAGCTTATCGGCAATTGTAGATGGATTCATGGTTAAGTTTATGCTCTTCAGCTCTGAAAGAAAAGAAAAGATAATTCAAATTTTTTTGAGATAAAAATAAATTTAAAAAAAATAATTATTATATTAATATGTCTAGTATAAAAAAAAAATGTAAAACTAAAAAAAAAATAAACTATAAAACTTTAAAACCAAACATAATAGATATTAATGGTTATTCAGTTCTTTTATTACCTATTAAAAATTCAAAAATTATTCGTGCTGAATGTTTATTATTTGGTGGAAGTATTATTGAAAATAAACAAAATACTGGTATTTCTCATCTTTTAGAACATATTATAATGGATAGTTGGGATAAATGTAAACAAAAATCATGCTCATTTTTTTGGGAAAAATATGGAACTTTTTCAAATGCGTTTACAGGTGATACTTATTTACATTTTTGGAAACAAGGATTATCCAGTAATATTGATTTAATAATAGATTATTTAATATCAATAATTATATCTCCAATTTTTTCAAAAGAAATTATAGATGCTGAAAAAAAAGCTATTATTAATGAATTAAATGGTTTTATTAATGATCCTTCGTGGAGATTATGGGATTCTATTTATAAAAATGCTTATAACGACGAAGGAATAAAATATGGTAAAGACTGGAATTATCAATTAGATATATTAAAAAATATTGATAAAAATAAACTTACAAAATTTTATAAAAAATATTTTAATCAAAAAAGAATATTATTTATTATAACTGGTGAATTTAATAAAAATGAAATTATAAAATTACTAAAAAAAAAACTAATAACAAATTCTCCACCAAAACAAATCGTTTTAAACAATTGTTTTACATATAATAAAAAAGTTATTTTTGTTGAAAATAAAAAAGCAAAAAATACTGATATTGTTTTATTTTTTCCAATATCAATAAGAATGGGAGATAAAAATTATCCATATTTATCTGCTTTTTCTAGATTAATAGGTGGTGATCTATCTTCTATTTTGCTGAAAGAATTACGTATAAAAAATGATCTTGTATATAAGACCACATGTAATTTATTTACAAATTTTTGTGGTTCTGGTTGTGAAATTTATATATCAACTCTTGATGAAAATATTTTGAAAGTATTAGATATAGTTTTTAAATTAATAAAAAAATATAAAAAAAAATTAGTATCCGTGAAACAGATATCATATGTAAAAAATAAACATCTAGTTAAATTTTATAATAAAAATTTAAATAATACAGATAAATTAAGTTCATTTTTTGGATTACAATTTTTATTTCAATTAAATAAAATAAATAAAAATATCTATTCATACAATGATTATTCAAATCTAATAAAAAACATATCACAAAAAAAAATTAAAGAATTATTTAATGAAATTTTTAATACAGAACAATGCATAGTTTGTTACATGGGGAAAAATAAAGTTAATTTTAGTGATAATGATTACTAATTATTTAAAAAAATTACGCAATTTATATTATATAATGTTTTGTTCATCTAAAATAAAGATGATTGTATTTGATATGTCAGGAACAATAATTAAAGATAATTTTTTAATATATGAAGCATTATATAAAACAATTAAATTAATAAAACCAAATTTATATAGAAAAGAAGTGAATGAATTTTATGGATGTAAAAAAGAAGATATCATAAGTAGTTTTGTAGATTCTCAAAAAATACATAGTCCAGAAATAGTAAAAAGAAATTTAAATAGTGAATTCAATTATTTTTTAAAAAAAGAATATATTCAAAATAATATTAAAATTATAAACGATGTTCCACATTTATTTGATAAATTAAAAAAAAATAATATTAAAATTTGTTTAAATACTGAATATAATAAAGATATACAAAATATATTATTAGATAAATTAAATTTAAATAATTATATTGATGATTCTATTTCATCTTCAGATGTTATTAATTCAAAACCATATCCTGATATGATAAATGAATTAATAAAAAGAAATAATATAGATAATTCAAATAATGTTATTAAAGTTGGTTCTAGTGAATTAGATATAATAGAAGGTAAAAATGCTAAATGTAAAACTGTAGGTGTTTTATCAGGTATAGACTCTAAAGGAATGTTAATGAGACAAAATCCAGATTTTATAATTAGTAATGTTTTAGATTTAAGAATTAAAAATTTTTAAATAAGATAAATTTATTTTTTAGTAATTTGAAAATTAAATAATTAAATATTTAATAACATTTTTAAAATGTCATATTCAAAAGATATACAATTAGGATTATGTTGCATGAATACTACCTTAAAAAAACAAAAAGTTCCTATATATTGTTCTAGAAAGATAATATTAAGGGTTATTGATGAGCAAGGGATTGAGGAATTAAAAAAAAGAATTATAAAAAATTTAGAAGATTTGTTAATAATGCTTCAATGGAATCTAGATAATGGGATACGAGTTTTTAGATTGTCCAGCGAATTATTTATGCATAAAACTAATCCAAAAGTTCCAGATTATTCATTTGATTTTGCTGTTGATTTATTAAAAAAAATTGGTAATTTTGCAAAACAACATGGACATCGTTTAACAATGCATCCTGGTCAATGGAATAATTTAGCATCGCCTAGAGAAAAAGTATATAAACAAACATTAATTGATTTAGAATATCACGCAGATGTACTTGATATTATGGATTTAGATATGAATTCAGTTTTAGTAATTCATGGTGGTGGTGTATATAATAATAAAGATAATACAAAGAAATTATGGTGTGAAAATTATAAAAAACTTCCAAATAAAATAAAAAATAGACTTGTTTTAGAAAATTGTGAACATAGTTACTCTATTGAAGATTGTCTTGAAATGAGTAATATATGTGGAATACCAATTGTTTTTGATACACATCATTTTGAATGCTATAAGAAATTACATCCACAAGAAGTATTTA